>TARA_R110000850_G_scaffold93516_1_pt1 | contig 17530 bp, 16 predicted proteins | sample TARA_R110000850 | Tara Oceans TARA_R110000850 (sample SAMEA4397586) | marine metagenome | biome: Polar Biome; feature: [SRF] surface water layer (ENVO:00010504); material: water (ENVO:00002006), including particulate matter (ENVO:01000060) such as... | depth 5 m | reverse complement strand
CGGCATCAAGATGTTCTTCGCCGGTGACGAGCCCATGGATGTCGCGAACAACCCGGGTGTTAAGTTCATTTCCAAGCATATGCGCGTGACGCCGGAGCTGCACGATCAGCATTTCTTCGTGAAAGTGCCCGACGCCCGAACCGGAAAGGTGGTGACGGCGGCGACGCCCCTGTTTCTGGCACTCGTCGTCATCAATCTTGCCGACCTTGTTTTCGCGGTCGACAGCGTGCCTGCGATCTTCGCGATCACGACCGACACCTTCATCGTTTACACGTCGAACATCATGGCCGTTCTCGGCCTGCGGGCACTCTACTTCGCGCTTGCCGCGATGGTGCACCGCTTTCACTATCTGAAATACGCACTGGCGGCGGTCCTCGTCTTCATCGGGGCGAAAATCTTCGTTGCCGACTTCATCCTGGGTGGCGACAAGTTTCCGCCTGTGCTCAGCCTCGGCGTCACCTTCGCGCTGATCGCAGCCGGGATCGCCTATTCGCTCTGGAAGACCAGAGGGCAACCGGAATCGGACTGGCCCGCCGACACGACGTGAGACATGCACACCATGATCGTTGTGGTTCTGTCACGAAAAATTCACGGGGCCTTTTCCGAAACCGGAAACCATTGCGCGGCAATGCGAGGGTGTGATCCATCTCGCAGGAGCGGTGTACGTGCGTCTGTTCATGGTGTTTCTGATTCTGACGGGCGCGGCGCCGGCGGCGGCTGCGACAACGTGGCCCGAGGCGGCCTCCGGGGCGGTGCGGGCGGCGCAGGCGATGCCGCGTTCAGCGGTGGTGCGGCGTGCGACCTGCGTGGCGCGGGTGCGGGTTGCCGTGGACGGCAACGGCCTCATCACGCGCTACGACATCGTGAAACCGTGTGCGGAGCCGATCCTCACGCGCTCCACCGACGACCTGTTCTTCAAGGTCGGCCAGCTGCCGCCGCCCCCTGCACGGCGCCCGGCGAGCCTTGAGATCGAGGTGCGCTGGCCGCCAAAGGGCTGAGCGCCATTGAGCGCGGGCGCGGGCACTGCTAATCCGCCGCTATGAGCACCAGCGAGTCCGGCAAAGAGCCCAAGGAAAAGCGTTCCCTCAGCAACCTGCAATTGCTCTGGAGCTTTGCGCGACGTTACCCCCTGCAGGTGACGGCGTTTTTCGTCTCGCTGTTCATCGCGGCGCTCGCGACGCTCGCGATTCCGCGCAGCTTCCAGCGGATCGTCGACAACGGCTTCGGCGCGGAAACGGACGCGACGATCGCGCCCTATTTCTACGGTATGCTCGCCGTGGTCGCCGTGCTCGGCGTCGCCACGGCGGTGCGCTTCTATTACGTGTCGTGGCTCGGGGAGCGGGTCGTCGCCGATCTCCGGCAGAGCGTACACGCGAATCTCCTGACGCTCGATCCGGCCTTCTTCGAGGAAAACCGCCCCTCTGAGATCGCCTCGCGTCTGACCGCCGACACGTCGATCATCGAGCAGGTGGTGGGCACCAGCCTTTCGATGGCACTGCGTAACACGATCCTCGGCATCGGCGGCGTCATCTACCTGTTCACGATCAGCCCGAAGCTGACCGGCATGTTGCTGCTCGGCATCCCGCTTGCGGTGTTGCCCATGGCGCTGATGGGCCGCCGCGTGCAGGCGCTGTCGCGCAGTTCGCAGGACAGTGTCGCGAGTGTCGGCACCATCATCAGCGAGGTGCTCGGCGCGATCCGCATCGTGCAGGCGTTCACGCAGGAACGGAACGAAGTCGCGCGCTTCACGCGGGCGGTGGAATCGACGTTCCTGGCGGCGCGGCGGCGCATCCGGATGCGCGCGCTGCTGACCGCGATCGTCATCACGATCATCTTCGGCGGCATCACGATGGTGCTGTGGGAAGGCGCAACCGACGTGATCGACGGGGTGATGACGGGCGGCGAAATCACCGCGTTCGTGCTCACCGCAGCGATCGTGGCGGGCGCGTTCGGTGCGCTCACCGAGGTTTACGGCGACGTGATGCGCGCGACAGGCGCGGCGGGCCGCATGATGGAGCTGTTGAACGCGGTGCCGCAGATCACGGCGCCCGCAAACCCCGTGGCGCTTCCGCAGCCGCCCGTGGGTCGCGTGACCTTCGACAACGTCACCTTCCGCTATCCGACGCGGAAGGACACGGCTGCGCTCAGCGATTTCTCGCTCGACATCGCGCCGGGCGAGACTGTGGCGGTCGTCGGGCCTTCGGGCGCGGGGAAATCGACGCTGTTCCAGCTGATCCAGCGCTTCTACGACCCCGAGAGCGGCACCGTGCGCGTGGACGGCGTGTCGCTGCGCGAGGCGGACCCTGCCGCCGTGCGCGGGCGCATCGCGATGGTGCCGCAGGAAAGCGTGGTTTTCGCCGAGAGCGCATACAATAACATCCTCTACGGACGCCCCGACGCGACCGAGGCGGAGGTTTGGGCGGCGGCGGACGCTGCGAACGCTTCCGAATTCCTCCGCGCGCTGCCCGATGGCATCCACACATTCATGGGCGAGGCGGGGACGCGGCTTTCGGGCGGTCAGCGCCAGCGGCTTTCGATCGCGCGCGCCGTGCTGCGCGATGCGCCGATCCTGCTGCTCGACGAGGCGACATCCGCGCTCGACGCTGAAAGCGAGCGGCTGGTGCAGGAAGCGCTCGAGCGGCTGATGCAGGGGCGCACGACGCTGGTGATTGCGCACCGCCTGGCGACGGTGCGCGGCGCGGACCGCATCGTGGTGATGAACGAAGGCAGGATCGTGGGGCAGGGGCGCCATGACGAACTGATGACGGACGGCGGGCTTTATGCACGGCTCGCGCGCCTGCAATTCGAGGACGCGGCCTGATTGGGCGGCACGTGCCGGAATTATATTGTAATTGATAATCGTTCGCGTTATCGCCGTTCCCGGTCAGGTACGGGATTGATTTAGCGCCGATGCACAGCGTGACGCCTAACAGGGTGGCGAAGAAAAGCCGCAAGGCGTTCTGGCTGAAACAGCTGCACACGTGGCACTGGATGAGCTCCGCCATCAGCCTTGTCGGGCTGCTGCTGTTCACGATCACGGGCATCACGCTCAACCACGCCGCCGAGATCGAGGCAGAGCCCGTGATCGAGGAGCGCACGGCGCAGCTTCCGGCGGACCTGCTGGGCGGCATCGCGCCGAAGGACGGCGAGGCGGAGCGGGCGCCGCTGCCTGCGCCTGTCGCCGCGTGGGTTGCCGAAACGTTTTCGGTGAAGACGATCGGTGAGGCGGAGTGGTCGCCAGACGAGGTGTATCTGGCGCTGCCGCGTCCCGGCGGCGACGGCTGGGTGGCGATCGACCGGGCGACGGGCGAGGCCACCGCCGAAAGCACCGACCGCGGCTGGATCTCCTACCTCAACGACCTCCACAAAGGGCGCAATTCGGGCACGGCGTGGAAGTGGTTCATCGACATTTTCGCGGGCGCCTGCCTCGTGTTCGCATTCACCGGCCTGTTCCTGCTGCAGCTTCACGCCGCGAAGCGCCCGAGCACGTGGCCGATCGTGGGGGTGGGGCTGCTCATCCCCGTCCTCATCGCCTTGATTTTCATTCACTGAAGGGTGTCAGAATGCAGCTTTCCACGCGTATCGTGATGACCGGCGCCGCTTTCGCCGCGCTGGCGGGGCCTGCCGCCGCGCAGAGCATCGACCTCACCGTCACCATCCCGCGCCTCAGCGTTGCGGAGTATCACCGGCCTTATGTGGCGATCTGGCTGGAGAAGACTGGCGCGCCCGCGAAGACGCTCGCTGTCTGGTACGACCACGACATGCGGGACAATGAGGGCACCAAGTGGCTCCGCGACGTGCGCCAGTGGTGGCGCGCCTCGGGCCGGGGACTGAGCTTTCCGGCGGATGGCATCACCGGCGCTACCAAAGCACCGGGCACGCACAAGGTGAGCTTCGGCGCGGATGCACTCGGGGGTGCGATGACGCCCGGCGACTACACGCTGCTCGTGGAGGCCGCGCGCGAGGTGGGCGGCCGCGAACTCGTGAAGCTGCCGTTCCGCTGGCCGCCGAAGCCGGGTCAGACCGCGAGCGCGGCGGGCAGCACGGAACTCGGCGCGGTCAGCGCCACCTTCAAACGCTGAAAGGACACTCTTCATGAAAACCGGACTCCTGCGCGCGCTCGCCATTTCGACAGCGCTTTTCAGCGCAACGGCGGCGGAGGCGCATCGCCAGTGGATGCTGCCGTCCTCGACCGTGCTCTCGGGGCAGTCGAGCTGGGTGACGGTCGACGCCGCCGTCTCCAACGACCTGTTCTACTTCGAGCACCAGCCGCTGCGGCTCGGCAACGTGAAGGCGTGGGCGCCGGACGGCAGCGAGGTGGCGCTGCAGAACGCGTCGACAGGCCGATACCGCAGCACCTTCGACGTCGAGCTGAAGCAGCAGGGCACGTACAAGATCGCGAACGCCGGCGGCGGCATCTTCGGGAGCTACAAGGAGGGCGGGGTCGAGAAGCGGCTGCCGCGCGGCGCTTCGGCGGCTGACATCGAGACGCTGATTCCGGCAGGCGCGACAGACGTGAAGTTCTCCGAAAGCCTCAGCCGCAACGAGATCTTCGTGACGCTGGGCGCGCCGACGGAGACGGTGCTGAAGCCGAGCGGCAAGGGGCTTGAGCTGGTGCCGGTGACGCATCCGAACGACCTCGTTTCAGGTGAAGCGGCGACGTTCCAGTTCGTGATCGACGGTAAGCCCGCCGCCGGGATCGAGATCGAGGTCGTGCCAGGCGGCATCCGCTACCGCGATCAGCTCGGGCAGATAGACATGAAGACCGACGCCGAGGGCAAGGTGACGATCACCTGGCCCGCCCCCGGCCTCTACTGGATGAGTGCCGAGGCGAAAGACACGAACGTCAGCGTGAAGGGCGCCGAGCAGCGGCGTCTCGGCTACGTCTCGACGCTGGAGGTGCTGGCACCCTGACGGACGACGCCCGAGTCCTTATTCCCAAAGCCATCTCGGCGGCCGCCTTTGCGCTGAGGGAGCCTTCGGGACGGATTGCGACACTTTCCGGCAAGACGATGGGGACGCGCTGGTCGGTGCGACTCGTCGTCCCCGCGCCGGGCCTTGTCGCGCACATCAGCGCGGGTGTGCAGGGCGTACTCGACGGTGTCGTTGCGCAGATGAGCACTTGGGAGGCGGCGTCGGACATCAGCCGCTTCAACCGCGCGGCGATCGGCGCATGGCAGGTGATGCCGCCGGATTTTTTGACTGTGCTTTCTGCCGCGCTCCGCATCGCGGAGGAAAGCGGGGGGGCGTTTGACCCGACGATCGGAGCGATCGTGGACGCGTGGGGGTTTGGCGCGGCGGGACCTGTTGGTTCGGCGCCGGATCATGAGGCGACCGAGACGCTGCGTCTTGCGGCGGGGTGGCGGCGGGTAGCGTGTGATACGCTGCTGCAGCGGGCGCGGCGGACCGATACGCTTGCGCTCGACTTTTCGGGGATCGCCAAGGGGTTCGGGGCGGACCGCGCGGCGGCGTGGCTGAAGAGCCAAGGGTTCCGGCACTTTCTTGTCGAGGTCGGCGGCGAACTCGTGGGGACGGGTGTGAAGCCGGACGGGCAGCCGTGGTGGGTGGATATCGAGATGCCGCCGGACGCGGCGCTGCCGCCGCTGCGGCTCGCGCTGCACGGCCTCTCCGCGGCGACATCAGGTGACTATCGGCGCTGGTTCGAGGTAAACGGTGAGCGCTTCGGGCACACGATCGACCCGCGCAGCGGCAGGCCTGCGAACGGGATTGCCTCGGTGACGGTGCTCCATCCCGAGTGCATGTGCGCTGATGCTTATGCGACGGCGATTACGGTGCTGGGGGCGGAAGACGGCCTGCAGTTTGCCAACCGCCTCGGCCTCGCCGCGCATATCGTCTCCCGCGACGGGGACGAAGCAATGAGCCTTGCCTTTACGGCGATGCTCGACTGATCATCCCTGCAGGACGAAGGGAATTTCCACGGTGCCCCGCACGGCGACCGCGACGCCGTCGCGGATCGTGGGGGACCAGCGCCAGTGGCGGACGGCGCCGAGCGCGGCGCGGTCGAGCCGGTCGTAGCCGCTGCTCCTTGCCAGGCGGATATCGGCGACGTTTCCGTCCGTGCCGAGTGTCAGCGCCAGAACGACGATGCCCTGTTCACGCTTGCGGCGCGATTCGATCGGATAGGCGGGCGGCTTTGCCGAGATCATGGTGGCGCCGAGATCGTCGGCAACCAGCGTCGGCGGCGCCGCCGGGCGCGGCGCGGGCGGCGCCTTGATCGCCACGGGCGCCGGCGGCACGGCCTGCGGCTGATCGGCCGCCGCGACGATCGGCGGCGTTTCACGCGCGAACTCGACGGCAGGCGGCGGCACGTAGATTTCAGGCTCGGCAAGCTCGGGCGGCGGTGGCGCCTCGGGTGCGGGCGGGGGCGCCGAGAGATCGAGCAGGTCCATCGCCGTCTGCACAGTGCGAGGCGGGATCACCTGCGTGCGGATGAGCACCGCGCCAAGCGCGACATGAAGACCGGCGACGACGAGCAGGGCACGCCAATCGAGACGGCCCGGCTGGTAGCCCTCCGCGCCTGCTGTCGGCAGCCGCTCTGGAAGGCCGATCCGTACGGGCGCCGAGGTCGCCGATACGCGCTCGTGAAACACGATATCGTCGAAACTGTCCTCTGTGCTGCGTGCGTGAACCGTATGCATCCGAACGCCCCGTTACCGTGCTTTCAAGCCACGCGTGGTCTATAGGGCCTCAACTAATGCAAATCAATCGCATTATTGATTGCGCACGTGCGTCAGGTCGTCGCCCAGCGGCGGAGGAGATTGTGATAGACGCCGGTGAGCTGGATGATCGCGGCATCATCGTGCCCGCGGTCCTGCGCAATTGTCTGGATCGCCGTATCGAGTTCGAACAGCGAGCGACGGGCCTCCCCGTCGCGGACCATCGATTGAATCCAGAAAAAGCTCGCAGTGCGCTTGCCGCGCGTGACGGGCTCGACACGGTGCAGGCTGGAAGCCGGATAGAGTACCATGTGCCCGGCGGGCAGCTTCACCTGCTGGACGCCGAACTGGTCCTCTATGGTGAGTTCGCCGCCGTCGTAGGCATCGGGGTCTTCGAGGAACAGCGTTGCCGAGAGGTCACTGCGGATGCGGAACTCCGTGCCGCGCTGGATGCGGATGGCGTTGTCGATGTGAACGCCGAAGGTCTGGCCACCCTCGTAGCTGTTGAACAGTGGAGGATAGACCTTGAGCGGCAGCGCGGCAGCGATGAACAAGGGCGCCTTGCCGAGCGCATCGAGGATGATCGTGCCTGCCTCCCGCGCCGCGGCGCCGTCTTCGGGAAGCTGCATGTTGCGCTTGGCGAGCGCCGACTGGTAGCCGGAGGTGACGTTGCCATCGACCCACTCGGCGGCATCAATGATCGCGCGGACACGGGCGAGCGCCTCTGCATCGAGCACGTCGGGAATCGCGATCATCATGGCAGGAAACCGATCTTCGTTGAACCTACTGAGATATCAGCATCGCAAGGTGCTGGTGGGCAAGAGCGATCCCCTGAACCGCTCTTGCCCATGCCCATGCTCAGAAGCTGTAGAACAGGCTGAGCACGGCCGAGCGCCCTTCGCCGGGCGTCGCCCAGCCGTTGTTGCGGATGCCGGTGTAATACTTCTCGTCCGTGAAATTCTGGACGTTGAGCTGCGCGGTCAGGCCGTTGCCGAACGGATAGGCGAGGAACGCACGGTGCGTCATCCAGTCCTTCGCCTTCGTGAGCGGCGTCACCGTGTTCGAAAGCACAAAGCTGCCCTGATAGGTGAAGCCGTAGCCGACCTGCAGGCCGAACGGGAGCGTGTAGGTGGTGAACAGGCTGCCCGAGTGCTTCGGCGTGTTGGTGAGGGGATTGCCGGCCTGCGCATCGGTGAGCGGGCAGGTGATCTCCGTGCCGCCCGGGGGCGTGAACGTTGCGCCGGGATTGGCGAGGCAGTAGTTCGAAACGCTCTGCTTCACCTTGCTGTCGAGGTAGGTGTAGTTCGCGAACACGGCCCAGGCATCGGTGATGTTGCCCGAGGCGCCGAGCGCGAGGCCGTTCACGCGGCTCTGACCATCGAGCACCTGAAGCGTGCCGAGCGTCGGGTCGTTGCTCGCCACCGGATAGTTGGTCCGCTCGTTGCGGAACAGCGCGGCGGTGAGCTGGAGCCGGCCGCCCACGAGGTCGATCTTGCCGCCGATCTCGTAGTTGACGGCTTCCTGCGGCGCGACAGTGCAGGGATCGAGGTTGAGGTTCTGCGCCGTCGGCGATCCGCAGCCGCTGCGGACGGAAGACCCGGCCGGCGTGCGGCTGTTGCCGTAGGCCGCGTAAAGGCTGGCGTTGGGCACCGGCTTGTAGACGAGGCCGACGCGGTAGCTGAACAGATTGTCATCCGACCGCTGCACGGTCCCGCGCGTTACTTCGCCGAAGGTCGCCCCCGGCGTGCCGACGATCTCGTCGACGCGGAAGTCCGACTTGTTGTTTTCCCAGCGGATGCCGCCGTTGATTTCGAACTGATCGGAGAGCTTGATGGCATCGAACAAATAGAAGGCGATGTTGCGCGTGTCGCCCTGCGAGAAGCGTGTCGGGATGTAGTTGATCGGACCGCCGTAAATGGGATCGGGGTCTGAAATGTCGATCGGCGGCAACGCGGGGTTCGGTGTCGCACCGCCCGGATTGCGCATCGAGTTGCCGTTCGACAGATCATAGTCTTCCTGCGCGAAGGAGGCACCGAGCGTGACTGTGTGCTCGATGCCGCCAGTATCGAACACGGCTTTCAGATCGAGCTGGTTGTAGAGCATCTGGTTTTCGGAGAAGCGCGAAACGCCGCGCGGGCCGGAGGGGTAATAGGTGCCGGGGACCTGACCGTCAGCGCAGGGTGCGCCCGTGTAGAGCGTGCCGCTGTCGAGGCAGTAGGCGCCCTGCGGCGGGTTGACGACGAGGTTCTGCTCGACGCGCTGCCAGCGCGCGAGATTGCGGAGCGAAACGCGGTCGCTGAATTCATGAGCGAAGATCGCGGTTGCCTGATCGACGGTCTGCTTCTGGTAGTCGACGTCCTTGTAGCCGTAGTAACCGCCGTAATCGGCGCCGGGAAACAGGCCGCCCACCGAGGCAGAGTAGGGCACGCCGTAAATGGGCGTGTTGTCGTCTTTCTGATGGACGTAGAGCAGGGTCAGGCTGGTCGGGCCATCGATGCCGATGGTGATGGACGGCGCGATACCCCAGCGCTCGTAGCTGTCGAAGTCCCGCGCCGGGACGTCGTTCTCGTGGTACATGGCGTTGAGACGCACGGCGATGAGGTCCGACAGGCGCAGGTTACTGTCGATGGTGGCGCGGTAATAATTGTCCGTGCCGATGCCGGCCTGAACGACGGTGAGGTCTTCGCCTTTCGGGCGCTTGGTGACGAGGTTGATCGTGCCCGAAATCGAGCCCGCGCCGCTGTAAACCGAGTTCGCGCCGTTCACGATCTCGATCTGTTCGAGATTGAATGTGTCCGAGCGGCTATACTGCGCGCTGTCGCGGACGCCGTCGATCTGGAGATCGGTGTCGGCGCTCTGGCCGCGCAGGTTGATCTTGTCACCGTAACCTCCGCCACCTTCACCTGCACCGAAAGTGATGCCTGGAATGGTCGTCAGCGCCTCGCGCAGCGTCAGCAGGTTCTGCTGGCGGATCGTGGTGTTGCCGATGACGGTGATGCTCTGCGGCGTATCGAGGAGAGGGCGCACATATTTGGGAGACTCGGCCCTCTCGACCTTGATCTCTTCTTCAATCGCAGTGCCGGTGACGGTGACGCCGCCGAGCTTCTGCTGCTGGTCCTGTGCGTGCGCGGGAAGCGCGCTGGCGACGAAGCCGACACAGGAAAGCGCGAGGAAGGCGGGACCGGCGACGGACGCGCGGGCGGCTGGTTCTGCAGACATTGGAACACCCCCAAACAGTTACAAGGTTTGGGCGTGTTATTGAGAGTGATTTGCAGAGTCAACGCTATTACGAGTCACTCGCAATAATTAACCGAGCGCCTCGGATTGCTCCGCAAGTTCAAGCCAGCGGTCTTCGCAGATGGCGAGACGGCTGCGGGCGGCGTCGAGCGCGGCGGAAATTTTCATGAAGCCGTCCGGGTCGCGCGTATAGAGCGCCGGGTTGGCGAGACTTTCCTCGTGTCGGGCAATCTCCGCGTGCAGAGCATCAATCTCGCCGGGGAGCATGTCGAGTTCGCGCTGGTCCTTGTAGCTGAGCTTGGTCCGGGCGGTGCGCGGGGCCTCCGCGGCGGGGGCGCTGCTCGGCTTCGCGGCGGTGCGCTGCGTGCGCTTCTTCTCCCAGTCTGCAAAGCCGCCCGCGACGACATCGGCGCGGCCGCTGCCGTCGAGGCCGACGACCATCGTGACGGTGCGATCGAGGAAGTCGCGGTCGTGGCTGACGATGAGCACGGTGCCTTCGTAGTCGGCGATCACCTCCTGGAGGAGGTCGAGTGTTTCGAGATCGAGGTCGTTGGTCGGCTCGTCGAGGACGAGGAGGTTGGAGGCGCGGGCGAACTCGCGCGACAGGAGTAGCCGGGAACGTTCGCCGCCGGAGAGCGCGTCGACGGGCGCGTCGGCATAAGAGGGATCGAACAGGAACTCCTTGAGGTAGCCGATGACGTGCTTCTTCTCGCCGCGCACGTCGATCCAGTCGCCGCCGTCGGCCAGGATGTCGCGCACACGCTTGCCAGGTTCGAGGAGCTTGCGCTGCTGATCGATGGTGATGCCCGCGAGCGTTTTCGCTCTCTTCACCGTCCCCGTATCGGGCGCGATCTCGCCGGTGAGGAGCCTCAGCAGGGTCGTCTTTCCCGCGCCGTTGGGGCCGACGATGCCGATGCGGTCGCCGCGCTGGATGCGGAGCGTCAGATCCTTGATGATCGTGCGGCCGTCGTAGCTTTTGCTGACGCCTTCGGCATCGATGACGATCTTGGCCTTGGCGTCGTCGGTTTGCAGGCCGAGCTTCGCCTTGCCGGCCTGACCGATCATGCTTGCCCGCTGCGCGCGCATCTCGTGCAGCTTGGCGAGACGGCCCTGGTTGCGGCGGCGGCGCGCGGTGACGCCGCGCTGCAGCCAGTGGAGTTCGTCGCGGAGCTTCGAATCGAGCTTCTCGGCGGCGCGCGCCTCTTCGGCATAGACCTGCTCGGTCCACGCCTCGAAACCGCCGAAACCGATCTCGGCGCGGCGGATCTGACCGCGATCGAGCCAGAGCGAGGAGCGGGTGAGGCGGGTGAGGAAGGTGCGATCGTGGCTGATCGCGACGAACGCGCCCGTGTAGCGGCCGAGCCAGCCTTCGAGCCATTCGATGGCGGCGAGGTCGAGGTGGTTGGTCGGCTCGTCGAGCAGGATCAGGTCCGGGTTTTCTGCAAGCGCGCGGGCGAGCGCGGCGCGGCGCCGTTCGCCGCCGCTCGCGGTTTCGGCGGCGCGGTCGAGATCGAGGCCGATCTGGTCGGCGATCGCGTCCACCTCATGCGCCTCCGGCGCGCGGGGGCCGCGCATGGCGAAATCGCGCAAGGTGGCGAAGCCGGTGACCTTGGGGTCTTGCTCCAAGAGCACGATGTGCGTGCCGGGGCGGGCCTTGCGCTGGCCTTCGTCGAAATCGACGAGCCCGGCGATGAGGCGGAACAGCGTCGTCTTGCCCGCGCCGTTGCGCCCGATGAGCGCCAGCCGGTCGCGCTCCCCGATGAAAAGATCGAGGCCGCGCAGCAGCCAGCCCGTGCCTTGCACGAGGCCAATGGATTCAAGCGAGACAATGGGGGCGGACACGCGTTAGACTTCCAGGCGAGAGGAACGAGGGGGGAGTTAGGGTGATTGCGGCGTCTGCGCAATATTCATGGGCTATTCACCGCGCGGGGGGTAATCGGAACAGGCGTTTCCAAGGAATGAGTCCGCGTGTGAAGTTTCGTTTCGCCTTTGTCTGGCTAGCCCTGTGCGTCTCCGCAGCCACTGCGGCGCCCGCGCAGGCGCTCGATCCGAAAATGAAGGATCACGATGCGGCGCGCGCGGCGACGAAAAGCGGCGAGATTCGCTCGCTCGGCGAGATCAAGAGCCGCGTCGGCAACCGCGTGGGCGGCGAACTCGTGGGCAGCAAACTCGATATGGATCGGAAACGCTACCGTCTGCGTTACCTGCGAGAAGGCTCGGTCGTCGAGGTGGACGTTGACGCCAAGACCGGCCATATCATCGATATAGACGGAAACTGAAGGGTTCCCCATGCGCCTGCTGATCGTCGAGGACGAACCCACGCTTGCACGCCAGCTTCGCGAGACGCTGGAAGGCGCAGGCTATGCGGTCGATGTCGCGAACGACGGCGAGGAGGGGCACTTCCTCGGCACCTCCGAAAGTTATGACGCGATCGTGCTCGATCTCGGGCTTCCCGAGATGGACGGGCTCACCGTGCTCGACAAGTGGCGCAAGGCCGACATCGGCATTCCCGTGCTGGTGCTGACGGCGCGCGACACCTGGTCCGACAAGGTGGCGGGGCTCGATGCGGGCGCCGACGACTATCTCGCCAAGCCGTTCCAGATGGAGGAGCTGATCGCACGGCTGCGCGCGCTCATCCGCCGCTCGACTGGCAATGCTTCTTCCGAACTGGAAGCGGGCGACGTGCGGCTCGACATGCGCTCCGGCCGCGTCACGCTCAGCGGGACGCCGGTGCGGCTGACGGCGCAGGAATACAAATTGCTCGCGTATCTGATGCACCACAAGGGCAAGGTCGTCTCGCGCACCGAGCTTATCGAACACATCTACGATCAGGACTTCGACCGCGATTCGAACACCATCGAGGTGTTCATCACGCGCATCCGCAAGAAGCTGGGCGCAGACCTCATCCAGACCATCCGCGGTCTCGGCTACAGCCTGGACGATCCGCAAGCTGCCTAAGGTGGCCGCAAGCGCGCCACGCGAATCCCGTTTCGGCCAGCTGTTCCGGCGCGGCTCGCTCAGCCGCCGTATGCTGGCGGTATCGGCGTTGTGGATCATCACGCTGCTGCTCATGGGCGGCTACGCGCTCGAACGCACGGTCGGGCGCATCATCGTCGACGGCTTCGACGAGCGCCTGCGCAGCGTGCTCACCGCACTGATCGCGACGGTGGAGCTGGGTCCCGAGGGAGAAATCCGACTGAACCGATCGCTCGGCGACCAGCGTTTTCAGGAGCCTTATTCCGGCCTTTACTGGCAGATCAGCATGGCGGGGCAGGAGCCGCTACGCTCGCGCTCGCTCTGGGATCGCGCGCTGACGCCGAGCACGTTCGACGCAAGCAAGGAGCCGGTCGCCTATGACAGCAATGTCTTCGCGGGGGAGGGGCTGCGCATCGTGGAACGCGACATCGTGCTGCCCGACAGCCCGATCATGCTCCACGTGCAGGCGGCGCAGAGCCGCGCCGAACTCGATCGCCAGCTCGCGCGCGTGCGTTCGACCGTGCTGTGGTCGCTCGGCGTGCTCGGAATCGGGCTGATCGGCATGGCGGCGCTGCAGACGGGCTACGGACTGTGGCCGCTGCGCCGCATCAGCGCGCAGATCGCGGCGGTTCGCAGCGGCAGCGTGAAGCGCGTGTCTTCCGACTTCCCGGCGGAGGTCTCGCCGATGGTCGCCGAATTGAACGAGCTTCTGGACCATACCGAAGCACAGGCGGAGGCCGCGCGTATGCACGCGGGGAACCTCGCGCACGCGCTGAAAACCCCGCTCGCGATCGTGATGAACGAGGCGGAGGGGCAGAAAACCCCGCTCGCCGATACCGTGCGCGGTCAACTCGCCATCATGCGGCGCCACATCGATCATCACCTCGCCCGCGCCCGCGCGCTCGGCCGCCGATCGGCGGTGAACGCGCGCGCCGACGTCTGGCCCGCGCTTGAAGGGCTGCGGCGCGCGATCAGCCGCATCTATCCCGATGTGACGATCGACCTCGACGGCGACCGCACCGCGATATTCCATGGCGAGCGTCAGGATCTGGAGGAAATGGCCGGGAACCTGATCGAGAACGCGGCGAAGTACGGGGCCGGGCGGGTGTTCGTTTCGGTATCACTGTCGGGCGGGCCGGAGCGTTTCGTGGAAATCCTCGTGGAGGATGACGGTCCCGGCATCGCGAAAACCGAGCGCGGCCGCATCTTTGGCCGCGGCGCACGGCTCGACACGGAAAAGCCCGGAACAGGCCTCGGCCTCTCTATCGTGAAGGATGTCGCCGAAATCTACGGCGGCGGCATCACGCTCGGCAGCAGCGAGGACCTAGGCGGTCTCGCCGCGACGCTCCGCCTGCCGTCGGCGGGGTGACGTTTACTTCTTGAGACTGTCCAGGAGCTTCTTTCCGGCGTCGAGCGGATTGGCGCGCAGCTTTGCTTCTTCGGTGCCGATATATTTGAAGATGCCCTTCAGCGCCTGATCGGTGACGCTGTCCGTGAGGCCGTCGCGGCTGATGCCCGCGCCCGAGAGGAGCGAAGAGGCGCCGCCGAGCTTGTCCAGCTGATCGAAGGCGCCGACGTTGCCGAGCGCGGCGGCGACGAGCGGGCGGACCTTGGCTTGCAGGTCGTCGCCCGCGCTTTCCTGAAGATAGCGGGTAGCGCCGTCGTTTTTCGAAACCACGCCGATACCGTCTTCAAGCGTCATATCGTTGATCGCGGTTCGGAAGATGGGCTTGGCTTCCTTCGCGGCGAGGCCTGCCGCATCATTCAGGCTTTTCGTGAGATTGCCGGTGAGGCCGGCCTGATCCGTGTATTTCAGCAGCTTGGAGGCTTTCTTGAGCGGCCCCGGAAGCAGGATGCGGATCGCCTTGTCGGCATAGAAGGCACCGGGCTCAGCGAGCTTGTCGAGCGCGCTGTCTGACGCATCGCCGAGGATGGACTTCACCGGCGCGCCGAAACCCTGCGCCGTGGCGGGCGAAGCGGCGGATAGCGTACCGACGATCAACGTTGCAGCCAGAAGCCCGCGAACAAAAGAGCTGCCGACCATGTGTTTTCTCCCCATCAGATGTGCGGGGAGCTTACCACAGCGCCGCCGGTCGGGAAATCAGGCGGCCATCAATTCCGGGGCGTGGCGCCTCCGATGCTTTTTCGGCGTCCGTGTGCCGGAACGATGAGGATGCGCTATGGGTTGAATGCCCACTGCACGCTTTGCCCCCTGAACGGAATTCCATGCGCCTCTCCATCGAAACGACGCTTGATTACCAGCTGACCGCGCCTGCCGATCTGCTGCTGGCGGTCGAGGTTGCGCAGATGCCCGACCAAATTCTCGTCGACGACCAGCTGACCGTGCAGGGCGTTGAGGTGCTGACACCGGTGGCGGCGGAGGAGGCACTGGGCCGGCGCACGTGGACGCACGCCGAAGGCCGGGTGACGGTGCATTACCGGGCCGAGGTGGATGTCGATCGGCCCACGCCTTCGCTCGGCGGGCTGAAAGCCGACGAGAAGCGACATTTGCCCGCGCTCGTGGTGCCCTATCTATTCCCGAGCCGGTACTGCGAGGCCGACCGGTTCGTCTCGCTGGTTGAGCGCGAGTTCGGCGAGCTTTCCGGCGGGGATCAGGTCCGCGCGATCGCGGCGTGGATCCGCGCCCATGTCGATTACGTGCCCGGCGCCAGCAACGCCACGACCACCGCGGCGGATACGTTCATCGCCCGGCGGGGCGTATGCCGGGACTTCGCGCACCTGATGATCGCCATGACACGCGCCGCGGGTACGCCCGCCCGCATGGTCGCCGCCTACGCATGGCAGCTGGAGCCGCAGGACTTCCATGCCGTGGTGGAGGTGTGGCTGGAAGGCCGCTGGCATCTGGTCGACGCGACGAACCTTGCGCCCTGCGAAGGCATCGTGCGGATCGGCGTTGGACGCGACGCCACGGACATCAGCTTCCTGACGATATTCGGCGAGGCGCAGCTGATCGCACAGCGCGTGGATGTGCGGAAGATCGGGTGAAGGGGTGGGGGGTGGCGACGGCCCCGTGAGGCATCCGCCACCCGCTGATCGTTTTATTGCTGCGGCTGGGCGACGACGGGCTCGGCCACTGCGGATAGTGCACGGCATGGGGAAGTTGGGCAGTCGATGAACTTCTAATCATCCGTCTGAAGAGTGTGCCGGTCCTGTTCACGGAGCCAGTTGTGCGCACTGGTCGCTGCAACCGCCCCATGGCCCATGGCAACGCTGATCTGATCCAGGCCGTCCACAACGTCGCCGGCGGCGAAGAATCCGGGTACGCTACTTCCCTTGGCGGCGTGGGCCGGAACACAGCCGGCTTCTTCCAATTCCACACCGATCTGCTGCGCGAGTTCCGCGCGTGGTTGGCGCCCGAGCGCGGGATAGATCACGTCGAAAGACAGTGGCGCTTCTTGGTCTATCAAGCGGACGTCCATGCGATCCCGGTGGGGCTCCAGCGCTGTGAGCGCGCCAGTTTTCACGACGATACCGGCATTAGCCATTTCGGCCGCCTGCTTCTGGGACAGCTCCGGATGGCTGAGAGGCATCAGCGTGATGTCGGATGAATATTGTCGCAGGAACAACGCTTCGGCCGCTCCATCGCTATCGCAGCCGATCACGCCGATCTTTCGGTCTATGTGTTCATATCCATCGCAGATAGGACAATATCGCAGTACTCCCGCGCCAATGGTGGCCTCATGGACGTCGTGCGGAAGATTGACCTGATTTAGGCGTACGCCGCTCGCGAGTATGACCGCTCGTCCCGACCAATGCTTTCCTGCTTTCGAGGTTAGGCGGAAGCCATTGGTGATCCTCTCGATGCTGATAACTTCGGCCTCCTCGATCCGGGTGCCGAACTCTTTTGCGTGCCGGGTCATACGATCGATGAGGTCTGGGCCTTCGATGCCGTCAGGGAAACCCGGGGCGTTATGTGTTTTCGGAATCCGCAGTGCGCGGCTGTTACCATCGTGAACGACGAGAACGTTGCGACGATAACGGGCGAGGTAGACCGCTGCGGTCAGTCCCGCTGGGCCTGCACCGATCACGATGACGTCCTGGTGATCATTAGGATTGTTCATCGGAGCGCCTTTGCCAGCCGGAGTACCATTACGCGCCGAGGTCGTGCTAGGTTCCGCGTTATAAGACGGTGACGGTCGGGGATCACTATAGCCGGGCGTTTGGCCGCTGCTCGTCGGCTGGAACCGATCTAGACCGGGTGATGGTGCGGACCGGGAACCATGGTGATCATGACCGGGAATTTGGCAGATGCCGCTCCGCGCAGGAACCCCTTCGATGATGTGCTGTAATGTGCAGCTGGGTGGTGAGCTTCACGACCTCGATCGGATCGCTCTTTAAAAGAATGTAAGGCTGACCTTACACAGTCAAACTGTTTCTTGGAAAAAGCGGCGGATTTCCTCGTGTGGCGCGAACTTTGCTTCAGCCTTTGCAGTTAAATGCAGGGGATCATCATGAAAATTACGAGTGCAATTGTTGCGTCGATGTTACTTGGCTTGTCACCAGCGCTGGCCAACGTCGTTTATGACGAGGATGTGGATGGGGACACCGACATCTCGAAAGTACATGCGACACTACTAGGCCGCGTTGACAAAAGACTTCAGCCATAGGCGGACGGCGGC
>TARA_R110000850_G_scaffold10440_1_pt1 | contig 17546 bp, 32 predicted proteins | sample TARA_R110000850 | Tara Oceans TARA_R110000850 (sample SAMEA4397586) | marine metagenome | biome: Polar Biome; feature: [SRF] surface water layer (ENVO:00010504); material: water (ENVO:00002006), including particulate matter (ENVO:01000060) such as... | depth 5 m | reverse complement strand
AGCTTCCTCAAAGAAAACTAATTCACCCGCCTTTCCCCTCACTTTGTCTGGGTTATCTTTTAATGACACACCCATTATTTGGGATTTCATTCCCATTTCTATTTCTAATCCATTAACTTTTTTCTTATACCCAGACATCTTATGCATCTCTCTATCTTTTAATCTAGGTTGAGCCCATGCAGTATGATCATCTATAAAAGATAAAAACTCCCAAGCTTTTGAGAGTAACCCATCACCAATTAAAAATTCTTTAGATGCCGCAAACACAAAGTTTTTACTATTCTTTACAAAAAAGTAATTACGTGCAAGCATAGAACCTGCTTTATAAGAATATCCTTTTCTTCTAGCTTTTAATACAATCATGTGTCTATTTCTACCCCTAGCTTTATCTATTTCATGGAAATATTCAAAATCTCCATCATAAAAACTTGGAAAACTACGCTCACGCCTAGATTGTACAGTCCCATCTGGTAACTCTTCATCTATTGCTCTATCAATAGGACAGTAGTTTAAATAAAAATAGTGAAATCCAGTCACAGTAATTTCACCGACTGTATGTCCATACATACATCGTCTACGTTCTTCATCCCAATGATCATAATAATCTTTTGTTCCTGGGAGAGATTCCGTAAATCTACCTTTTTTAATAAAGGTTACTGCTGCTTCTCTAACTCTATCGGTATCTTTAAACATTTATTTTTAATTTTAACTAATTCAGCACATTTTTCATATTCTTCTGTGCTTGTAAAATACTCTATAACAACATCTATCACATCTTCAGTTCTACCATCTTCATGTACTGGGTCAAACGGTAAAGGTAAACTATCTATTCTACCTTCTTCTAAATCATAATATATGTCATCTAAAGTCTTTTTTTTAGTTATAATAAAATAAGCGTTTCTCATTGCCCGATTATAAAGCTCTATGTCTTCTAAAAAATCCATTACATACTATATTTATTTACTTCAATACCACCTCTATTTGTATTAGCGGCTTGTTCTTCTTTTCTAACTATTTCTTCTAGTCGTGATAGTCCATCTACCACTTTACCCATGTTTGATAAGTTAGCTATCAAATCTTTTGCATGAAATATAGGTTTACCATTGTCATCCATTAAATGTAAATCTATATCTCTAAAATATTTTTCTAATTTTACTATTGATGTTCTTGCTGCTAATAATAGTCTTACAGCAGAAGTTTCTATTAACTTATCATATTTATCACAAGCAGTTAATACTTTAGCAGACGGTTTCCATTTACTTTTATCTTTAAACAAACTATCTTTAACTTCTATAATACGTTGATCCCATTCATATACAGAAAAAGGAGATTTATTGTCTACCATAAAGTATACAAAAGATAATTCAGTAGAAGACAATTCTTTAAACTCTAAAATAGTTAAGGCATACGCACTTGGAACGACATTACTATCATGAATATATAATAAGTCATTAATCATCTTTTTTATTTTTATTTACGTAATTTAATCTTTTTGGATTTACAGAAAATTTACCAAAATATGGTAATCTTACTGTTTCAAATTTTCCTTCTTTCATTATTTTTTCTAAATATTTAAATTGATGTCCTACCATTCTTTCAACTTTACTCAAAGATATGTTATATTTATTAGCTAAATAATATATTATTAATTTTTTATTCTTGGACATTTGGCCATTTATTCTTTGGACAATCTGCTGTTTTCCATTTAGCTTTGTGCTCTAGTAAACAACCACAAGCGTTACATCGCATTGATTGTTTTTTTAAAAATTCACATGAACTACAAACATCTAATCTTTCAGCATATTGCAAAGGAGAAACACTTGGTGCTCCTTCTTTTATCCATTTACCTAACTCTTTAGTGAACGACTTGACCATCCGAAACATACTCGGTGGTGTCTGATTTTGGTTCTCCATAATCGTCTATTTTTATTGTTAATAATTTTCCTTCAGTATCTTGTATAATTAAAATTTCATAGTCTTCTATAGAAAAATAACTTATTACTAATTCTGAAAAAAACATTATTTTTTAATAGTTATTTCTACTACATCTGTATCTGGATTTAAGAAAGGATTAAGAGAATAGTTATTATTAACAACTTTCATAGCTCCTTTATCTTTAAATCTTTTAATGTAATTGTTTAAAGTATTATAATCTTTAATCTTAATAGTTTCAGCTACAGATTTTTTATTTATTACACTACACATATTTATATCCTTATTAAGTATGTTAACATCTATAAATGCAGATAGAATAGATAATTCTTTATCTGTTAAATTAAATATACCGTTCCATAATTGTATATACTTATAAGTAGTGTTAATACTAACTGTTATTTTTCTTTTTTTCATAGTTTTGTTCTAATAGGTTTAATAAATCTTTATCACCGTACATAGTTCTAGCAGATTTAAACTTTTCATACTCTTCAGGTTTAAATATCATTTTAACTTCTGATACAAATCCTTCTTTGTCTTTTCTAATAGTCCATCTTCTACCTCTTACAGTTTTGTTGTTTCTAAGTGTTGTTCTTAAGCTCATATTATAATTTTTGTCCAGAGTCATTCCTTTTTATTGTAGGGAATCCTTCATGCTCTTTAGTTAATACTTCTTTCATATATTTATCTTTCTCACAAGAGCATAATGCTTCTTTAACTACCCACTTATCGTTTCTATGCACTGTAGTAGATTTGTTTAACTCTCTTGTTGCTCCACATCCTTCACATTTATACATCATAATGTAAATTTTTTAAGAATTATGTATGTGCCTGTTCTCAAACATAAATAATCCTTTTCTGTCGTATATACTCTACGTCTACATTCTTTATTGTGAAAACCTAGGTAATGCAAAAACTTAAACTTCCTTAATATCTTTTTTATCATTTTTCATTTCTATTTTTGCATACGTACCTTCTATTACTATCTTAGAAGTCTGCGATTGTTTATTAAATTCTTCTACATACTTGTCAATATTTTCTCTACTACAGAGAAAAGATAGGAATACCTGCAGCTCTTTAGCAGCTGTAGCTAATCCTTCTTCTCTTTGCTTGTAAAGTGATTCGTGATTTATAAGTTCATGATAATCTTCTAAAGAAATACTGACCGTACCTTTTACCACTTACCTAATATTTGATGTTCTGAAATAACTATATAGTATGTACCATCAATCTCTGTTCTTGCAGCTTCTGATCTAGGATCTACCATAACGGTATCACCTAATTCTACAAATTGACAATGAGGTCCTACAGCTAATGCTTTTAAGACGTTAGATCTTCTAGCATTTTCTTTTGCAGTTGTTTCATCTAGTATAATTCCTGATTCTGTTTCTTTAACGATTGGGTCCGGTAGGACAATCCAGCTTCCACTTGGCTTAAATTTCATAATTTATAGTTTTATATATTTGTTTGGGACAAAGATATAAAATATTTTTTTACAATACCAAATGTTTTTACATATTTTTAAAAAGGACACAGTTATCCCCCTTAGATATTCTTTTTCAAACATGGATTTCACTCTAGCAGTGCTTCTCTTACGTAAAGTAGAGACCAAAGGATAATAAAACTGATGTTAATTCACCGCACATACCTGTGTGCATTCTATCCTAACTAGAGCTTATACGCTCGTTCTTTTCTAATTACCGGAGAAAACTCTATCCCTATTTAGGACTACAATCCGATGTCTTTTCCCTTTTTTGGTTACCAAGGGATGAATAATATTAGAACGCAAAGATATGAAAAGTTCATTATAAAAAACAAAATAGATAAAAAATTTTTTTGTAGGGAATCTGTGAACGTGTGAACCTCCTGTGATAGACACCCCGGCTAGTGTTGGGGACTTAGGGTACCCCCCACAAATAATATTAATATCCTAATCAAATACATTTAATTATGATAATAGAACAAGGAACAACTGTGAAACTTAGCAAAGCTAAGAGTCACATAGTAAGACAATCATCACAACTTAACCTAACCAAAGGTCAGGAAAGTTATGATAGTACTACTCAATTAGTTAAGACCGAGGGTCTTACTAATGAACAGATACAAGTAGTAACAAGACTATTGACTGAAGGCAAGCTTCAGTTCAACAGTGTGTTACAATCATAAAGATAAGGGGAGAAATCCCCTTTCTTTTCTTTTATATAGGTGGGGATTGACAACTGTTGTTGATCAATTCAGTGGGTGGGGTGGTAAACTACAGTGTGCTTGTCAATACGCGTACCACATCACATACACCACTTTATACCACAATCTAACACTATATCAAATCAACAAGATATAATAGTATAACATAAGTGCAACTTATAACAATCACGAACAGTAGTCTAGACTGCTTAGTAGTTAACTTAATCAGAGCAAGAGATTACAGTTGCATTTAACATAAAGAAAGGTACACCAAGTTGGTTTCAGGTAGCGCCTGAGTAATTACTATTCCAAGCCTTTCTCTTTTAACCTAAACATTAACTAACATAAATAAATATAAAGACATGCATAGATTATTAGAAATAATTGAATTACAAGGAACAGTAACTTATCTTAAGGCATTTATTATACCAAATTTAAAAGATAGATTGACAACTTATACAGATAGAGATGTAAAACAAAGAAAAAAGATTACTGACTTAGAAAATAAATTAGTAGCAATAGAAAGAATAGCTCGTATTAACGCTAGTTACAGATAACAATCAATTAAACATTAACTAAAAGAATAGCTTCATAGATGGTGCACATCTACCTGTACAGGGAAAAGTATCATAGTAGACGTATTATGCTGAGGATACCCTAAAGTCATATAACACAAGGAGGGTTTGACGGCTATTCTTTTATTTAAACTAAACATTAACTAAACATAAATAAAACAACATGGAAACAAACATTGAATTAGATACTAGGATCTTAAATAAAAACCTAGAAATAACTAAACTTACTTCTCGTATTGATAGTTTAACATCAGACTTAGTACATGCTCAAGCAAGACAAGTGTTTAACCCTTATATGATAAGTGTATTAAGAGAAGCACATGAACTAATTGTAAATGTTGCTAAAGAAGTAGAAGGAATGACAGATGATAGTAAAAACAATCTAAATGGCTTACTAAAAGATTTAAGAAAAGTCATTAGATTTATGACACATAAAAAGAATGACTCATGAAAAAGAAATCAAGAAGTGAAAAACGATATGACATGGCTAAACCAATACATTGGAAAAGATCAGAAGCATATCATGTTCCAAGTCCAAAAAAATGGACATTTGAAAGAGTATTAAATAGAATAGGAGTAATACTGGGCATAGTTTTATTATGCTCAATATTATTCTCATTAACTTCATGTAGCATGACTGAAAAGCAAGTACAAATGGAGTATGAAATAGATAAGCTATATAATAAGTATAGTTATGAGAGAGACTCAATAATAATAGAATACAATAATAAACCAAATTAACTAACTTAACTAAATTGCCTATGAATGAGATCAAAATCATTTACGGTTGTGATTCAAAAGGTTATCACGACTGTAAGAAAGAAGATATTACATCTTCTAAAATTGCAACCTTTACAGACAAAATGGATGCTATTCATTTTATTGCTGAGTGTACATTATGTACGCACAACATGAAAAATGTACATCCAGAACTATTTTATTGGGAAAATCCTGATAATGAAACAGAGCACACAAATAAAGAGCTCGAAGAATATTTAAATCACAATTATTAATTAAACACAATTTAAAAACATGAAGAATCAATTAAACACAGGGTCATTAAGTACTCTAACAGTAGGACAATGCTTATTAACTAAAGCATTCAAAACATCAACAGACAAAATTCAACTAGAATTTGCTCAAAAAGTAGTATCTAAAGAAAAGCCATTGTCTGCATTAACAGTATTAAATGCTAGTGATACTAAATTTAGCTCAGGTGCTAGACGTGGATGGGCAACTGCAGAAATAACAGATGCATCAGATATATTTGGTGTAAGTTTTGGAGATGATGGTGAATGGTACATGGGTGAAAAGGCTAACGGTAAGTCATGTGAAATGATGGACTTGAATATCTTGAATCCAGAATTTAATGGCTTAAACTTTAAAGTTAGGATAGTTGAGACTACTGAACCAACAGCATCTCAGCAAAAATATGCTGATGAGATGGGTGTAGACGTAGTTGAAACACAAGCTAAAAGAGCAGGTAAAGGTGGAGATCACATTTTACATAATGGTCAACACATATTTATGAATTCGTATGTAGATTTATTACCTCAAGGTGATGATGCTATACATACATTTCTAGATTCTGATACTACATCTTCAACAGCTGTGAAAGTGAATGCTGGTGTAAAATATGATGAAGTAGAAGCAATGGTATAATAGTTGATGGAAAGATGTAATAAAAAGTCGTATATTGTTTGTTCAGTGTACTTCTTTTTATTATATTTGTACTCTAATTATTTATAAAGTTATAAAAGAAATGTTTATAGTGAGTGTAATAGCTTGATAACCATGACTTTAATCAAAACCACAGTCAGCAGAGACTTTAAAAGCAATGTATTTGATAAGCAATAAAGAGGGATACCTGTGATGAGGTGTCTCTCTTTTTTTGCCTAAATCATACAAAACAAGTATTAATTAAACAAAAAATGATGGGAAATATGAAATGGATATACAGTATGGTAACGGATGGATCTTACGACAGATTCAAACAACTATACATAAAATGTGTACTTACAGATTCAACAAGCTTTAATTTTAGTGAAAGGACTTATGTTAAGTCATTTGCTAAAAGTGTAGTTAAATATGTAGATGAACACAAGCTATTAGAGAAATATGATGAACATATTGAGGTAATGGCAGACAAAGAGTACGAATCACAATTCTTAGATGTATGATCTATTTTGTGAGCAATACAAATAGTCTAAGCTCTAGCTTTCAGTCTTGTACAATAGATGACGTTGTTGTCTATTGTGCAGACAAGGAAGTTTTAGGAGTTGACACAGAAACAGAAGGATTTGATTTTACATGTAAAAAGATGATTATGTTTCAAATTGGTGATGCTGACAATCAATATATTATAGATACAAGATTTGTTAGCATTGAGCCACTTAGAAATATACTTGAGAGTAATGATATTGTAAAAATCTTTCACAATGCTAAGTTTGATTACAAGTTTATAAAAAAATGGGGAAATATAGAATGTGAAGGCATTTATGATACATTTTTGACTGAGCTTGTGATAAGCTGTGGTAAGAGTCTAGGTTATGGACTTAAAGATTTATGTAAAAGATATTTAAATGTTGAGTTAAATAAAGAGGTTAGAAACTTATTTATAGGCTTGACTGGACAACCATTTACTGATGATCAAATAATCTATGGTGCAAAAGATGTAGAATACTTATGTAAGATAAAAGATTTACAACTCCCAACTATACAACAGTATAAGTTAGAGAATGTTGTACAATTAGAAAACGAAGCAGTTACAGCATTTGCAGACATGGAATACAATGGATTAGATTTAGATATAGAGGGATGGAAGAAGCTAGAAAATTTAAATACAGACAGAGCTGATTCATTACTAATAAATTTAGATTTAATGATAAGACAAGATAAAAGGCTGCAAAAATTTGTAGCTAAATATATACAAGCAGATATGTTCACGCCTGCTGAAGAGTTAAGAGATATAAATATTAAGTGGACATCACCTAAGCAAGTGTTAGAAGTGTTTAAAATGTTACTACCAGAACTAGACAATGTAAACGGTAAAGCTATGTATAAGCATAGGTTTAAGTTTCCATTAATAGATAAATATGTAAAGTATAAAGAGGCAATGAAACTATGTACATCTTATGGTGATGCTTTCTTTAAGAATTTAAAGGGAGACAATAAAATACATACAAGCTTTCATCAAATACTAGATACTGGACGTGTTAGTAGTAGCAAACCAAACATGCAACAAATACCTGCAGATAATGTGTATAGAAATTGCTTTATAGCTCCAGATGGTTGGAGTTTTGTAAGTGCAGACTATAGCTCGCAAGAGTTAAATGTGATTGCATTTGGATCTAAAGATCCAGTGTGGTTAAAAGCATTAGAAGAAGGACAAGATTTACACTCAACATGTGCAGAGCTAGTGTATGGTGATGAATGGATAACTTGTGCAGAGGGCAATTGTGCATACCTTAGTCGTAAAATTAAGTGCGATTGCCCAAAACACAAAAAACTTAGAACAAATGTTAAAACGATCAATTTTGGTTTGGCTTACGGTATGGGTCCTAATAAGCTTGCTGATACCCTTAATATTAGTATCGATGATGCTAAGCTTCTTATTGAAAAATATTTTGAGGCTTTCCCGTCTATTAAAGGATTCTTAGAAAAGCTAGGTAATTTTGGTAAGAAGTATGGTTACATTAAAACATTTCCTCCTTACAATAGAAAGAGGTGGTTTACTAATTGGTATCCAAGGATATGGGACAACAAAGCGTCATCTATGGAGCTAGGTAGTATTGAACGTGCTAGTAAGAATACACCTATTCAAGGAGCTAGTGCAGACATGACTAAGCGTGCTTTAGCATTAATGCGTGTGTGGATAAAAGATAGTAAAGCTCCTGTTAAACTAGTAATGACTGTACATGATCAGATAGATACTATATGTAAAAATGAGTATTTAGATAAATGGACAGTGACTATGAAAAAGATAATGGAGTTCGCTGCTAAGGAGATAGTAACAAATGGCTTGTTAAAAGCTGAGGTATCAGTGAGTAATTGCTGGGAAAAATAAAAGTACAAAGAGGGGGTGCACACAACGTGCAAACAATAAATATAATTAGATTATTAAATGTTTTCTTTCTAGCTCTCTCTTTGTATTTTTTAATATATGAGGGGGCAGACATAAAGGCGCTTTTGCCATATAGTTAATACATTTGTCTGTCCCTGAATTTTAATAATTTAAATACATAATAAATGACACTAGAACGAGCTAAAAACATAATAAAAATGTTAGACAGAACGATTGAAAATATGACTATAAGGAATGAAGTAGAATCATCTTGTAGTATAATGAAATCACCAAGAGCAAAGAAATCTGATTTAATAAAAAAAAGAAAACAAATAAAAACAAGATATAAATTATGAGACATCACGTAGCTGTACAAATGGAAAAAGAACGACAAGATAGGATAGACAATGGTCCTATTGTAATAACTGCAGATCAGTTGTGGAGATATAGTGGAAAAGTTGAAGAACTTAGTTCTGATTATATATTATATGATGAAGCAATGATTAGAGAATTGAAAGCAGACAAAGCACCTATTACTGGTAGACAAGCTTATTATAAAGCGTATTGGCAAAAATATAAATGGAAAGCACTAAAAAAATTAAAGAAATGACAAGAAAAACACAGGTTGACTCCCTTAAAAAGTTAGAGCCTACGATTGGGGCAAAACAACAATCAGTGTATAATGTGATAAGGTATCTTAGACCAGCTACTAATAGAAATATAGCTAAGCATTTAGGTTGGGATGTAAATAGAGTCACAGGTAGGGTTACAGAACTAGTTAGTAAAGGCATGGTTATGGCATATGGCACACATTATGACGATGAAACTAAAAGAACAGTTACGCTATGGAAAGCATTGTGAACCAAGTAAACAAAATAAGAGACACAGAGCAAAAGAAAGCTCTTAACAATTGGGCCGCTAATAGATACATTGGTAGTATAATAGCAGGTACAGGTTTTGGTAAGTCTAGATGTGGTGTATTAGCAATAGCACATGCACTTAAGCAAGGAGATAGTGCCTTAATAATTGTACCTACTGTTCAACTACAAGATCAGTTTAAAGAGGAGTTTCATAAATGGGACCTTGAAAACTGCTTAGACAACGTTGAGATTCTTTGTTATCAAAGCGCATATAAACTTACAAGCAATCATTATGATATAGTATTATGTGATGAGGTTCATTTAGGATTAAGCACTCAGTACCGTAAGTTCTTTGATAATAATACATATGATAAGCTATTATGCATGACTGCTACACTTCCTGAAGAGCAAGAGTATAAAGATTTGTTAGATACTCTAGCACCTACTGTATATAAAATTAGTTTAGATGCTTGTGTAGCTGCCGGTATAGTATCACCATATCATATTTATTGTAAGCCATTACAATTGACACCTGTTGAACAGAAAGAATATAAAAAGATAAACAACTCGTTTGTTTACTATAAATATCAACTAGGACAATTTAATGCATTTGATGAAGCACAGAGAATAATGGGAGATAAGAATGCTCATCCTTCAGACAAGAAATCTGCTGTTATGTTTTACAGGGCTATTAGAGAACGTAAAAAGATTGTAGATTTTGCAAGCAATAAAATAGCTGAATTTCAGAAGTTAGTACTAAATAATATGGGGAGTAAAATATTAGCATTTAGTGGTGCAAATGACTTTACAGATCAGCTATGTGCTTCTGTGAGCCCTTTGTCTGCTACATACCACTCTAAAAAGACTAAGAAACAGAGAGAAAAAGCTCTTGAAGATTTTAGAACAAATAAGATAAATGTTCTATGTTCAACTAAAGCTTTGAATCAAGGTTTAGATATACCTGATGCTAACATGGGTATTATGTGCGGTATTACTAGTAAAGCTTTACCTATGATACAACGTATAGGTAGGCTTATTAGATTTCAAGAAGGTAAAGTAGGGGAAATTTACATATTATATGTAAAAGACTCTCAAGAAGAGAAGTGGTTAAAGAATGCTACTAAATCTTTGAATAATGTTAATTGGATATAAAATAAATAATAAATGAATATAGAAATAGATTTAGAGCTATTACAAACTACAGGCTTGTCCCCGGATGAGTATGTAGCTTTGTACTTGGTTCTTAGAAAAGGATACACATACTTAGATAAGGTTAAATTTACAATTGACTATGCAGAGCTGCAAGAGGCCGGATACATAGTTGATCATACTGCTAGTGAAATAGAAGTAACAGATAAATATAAATCATTATTTAGTACAAACTTTGACGCTATGTTTGCTGAGCTTGTAGCTGAATACCCTAACAGAGTTAGTGTAAAAACAAGTATAAGAGTTCTTTGCGCTACAGACCCTAAAGCTAAAACTAATGAGAAAGCTAGAAATAGATATAAGAATGTTATTGGTAGGAAACTACACTTACATAACAAAATAATCAAAGCATTGAAAGTACAATTGAAAGTACAAGAAGATAGCTTAGGTTATATGCAAAACTTAGAAACATGGATTAATAACCATACTTGGGAAAAGTATGAAAACTTAAATGAAAATGACGGAAAAACAAGTACCAAAAGAATTACAAGATCCCTTTAAAGAAAGTGGATTTAAAAGTATTAATAAAGCTATTAGTGCATCTCTGCACCAAGTGCAAGACGGTATAAAAGGTATACGACGTGTATTTCCTACTAAATGGGCAAGGTTAAACAGAAATTTACTTGGTGGTTTACAGCCAGGTAAAATGTATGTTATAGCTGGTCGTCCAGGTGTGGGTAAATCAGCATTTAGTAATCAACTTATATTTGATTTGTTAGACAACAATAAACATAAAAACTTATTGATATTGTATTGGAGTTTTGAGATGCCAGGACATCAGCAAATTATGAGAGCAGGCGCAAAAGGCACAGGAAAAGAAGTGAGTGAGTTATTATCTGTAGAACAAAAACTAGAAGAGGATGCTTATCAAGCATTCAAGAAAGAAGTTCTTAAATATGCTAACTATCCCATTTACTTTAACAATATACCTAGAAATATGGAGTTTGTTAAAAATGCTAATGTAGAAATAACAAACAAAAAACCTGATCATACTATAGTTAATGTATTTGATCACTCTAGACTTATCTTAAGTGATAAAGAACATGAGTTACAAAAACTTAACGAAGTATCTAAAGGTTGTATGTGGTTGCAAGCTAAAATGGGGACTATAAATATATTATTGTCTCAGCTTAATCGTAACATAGAACAAGAACATCGTGCTAAAGCTCAGTATCAACCATTGCTAACAGATTTGTTTGGTGGTGACAGTATAGGTCAGGATGCTCATGTTGTTATGATGTTACAAAGACCTCATGATTTATATGGTATTACAGATTTATATTGCGGATCAGATCCTGTTAAGCTACTAGCTGTGCATGTTGAGAAGAATCGTGATGGATTGCTGGGTATGATACCATATGAAGCAGAAATGTCAACATTTACTATTAATGAAAGACCAAAATAATGTGGAGAATATTTAAAAAAGAAACTGGTAATGAAAAACTAATTAAAAATATAGAAAAATATGAGCAAAAGAAATGGCAAGAACAAAGCCAAGATAGCAGTATTAAACGAGATAAACCTGATAGACAAAAAAATAAAAAGATCACAAAATGACACAGAAAAGACTGTCATGCTTATGTCTAAAAGAGATACTTTAAGAACTAAACTAAAAACTAAATAATATATGGAATTACCAAAAGAAAAGGTTAAAGCGAGCCGTAAATCGCCTAAGAACATGATAATATATGGTCCACCAAAGATTGGTAAGACTAGTGTATTAGCAGAATTAGATGATTGTTTAATTATTGATTTGGAAGATGGCTCAGACATGATTGATGCTTTGAAAGTAAAAGCACATAGTTTGAAAGATCTACAATCTATTGGTGCAGCAATCATGAAAGAAGGGCGCCCCTATAAATACATTGCTATTGACACTATATCTAAGTTAGAGGAATGGTGTGAAGGTTATGCTAAACAAATTTATATGCGAACTCCTATGGGTAAAAACTTTGATCAGAAGAACCCTGGTGCATCAGTTCTATCATTGCCTAACGGCGCCGGCTACTTATACTTAAGAATGGCCTACAAAGAATGGATAGAAAAACTGAATAAACTAGCGGATCACATTATCTTAGTTGGACACTTAAAAGATAAAATGCTTGAAAAGAAAGGTAAAGAGGTTGCTGTTAAGGACCTTGATTTAACTGGAAAGATTAAGCAAATTACTTGCGCAAATGCCGATGCTGTTGGTTATATTTACCGCGAAGGAGATGAAACTATGGTTTCTTTTGACTCCCTCGATGATATAACTGCTGGGTCTCGTTGCGCACACTTAAAGGGCAAGACTATCCCTATGAAATGGTCAGAAATATTTATAGACTAAAATTAAAAAAATGATTAACGCACGAAAAACAACAGAAGCAGGAGAGACACCTGCAAAAATTACTGTCTCTATGATCGATCAAGATCTTAAGAACGGCATTGGTAAAGCAGAAATGGCTGTAAAATATAGTATAAAGCCATGGGAAGTGGACAGAATGTTTGAAAATCCTTCTCTTAAAGGTAGAAGACCTAGTAAGAGAAAACCTTTATCTTTTATATTTGAAGATGATATGGCAGATGAGGCGATTACAAATCCTAATCAGGTCACTCTAGAGCAAGCTATAGATGATGCTATAGAGACAGTTCAAAATGTTAAAGCTGAACTAGTAGAAACAGAAAGATCTGTATTAGATATACTGAGTCCTACGGAATATGAAACTCCAGAAGAAACTTTATTAAAAGCTGCAGTAGATACTCCAGAGATACCAACTGTACAAAATACTATGGACTTAGTACAAGAACAACAAGAAGAAGAACTAGACATGGAGGAAGATGATACCTTCACAATATAATTAATAACCAATAAATAATAAAAAGATGGCAATACAAAGTAATGCAAGTACAGAAGAAGTAGTAGGAGGAATTAAAACCTATTCAGGTTTAACAAATGTTACTGTTAAAGCAGTAAATCCAACGATGGCGGAACTGCATGCAATGGAAATTAATGTTAAACAAGAACCTAGTTACACAGTAGAGTTTAGTGGAGAATCATACAATAAAGTTGTATTCTGGCTAGGTAACACTGACGGTAACTTTAAACTAGAAATATTAATGCAAAACAAACCTAAAGTTTCTCAAAATGGTAAAAATCAATGGATGAACTCAATTGGTCAATCTACATGGTCTGAAGATGCACCAAGTTATGACTGGTGGAAATCTGCAGGACAAAGAAAAGCTTTTACAGGTGAGGAAACTCTTATTAATTTTACTAAAGCGTGGGCTAATGTAGCATCAGGAGATGAAGTTTACTTTGATACTATAGCAGATATTGCTAATGGAAATTTATCTGAAGTTAAAGCATTAGTAGGTAGTTTAGGTACAAATGAAGTTAGAGTTCTTATAGGTGTTAAAGATGATAAATACCAACAAGTATATACAAAATACTTTGGTAGAGTAAAACCTCAAAGAGATGATTTATTTATTAAATCTCTTAATGATGACTATGGTTCATTTAACGCTGATTTTAATGCAGATCTTAAATGGGGTACACATGTAGCAACTGCAACGTTAGTATCTCCTGACACTATTAAAGAAGAAGATGACTGGACAGCTAAGCCTGTAACAAATGGAACAGCAACTAACGAAGATTTGCCTTTCTAATGGCTATAAAAAGCAGAGATAGCAATGATCATTTACACACTGATGTCATACTTAGTAAAATTACTGAGTATGACATTTTTGTGTATTATTGTCCAACATTTAAAGAGTTAGGTAAAAAGTTTAGTAGTGATCTTAGAGAAGATAAATCTCCGACTGTTTACATAACACCTTATAATGGTAAGCTCTTATATAAAGACTTTGGTAATTCTGATCATACGTTTGATTGTTTCAACTATATTAAATATAAATATAATTGTTCTTTTGTTGATGCTCTGCGAATTATAGATTGTGATTTTAACTTAGGACTTTCCTCTAATATATCTGGTAAACAATTTACTATGGGTATTATGGGGTATAAACAAGATAAAGTACCTGAATTTGATAAGCAAGCAGTACTTATACAAAAGAAAAAACGGCCTTGGAATAAAGATGATGCGAAATTCTGGTCTAAATACTTGGTCAGTAAGAAAATACTAACTAAGTTTGCAGTAGAGCCAATAAGTCATTTTTGGGTTAATAGTAACAGATTTACTTGTAAGTCAATTACTTATGCCTTTAAATTTAAAAATCGATATAAAATCTATTCTCCTTACGAAGATAAAAATAAGTGGTTAAGTAACACAAACAAGCAAGATGTGCAAGGCTTTAACCAACTCCCGGCAACAGGAGAAAGACTTATTATTACTTCATCCCTTAAAGATGTTATGTGTTTACATGCAGCAGGCTACAATGCTGTCGCTATGCAGAGTGAAATGCAAATACCCGAAGAGAAATTAATAAGTGAGCTAAAAGAAAGATTTAAAAAAATAGAAATTTTATATGATAACGATTTTAACAAAGTAACTAATCCTGGTCAAAGTATGGCTAAGAAAATTTGTAACTTATATGGTTTTAAAAATATCTGCTTACCTTCAAGATTTGAGTCTAAAGATCCTTCTGACTTAGTTAACAGGGTAGGTGGTTTTAATGAATTAAAAATTATATTAGAATGACAAGAGATGAGATTATTAAAAAATTAGAAACAAAAAAGAGTTATCAAAAAAAAGGAGTTGATTGGTTAGCTGAGCACTGGGAAGTTGATGTAGAATTAGTTCGAGAGTGTAAGCGGACAGTTACATCTGCAGCATATGTTCAAGAAAGCATGAATAATGACAATGGTAATGAAGTAAATAGTAGTACTGCATATTTGGACCATCTAAAAGATAATGGCCTAACTCAAGCTGATGTTAAATCAGTTAAGTTTTGGCAAAATATGATGGGGGAACAAAGATTTAGTATTGTTACACATAATTCATGGCATGAAATGCCTAACCTTAAAGAAGATTTATTAGATTATATTAAAACTAGGAGTGTTAAAGTTCCTAAAGTTAATTATAAGAAAAGTAAAGATCCTATATGCTATGAAATATCATTACCAGATATACATTATGGCAAGATAACTGATGAACCTATGGAAACAATTGAGAAGCACTATATCAAAGCTATAATGGACTTGCACAAAAAGGCCGACGGTTTAGAAATAGATAGATTCTTATTGCCTGTAGGTAATGACGGTCTTAACTCAGAAGGTATGAGTCGAGCTACAACTAAAGGTACACCTCAACAAGATAACATGCGTTGGCGTGAGTCTTTTAGAGGGTATTGGCACTTAGTTAGTAAAGCAATTGACTACTTAGCGCAGTTTGCACCAGTAGATGTTATTGTTATACAAGGTAATCATGATTTTGAACGTATGTTTTATGCCGGAGAAGTTTTAGATGCTATATATAAGAATAACAAAAATGTAACAATAGATAATGGGTTAGATTCTCGTAAATATTATGAGTATGGGATTAATATGATCATGTTTACACATGGTGATAAAGAAAAGACTCAAGAATTACCTTTATTAATTGCTACAGAACAACCTGCTATGTGGAGTCGAGCAAAAGTAAGAGAAGTTCATTGCGGACACAGACACAAAGAAATGCTTAATGAATACATGGGTACTAAAGTAAGATTTATACCTTCTATATGTAGTAACGATGCTTGGCATAAAACTCAAGGATATGTTGGTACATTAAGATGTGGTCAAGCATTTATATGGAACAAAAACAGAGGTCTAGAAGGTTATTTACAAACTAATATTATGAACTATGGTGTGGAAAAGGAAAGCTAAAAAACCCGGAAGAAGTAAAGTAAAGAATGCTAAAAAAAGTACTTATGATGGGCATAACTTTCAATCTAACCTAGAGCTATATTGTTATAAAAAACTAGAAGCACTTAAAATTTCTGTAGAATATGAACAAACCACTTTTACTATATTTGACGCTTTAGTGTACCCGCAAGCTTGCTATGAAGGCACCGCTAAGAAGCTTTATAATAAAGGTAGTAAAATAAGACCAATTACTTATACTCCTGATTTTGTAGATCCAAATGGTAAATGGATTATAGAAACTAAAGGGTATGCAAATGAATCTTTTCCATTAAGATGGAAATTATTTAAGAAACACCTTAAGGACAACAATCACCAGTACGTGCTGTTTATGCCAAGAAATAAAAAGCAAGTAGATGAGGTTGTTGAGCTTATCACACAATTATAGGTTAGAGGGGCAATGCTTTTTAGTATACTTAGAGTCGTAATCTGATTTTAAGACAAATACTTTAGGGTAACCCCTCTTTCCTTTTACATTAATCAATTAAACACTAAAATTATGACCTATATGGTAAGCCCATGCTGTGGGGCAGAATACAGCGACTATCAAGATGATGAAGGATGTGACGTTTATACATGTGACGCTCATTTATGTAAAGAAATTTTTACAGAGCCTATTGAAGATTATGAATTTTCTGACAGAATGAAAGAAAGTCGAGCTGAGATGGAAGCTGATGAACGTAGAGATATGGGACAATGATAAAAAAAATCACCAGAAAATCTATGCTTATCAGGCATTCCGGTAGATCTACAGACTTTATATCACCAAGCTTTGGTTATGGCTGTTTATACAACTGTTCTTATTGCTATATGAAAAGACATAAAGATAAAGGTCTTGATGTAGCAACTAACACAGGAGATATACTAACAGCTGTAAACAATCA
>TARA_R110000850_G_scaffold30818_1_pt1 | contig 17649 bp, 18 predicted proteins | sample TARA_R110000850 | Tara Oceans TARA_R110000850 (sample SAMEA4397586) | marine metagenome | biome: Polar Biome; feature: [SRF] surface water layer (ENVO:00010504); material: water (ENVO:00002006), including particulate matter (ENVO:01000060) such as... | depth 5 m | reverse complement strand
TGGTTCTGGTTCTGGTTCTGGTTCTGGTTCTGGTTCTGGTTCTGGGGCCTGGCCGGCTGGCGTCTCCGGGGAAAAGGATTGAATCCCAGGCGGTGGGGCCAGCTCTTTCAGGTTAATGTGAGGAGCAATTTTGGTTTTTTTTGGGGAGGATTCGGGGTCTTCTGAGGCTCCAGCTTGATCCGGGTGCGATATTTTTCTGGCGTGGTCGATATTTTTTCGAAGGGGTTTTGACGATTCAATATCCTCGACATTTTCATCATCGGCGGCTTCAGTTTCGGCCTCCTCAAACTCCAGTTGGCTTTCCGCCAGAGCGGGTATGCAGAGCAGGCAATACAGCAGGCTGGCCAGCAGGATACGGGGTACCAGTGTGGACAGCGGGTGGTTCATTGACATGATGTCTCCGGTTCGGTCGGTGCCCGGCCGGATCGTGTCTGCAGGAAAGATTCGTTCAATCTCGGTACAGCATCCAGCAGGGTTTTGGTGTGAAGATTTTGCGGATCTGCCATAACGGCTGCGGTGCGCCCTGTCTCGACAAGGCGCGCTTTATGCATCACCGCCATCCGATCTGCCAGGTAATCCACTACGCCCATATTATGGGTGATAAATAACATACCGATGCCGTCTTCGTCGACCAGCTCCCGGAGCAGACGGAGTATGCCGGCCTGAACGGAGACATCCAGCGCTGAGGTGATTTCATCACACAGAATAAAGCGGGGCTCCAGCACCAGCGCTCTGGCGATGGCCAGCCGCTGCCGCTGACCGCCGGAAAACTCATGGGGGTAGCGCCACAGGCTGTCGGCGGGCATCTCCACGCGTTCGAGAAACCGGACGGCCCGTCGGGTGCGTGCGTTGTCATCTTCGCCAATGCCGTGCACCCGCATCGGTTCTATCAGGGAGGTATGAATCGGCAGTCTGGGATTGAGGCTGGAGCCCGGGTCCTGGAAGACCACTTGCATGCGACGTCGCAAGGGGCGCATTTCAGCGCGGCTCAGGTGGGTAATATTCTGTCCTTCCAGGTGAATGCTGCCCGTGGTTGCTTCCTGCAAACGTAGTAGTGCCCGTCCCAGCGTGGTTTTCCCGCAACCGGATTCCCCCACCAGAGCCACGACCTCCCCGGCATTGACCTGCAGAGAAACCCCGTCAACCGCATGAAATTGATCGACGATACGTCGCATCAGGCCCTGGCGTATTGGAAAGTAAACCGAGAGATTATCCACCGCCAGTAAAGTCTGTGTTGAGGCTGGCGGTCGGGGCGAGCGGGACAGCCGCTCCGGCAGTGCCGCAATCAGGCTGCGGGTATAGGCATGTTGCGGATTGCTCAGCACGTCAAAGGTTTTGCCGCTCTCGACCAGTTCGCCATGTCGCATGACACCTACCGTATCAGCTATCTGGGCCACCACACCGAAGTCATGGGTGATAAATAACATACCCATGCCATAGCGGGCCTGTAACTCGCGCATCAGTTTGAGGATTTCTGCCTGCACCGTGACATCCAGGGCTGTGGTGGGCTCATCGGCGATTAACAGCGCGGGTTCACAGATCAGTGCCATGGCAATCATCACCCTCTGCCGCTGGCCACCGGACAGGCGATGGGGATACTCGAGGATGCGGTTGGCCGGGTCGGATATCAACACTTCACCCAGCGCCGTCAGAATACGCTCACGTCTGGCCTCGGCATTCAGGGCGGGTCGGTGTATCCGGAGGACTTCGTCCAGTTGCTCGCCGATGGTTAGCACCGGGTTCAGTGAGGTCATGGGCTCCTGAAAAATCATGCCGATGCGTCGGCCGCGGACACTGCGCAGTTGTTCATCATTGGCGCTGAGTAATTCGAGGGCTTCGCCACCCGGCTCATGCAGCCATGCCTGGCCGTCGGGGTGGCGGAAGCGGCCGGCGGGCAATAACCTCATGATCGAGAGTGCCGTCACGGATTTGCCACTGCCGGATTCTCCCACCAGACAATAGGTTTCACCGGCGTTCACTGTCAGGCTGATTCCATTCACTGCCCGCAGCCAGTTGTCGGCTTCGCCCAGTTCCGTGACCAGTGATTCCACCTCAAGCAACTTCACGCGCGTTTGCTCCGGTTGGTGTGGGGATCCACCGCATCCCGCAGCGACTCACCGAGCAGGTTGTAGGAAAACACCGTCAGAAAAATCGCTCCGCCGGGAAAAACCGCCAGCCACCAGTTGAAGGTGGAGGATTGCACAGCCTGATTAAGCAGCTGTCCCCAGGAGGGGTCATCAATCAGTCCCAGCCCGAGAAAGCTCAATGTCGCCTCTGCCAGAATGGCGGAAGCAACCCCGAAACTGGTGGCGACCAGCAGCGGCGCCAGCCCGTTTGGCAGCATGTGACGAAACAGTATGGAGCGCAGTGGTAGCCCACAGGCGACGGCGGCCTGCACAAAATCCTGCTGCCGCAGTTTCAGGAATTCTGCACGAACGTAGCGGGCATAACCCGACCAGGCCGTGATGCCGATGATGACCATCATCATGTAGATGGAGCGACCAAAAAAAGCCACAAAAGACAGCAACAGAAAGAGGGTCGGGATGGCTTCAAAAATTTCCACCAGCCGCATGCCGATAATATCCACGATGCCGGAAAAATAGCCCATCAGACCACCGATGATGGTGCCGATCACCAGGGCAATACCGGTGGCGATAAAACCGATGCCCAGGGCGATGCGAGAGGCGTGGATCATTCGTGAGGCGACATCGGCCCCGTTTTCATCGGTGCCCATCCAGTGGATGCGCTGCTCCGAGGTGAGCAGTGGTGATTCGATACCGGTGTCCGCATAGTCACGCAGATAATCCTTCGCCGAGTAGGGGATGGGCGCGCGGATCATTGTTTCAACCTTGCCGGTAGCCTCCAGCTCGCGATATTGCTCATAGATCACCAGGGCCGGTGGCGATACCACGGTATAGGCAATCATTGCGGTGAGGCCCAAGCCGACCATTGCCGAGAGAAACTTTTTCCACAAAGGGAGGGGCAACAGGGCAATCACCAGAATCATGGGGAGGCCGGCCAACCAGACCCAGTCGAGTGGGGTCATATGTTGCAGCAGCGGGCTGCTGGCCTGTCCGTCCACTACCAGGTAAAGGGGGTGACTGCTGGCCAGAAAAGGGGAGAATGTGGCAATAATCACCAGCAGGCCGATCCAGCTGAGGCCAATGCGAGCGCTGGTGCGTCCCAACAATGAAACGGCCACTTGCGTTGTCCAGGGCTGGGAGGGCTGTTTCATATCAGTGCCAGCAGATAACTCAGTCATAGCTGACCCTCGGATCGACAATGGCATAGGCAATATCTGCCAGCAGGTAGCCAAACAGTGTCAGCAGGCCGGAGATCAGTGTGACGGATAGCACCAGTTCGCGGTCCCTGGTTTGTACGGCTTCCACCGCCAGTTTTCCCATCCCGTCGATACTGAAGATGCTTTCCACAATCACCGAACCTGCCAACAGGCTGGGCAGCAGGGTGGCCGAGACTGTAATCAGCGGCAGCAGGGAATTGCGGAATACGTGTCGCCACAGAACAGTTTCTTCGTCGACCCCTTTGGCCCGGGCAGTGCGCGCATAGTCAGCGGCCAGATTTTCCAGCAGTGACGAGCGTGTCAGCTTGGCAAGAAAGGCCAATCCGCCGTAGGACAGTGCAATGATCGGCAGCACCAGATGCCAGAGCCGATCCAGCAGGTAGCCGCCCTGCATCACCTCGACGCCCAGATATCGGGACAATGTCAGCCCCCCACCCAGACCGATTGCGCCCGCCAGGGCAATACGGAATCCCGGGTGTTGCATACCGGCCAACAGACTGGTCAGCAGCCCCAGTGCAGCCGACAGCACTACATGCAAACCGCCCAGCCAATGGCCCCCGAGATCCCATGCCATGGTATAACCGAGCAGTGCCCCAATGGTGAATCCACCGCACTGGCGGGCAATTTTGGGTGCGGAGGTCGCCGCGGCAATCAGCAGCACTGTGACGGTCACAACGCAAGCCACTGCAATCAGCAAATCGCTGCCATTGGCAAACAGGGGCAGAAAGGTCTGATCGACGGTTTCGCGCTGTATCAGGCCGCCGGTGGGAAACCAGCGCCAGTATTGTTCGGAGGCAAAGAAACCGATAAACAGCACTCCGGCCAGCATGCTGGGCACTGACCACAGCCCCAGCAGAAAGATATTCGAGGCCACATCGAAGCGCCCGCCGCGCTGCCGCGCTGCCTGTACACCGATGCTGATGGCAATCGCATAAATGAGGGGGATGGAAATCAGGTTAAGCAGCAGGGTGATGGGCAGGCGTTCCGCCAGCAAATCCATCACCGGACGGCCGTAGCGAAAGCTGGTGCCCAGGTCCGCGCCTTTCCACAGGGAGAATGTCCCCAGCGTGCCATCCGGTTCCCGTTCGAAACCGATCGGCGAAATATTGTTCAGCCAACGCAGGTATTGCACCGGTGCCGGTTGATCCAGCCCATAGAGCTTGTTGTAGTAGTCCTCCAAAGCCCGGCGACTCTCCGGCTCCAGTTCCATGCCGTCTACCAGCGACTGGGCTGTAATGCCGCCCGGGGCCGCGGCCATGACAACAAAGACTACCAGTGTGATACCGAGCAGGGTCGGTATCATCAGCAAGGTGCGACGTATTAAATAATTCAGCATCGGCAGTTCAGCGATTGCGCTGGCGATCGGCCGGAACGTAGATCTCCACCGGCACACTCATGAGGTTCAGGCCCAGCCCGGTTTTTTCCAGGTTGCTGATTCGATCATCCACAAAAGCCAGGGTGTTGCGACGGAACAGGAACGTGTAGGGCTGGTCTTCCACCAGAATGCGTTCTGCCTTGTGCCACAGCTTCATGCGCTTTTCTTCATTGACTTCGCCGCGCGCTGCATCAATGGTGGCATCCAGTTCCGGGTTGCTGTAGTTAATGAAATTGTCACCGTTTTCCATGGACTGACTGGAGTGGAACATCTGGTAAATATCGATTTCGATACCGGAAGTCCAGCCGAGGGTGATGGCATCAAAATTCTTTTGCCGCAGGTCCTCTACCATCACCGACCACTCGGTGGGTTTCGGTTTCATCAGAATGCCCGCGCGGGCATAGAGATCCCTGAGGAACAGCACCATCCGCCGGGTATCATCGTTATCCTGGAAAAAGGTCAGCTCGAATTCGAAGTTCGTGCCATCCTCTGCCTGCAGAATGCCGTCACCGTTGCGATCGACAAAGCCCGCCTCGGCAAGTAACCGTTTGGCTTTTTCCATATCGCGGGGGAAGGGCTGGTTTTCCGGGTTGTGCTGGGATGATCCCGGCATAAACGGGCTCACTGCGGGTTGACCGTAGCCGAGAAAAATTTCCTCGAGCATGCGCTCCACATCGGTCAACAGCGACATGGCCATGCGTACCCGGGTATCGCTGAAGAGGCTGTTTTTGCCGCCGCGTTGCTGATTCCAGGCAATGAAGCTATAGCCGGCAGTGGGACTCATGTACTCAAAATGTTTGCTGCGTTCGCTGATGCCCGGGTCGTCAAGCAGGCGCTGATATTCCCGTGGGCGGGCCCCGTAAACATCGATATCCCCGTTGCGGAAGGTGGTGAGGCGGGCGCTGTCATTTTCAATAATACGCCACACAATCCGGTCGAACGATCCATCCACTGGGCCCCAGTACCGGGGGTTGCGCTCCAGTTCAACCCGGCCCTGGTCGGGGGTCCAGTTCTCCGGATCCTTGAGTCGATACGGGCCTGAACCCAACAATAGTCCGCGGCTCTCATTAAAGGTACGGGGCTCATCCAGGAAGCGCTTATAGAAATGTTCCGGGAGGATCGTCAAACCACCTGCCAGTTGCAGGCTGTTGAAGTAGGGTTCCTTGAAGACAAACTCCACGTGGTAATTGTCCTGCGCGGTGACCCGCTCAATCCGTGACAGATAGGCACGGCTTCGAGGTGCGGCAATGGCTTCGTTCATGATGAATTCAAACGTGAACTGCACATCCTTGGCGGTCATGGCTATCCCGTCGGAGAAGCTGATATCGCGGCGCAGGGTAAAGTTGATGGTGAGTCCGTCATCGGATATCTGCCAGTCTTCTGCCAGTAGCCCGCTCCACTCCAGTGTGTCCGGATCCCGAACCAGCAGGGATTCGAGAACATATTGCTGAACTTCCGAGGAGTAGGCGTCGCCCGAGACCAGTGGTGTCAGGGTGGTGAGGCCGCTGCCGAATGCCAGCATCAGCCAGTCCCCCTGCGCGTAATTGGCCTGTTGTGTGGCCAGTCTTGCCCGCTCAAAGGCATCTGTCCGGTCAGCGGTGTCTCTCAAGCGGTCATCCACCTCGGACGTATTGAAGCGCGCAGTGCGGACCGTCTGTTCCAGGTTGCGTAAAACGCCCCGGGTAGAGCGAATATCCTGAGCCTGTTCCTGCATCAGTCGGGTGATATCGTTCATGCGGGTCCACTGCCGGTCTATCTGGACCATCAGTAGTACCATCAGTAGACCAAGCGCGCCGATGCCGAGCCAGAATGCAATCCGGCTGATACCCATGTTGCCATTTTTCATGCTGATCCGCCCATCTCCGCTGTGCTATTCGATAACCGTTCTGTTGTATGAGTGCTTCCTGCACAGTCTGTTCAACTGCAGCGGCTTATATTACTGAACTTGTCGAATAAAGGGTGGCCGCTGTTAACCGTCGTTATCCTGACATGTTTTCCAACGCACTACGAAGATGGGCGACGGTGCGCTCGATGTTGTGCAGTTTGTCGAGACCAAACAAACCAATTCTGAAGGTTCTGAAACCTTCCGGCTCATCGCACTGCAAGGGTACTCCGGCTGCAATCTGCAGGCCCTGTTCCAGAAATTTTCTGCCATTTTGAATATCCGGATCATCGGTATAACTGACCACGACCCCGGGCGCCTGGAAACCCTCGGCGGCAACACTTTTATACCCCCGGTTGGTAAGTAGTTGGCGAACTTTCTGCCCCAGCTCAAGCTGCTCCTGTTTTACCTTGTCGAAGCCATAGGCTTCGGTTTCCTGCATGGTGTCACGGAATTGCAGCAGGGCGTCGGTGGGCATGGTGGCGTGGTAGGCGTGGCCACCCTTTTCATAGGCTTCCATAATTTGTAGCCATTTGCGCAGGTCGCAGGCAAAGCTGCTACTGGTGGTGTGGTCAATGCGCTGTCGCGCCTCTTCCCCCAGCATGACCAGCGCACTGCAGGGCGATGCGCTCCAGCCTTTTTGCGGTGCACTGATCAGGATGTCGACGCCACAGGCCTGCATATCTACCCAGAGCGTGCCCGACGCAATGCAGTCGAGCACAAACAGGCCGCCCACCGCGTGAACGGCTTCTGCCACTGCACGAATATAGTCATCCGGCAGCAACATGCCAGCGGCGGTTTCCACGTGGGGTGCAAAAACCATTGCCGGTTTTTCTGCGTGAATCCAGGCGGTGACTTCATCAATGGGAGCGGGCGCCAGTGACGGTCGTTCGGGATCATCGTCCACTGGCCGTGCTTTCATCACGGTAATATCGTCGCTGATTTTTCCCATTTCCAGAATCTGGCTCCAGCGATAGCTGAACCAGCCGTTGCGAATAACCAGGCATTTTTTGTCTGTGGCGAACTGACGGGCTACCGCTTCCATACCGTAGGTGCCGCCACCGGGGACCACCACAACGGCTTCGGCGTGGTAAACCCGCTTTAATGTGCTGGAGATGTCATTCATCACCGCCTGAAAGCGTTTGGACATGTGGTTCAGTGAACGGTCGGTGAAGACCACGGAATATTCCAGTAAACCGCTGGGATCGGTATCGGACAGTAGGCCGGGCATGGGGGCTCCTTCTTGTCAGTGCGTCATTCTTGCGTAAGGCCGGTCAGTATATTTTAAGCCGGTGAAGATTCCCAAAGCTTGTCGTCGAGTCGGTGCGAAAGATTTGCTGCACAAACGGTTCATTATGAATGTGCCGTAAAGAGAATAATCCGGTTTTGGTTATTCAAAACCCGGCGGACAAGTCAATTTTTTGTCGGCCAAAAAACGAATTTCTGGCCAGAAAAATGTCATTGATTGGCGCGATTAATTTATTGATAACGTATTAAAAAATAGATAGTTTTAATGGTTCCGCAGTTGATTTCAGCTTCTGTTTCATATGCGGCTAATGCTGTATTAACCACATGTTAATGCAGTGGGTATTGGCTAACAATAAAATGATGAAGGGTTCTATGGCTAGATATATTGTGACGAAAAAACCACAGGAAAATGGCAATCATATTGTCCACAATTTGGGCACCTGGTGTCCGGATTTGCCGGACTCTGTGGATCAGAAATCCCTGGGTAATTTCCCCACCTGCCAGGCGGCAATGAGGGAGGCGAAAAAACATTTTCAGGAGGTCAATGGCTGCTTTAAATGTTCACGAGCCTGCTTTGTAGGATAAACTCCTCAAAGCAGTACAGCAGGGCCATTGAAAAGTGGCCCTTTTTTCTGGCCTGCCATTGGCGTTAATGGCAGGAAAACGGGGCGCTGGTCAATCGCGGGCCGACCCCAGCCGGGCATCCTGTCAGTGGATGGACCGCCTTGCTAGTCGTTTTTACATAGAGAGTTGGAATGGAAAAGATATTTGAGAACACCATGTATGCCGCACGCTGGTTGCTGGCGCCCATTTATTTTGGGTTGAGTTTTGCGTTGTTGGGCCTCGGCATAAAGTTTTTTGTCGAAGTGGTGCACACATTGCCCATGATTCTGACCATGTCTGAAATGGACCTGATTCTGGTGGTGCTTTCACTGGTGGATATTGCCCTGGTGGGTGGCCTGATTGTCATGGTGATGTTTGCCGGCTACGAGAATTTTGTCTCACAACTGGATCTGAAAGAATCCACCGACAAACTGGTCTGGCTGGGCAAACTTGATACCAGTTCACTGAAAAATAAAGTGGCGGCATCCATTGTGGCCATTTCGTCGATTCACCTGCTGAAAGTTTTTATGAATGCGCCGGAAATAGCGAATGACAAGATCCTCTGGTACGTCGTGTTGCATATGACCTTTGTGGTTTCTGCCTTTGCCATGGGCTTGCTGGACAGAATTATGACCCGTCACTAGCCCGATTCTGGGTGACAGAACTCTCGATGATAGCCGTGGTGGGCAGGATATGTCCTCCGTGCTTTCCTGCATTGTGAATATTGCGTGATCCGCCAACATAAACGCGGCATAGCAGAGTTTGGTTTGGTTGAAACGGGGTAGAGCCGCCAGTACCGGAAACGCCGACGCGGCCTTTCCGGTACTGTGTGAATCATCGCAATCTAGCGCAATGGTTCATTGACGAATTCCAGCGCTGGTGGATAGCCTTTATCGGCTGATTTTTTGAACCACACCATACCCTTGTCTTCACTTTTTGTCGTGCCAAGACCGTTATAGTACAAGCCTCCCAATGCGTACATTGCAACGGGATGCCCTTCATTGGCGGCTTTCTCGTACCATTTTATGGCCTCGGCATAGTCCTGAGTAACGTTCTCCCCAGCCTGATAAAACCAACCCATTTCGAACAGTGCTCCCGGGTGGTTTTGGCGAGCGGCTTTCTGATAGTAGTCAAAGGCTGTTTGTATGTCTTTGTCCGTCCCCCAGCCTTCTTTGTAGAGAATTGCAACACCATACTGTGCGTCGGCATCACCTGTGGCAGCGAGTTCGGAGAGAATGGCATAGCCTTCATCCAGCTTGCCACTGCGGACAGCTTCATAACCCTCTTCGAGGGTTTCTGCCCACGCCGAGATCGAAAAGATAATACCTATTAATAAGCTGATATATTTCACGGACACTCCAGGGATAGTCATTCTGTTATTTTGTTGTCGGCACAGGAATTACCTGAACGACATTGTGGAAGAGAGCGATATTGTCGTCTGCAAATCTTCCGGTTGAAACGTTTGATTGTCTCAAGGGTTACGAGTTCACTTTGCCTGATGGATCATATTCAGACATACCCGTCGGGGACGGCTGAACCAGGCGAGACAACTGTCATTGCAGTAACCGGTGTCCGGCAGGTAATTGCCGCGCCATCCACAGTGCCAGTTTATGCTTCATGTGGACGATATCATGCTGTTCATTGGCCAGTGGCTGAATCAGTTTGTCGTGCACCAGAAGTTTATAAATGTATTCGATTTTTTCGTTGGCTGAGTCGCTGGCTTCAAATTTTGCCGCACCACGTTTTTCGGCATAGATCATGCCTATTCGCAGTGCTTCCTTGAGGAGTTCGGTCTCGTGTTTCAATTTGGACATGGATAGTTTCCTGGTTCAGTCGCAGCAGCCGGTAAGCCCCTGGTCCATCAGTTCGGCAGGGGAGTCGGTATCAATTGTACCCACAACGGTTGCCGGAACACCTGCAACCACAGAGTGGGGGGGGACATCGTTCAATACCACGCTGGCGGCCGTTATTTTGGAACCGGCACCAATTTCGATGTTGCCGAGAATTTTTGCACCGGGGCCAATCATCACGCCGCGCCGCACTTTGGGATGACGGTCACCGGACTCCTTACCGGTGCCGCCGAGGGTCACTGACTGCAGGATAGACACGCAGTCCTCTATGATGGCCGTTTCTCCGATGACGATACCGGTGGCATGGTCAAACATGATGCCGCGCCCAATGCTGGCGGCGGGGTGAATGTCCACACCAAAGGTCACCGATATCCGGTTTTGCAGAATTAGCGCCAGGGATTTTCTGTCCCGCTGCCACAGCCAATGAGCAGCGCGCCACGCCTGCAAGGCGTGAAATCCCTTGTAGTAGAGGAACGTGGAGAAGAGGTTCTGGCAAGCCGAATCACGCTGATAGATGGCGAGAATATCGCAATTGACGCGGTCTTCGATATCTGGATCCGCTGCAAAAGCTTCCTCGAACACCTCGTGCAGCGTAAGCGCTGACATGGCGCTACAGCCCAGTTTCTCCGCCAGCAGGAAACCCAGGGCTGCCAGCATTGAATCGTGTTTCAGAAGGGTGACTTGCAGAAAACTGGCCAGTACCGGTTCTTCTCCGGCAACCACGGTGGCTTCCTGCTGAATTTTTTGCCAAAGACTTGTGCTCATAAGCGGAAATCTTGATGTTTAACAGTGGGTGCCATTATCAAGGTCAGCCGGTTAATTTTCCAGCGGCGTTCGTGCCAGACACCAAACATCGACCCTGACCGCCCCCGCGCTCATCAACAAATCGCTCAGTTCTCCAACGGTGGTGCCTGTGGTCATCACATCATCCACCAGGCCAATGTGTTTCCCGTTCACTGGTGCATGGAGCTGAAAGGCACCCCTGATATTGGTCAACCTCGCTTTGCGGGATTGCCCCTGCTGATGTGGCGTATGTCGGTGACGATGCAATAGCTGTTGATCAACCGGAATGGCCAGTTTCCTGCCCAAATAGCGGGACAGCCAGCCCGCCTGATTGAAGCCCCGTGTAAATTGCCGTCGCCAATGCAGTGGCACCGGTGCAAGCAAGTCCGGTAAAGCGGACTCCGGGTTGTTTTGGGACGTCAATATCGCGGACACCAGTAACTCGGCCAGCAAAGTGCCGCGGTTGAATTGGCCCCGGTGTTTGAAACTGTTGACCAGTCGATCTACCGGATACGTATAACGTAGGGGAGCAATACAGTGATGAAAAGCGGGTGGGCTGACCAGGCATCGACCACAAACAGTCGGAGTGGTCAGGGGCAGACCACACCGGGAGCAGGCTGGCCAATTAAACGGCAGGGCTGCCTGGCAGTCAGTGCACAGATCCTGTCCCCGCCCGGAAGCGATGCCGCACAGCAGGCATTGCCCCGGTAGCAGCCCATAACTTGCCCGGTGCAGCAGTCGTGTCCATCGAACACGGTCAAATACAGCTTTTACTGATGGGAACATCGCTTGTTAACCTAAAATCCATTTATGGTTGACAGTGGTGTTGGCTCACCTATCATAGCGGGCTGTCACTGCACTATATGAGAGATAGCCGATGTCCGCCAGCCACACCACAGATATCCGCCATGACTGGAGCCGTAAGGAGGTTTTGGCGCTGTTCAATCAGCCTTTTAATGACCTGATGTTTCAAGCGCAGGTAGTGCACCGTCAGCATTTCAATGCCAACGAAGTGCAACTCAGCACATTGCTCTCAATCAAAACGGGCGCCTGCCCGGAGGATTGTAAATATTGTCCGCAAAGTGCCCGCTACGATACGGGCCTCGAGAAGGAGAAGCTGCTGGCTGTGGAGCAGGTGATCGAGGAGGCAAAAGCCGCCCGGGCGAGCGGGGCCACCCGTTTCTGTATGGGGGCTGCCTGGCGATCGCCAAAAGACAAAGATATGCCCGTGGTGGCCGAGATGGTTCGTCAGGTCAAGGCACTCGGTCTGGAAACCTGCATGACCCTGGGTATGCTGGAGGCAGAGCAGGCCCGACTACTGGCCGATGCAGGCCTGGATTACTACAACCACAATCTCGACACATCTCCGGAGTATTACGGCGAAATCATCACCACGCGCACCTATGAGGATCGTCTGAACACCCTGAATAATGTGCGCCAGGCAGGCATGAAAGTCTGTGCGGGGGGCATCGTCGGTATGGGTGAGGGGGAAAAAGACCGGGCGGGACTGTTGATGCAGTTGGCCAATCTTCCCCATCATCCGGAGTCAGTGCCGATCAATATGCTGGTGAAAGTGGCGGGTACTCCTCTGGACAGTCAGGAGGACCTGGATCCCTTCGATTTTCTTCGCACGATTGCGGTAGCCCGTATCCTGATGCCCAAATCCCACGTGCGGCTGTCCGCTGGCCGCGAGGAGATGAATGACCAGATGCAGGCGCTCGCCTTTATGGCGGGTGCCAACTCTATTTTCTATTGCGAAAAGTTGCTTACCACCCCCAACCCCAAGGCCAACAGTGACATGGCGTTGCTCGGTCGTCTCGGTATCCAGCCTGAAACCCGTCAGGTTGAGCGGGACAGTCTCGAGGAAGCGCGGGCTTTACAGCGGGCAGTGGCCGAGATGGAAACAGACCACCTGTTTTACAACGCCGTGAATTAGCAGCGCGTTACCGACACCCTCCGTATTCGCAGTATTTTTATCACAGATCATCGCCGGGGCAGTGGATTCGCTTACCCGGGGGGAAGGGTCAGATGACATCATCCATGGATCAGGTGTTACAGGCGCGACTGGATCAGCGTCAGATTGACAACCTGTATCGCCGTCGACACCTGTTGCAGTCGGCTCAAAACAGTATTGTGCAGGTGGACGGCAAAACCTGCGTGGCCTTTTGCAGCAATGATTATCTGGGGCTGGCCAGTCACCCGGCTGTGATCGACAGTATGCGCCGTGGTGTTGAAACCTATGGGGTCGGCAGTGGTGCCTCCCATCTGGTCTATGGCCACTCCCAGGAGCATCATGCCCTGGAGGAAGAGCTGGCCGCGCTGACCGGTCGTCCCCGGGCGCTGTTGTTTTCCACCGGTTATATGGCCAATCTGGGTGCCATCCGGGCTCTTGTAGACAAGGGCGATCACGTCTATCAGGATCGTCTTAACCACGCGTCCCTGCTGGATGGCGGATTGGCCAGCAATGCCTCCTGCCAGCGCTATCGGCATGCCGATGTCGGCGACCTTACCCGGCGACTGGGCAAGACAGAACATGGCCGAAAACTGGTTGTCACTGATGGTGTGTTCAGCATGGATGGGGATCTGGCACCGCTGCCAGCGTTGGCCCGGGCCTGCGCCGAACAGGGTGGTTGGTTGATGGTGGACGATGCTCACGGTTTTGGTGTGCTGGGAAAAAACGGCGGTGGTCTGACAGAGCACTATGGGCTCGATGTCACCGATGTGCCGGTGCTCATGGGAACGCTGGGCAAGGCATTTGGTACCTTCGGTGCTTTTGTGGCCGGTTCCGATGCCCTGATCGAAACCCTGATCCAGTATGCTCGCACCTACATTTATACCACTGCATTGCCTCCCTCCGTGGCAGCGGCCACTCGCATCAGTCTGAAAATACTGCGCCGGGAAACCTGGCGCCGTGAAAAACTGCTCAGCCTGATCGAACGGTTCAGGACGGGGATCGGCGAACTCGGGCTGGAGTTGTTGAATTCACCGACGCCCATCCAGCCGGTCATGTTGCATGATGACGCGGTCTGTTACCGGGTGGGCGAGGGTCTGCGTGCCAGGGGATTTCTGGTGGGTGCGATCCGTTCTCCCACTATTCCCGTGGGCAGTGCAAGATTGCGCATAACCCTCTGTGCCGAGCACACCGACGACCAGGTGGATGCGCTGGTTGAGGCGATTGGTAAGACTGTGGCGGAAGTCGGGAAAATTCACAGTGAATAACCTCTACTTCCTCACGGCCTGTAAAAAAATCTGTGATGGATCGGGTCAATGGCCTACAACCCGGGAGATCGTTTAGGTTGGTACAGCGTGCAATGGTTAAACGATTTTTTGTGACAGGCACCAATACCGGTGTTGGCAAAACCCTGATCAGTACCGCGTTGCTGGCTACGGCTCGCGATAGCGGATTGACTACTGTCGGGTTGAAACCGGTGGCTGCCGGGTGTGAGGTCACGGATGAGGGGCTCCGCAATGCCGACGCCCTTTCGTTGCTGGCCCAGTCGAGTCTGCCGTTGTCCTATGATGAAGTGAATCCGGTGGCGCTGGCACCGGCGACCGCACCGCATATTGCCGCTGCAGAGGCGGGTCGGCGGCTGAGTGCCGAGCGACTGGCAGGATTCTGCCGGGGCATTATGCTGCAACCGATGGACCTTTTGCTGATTGAGGGGGCGGGCGGTTGGCGAGTGCCCCTGAACGAGCGGGAAACGTTCGCTGATCTGGCCAAAATTTTGCAATTGCCGGTGATTCTGGTGGTGGCGATGGAGCTTGGTTGTATCAATCACGCGTTGCTTTCGGCAGAGGCGATTCAGCGGGACGGGCTGAAGATGGCAGGCTGGGTTGCCAACCAGATTTGCCCCGAGAAAATGGACCGCTACCATGAGACCCTGGCAAGCTTGCAAGCCCGATTGCCATGCCCCATGATCGGTGCAGTACCATGGTTGTCGAACCCGACCCCGGAACAGGCAAAGCCATTCCTGAAACCGGAGTTTTTGACGGCAAAAAACCAATTAACCAGTGGTGAATAATTTATGGGTATGAGAAGCGAAGAAGAGTATTCAGAAGAAGATCTGGAGCGAATCCGCCAGGTGGTCAACTCGGGCGTTCATTCTGTGGAGCGAAAACCGTTTCGCTTCAGTCTGTTGTTCCTGTGGTGGATTGTGGTGGCCGCCATGGGTGGCGTCGCCTGGTTTTTCGCCAGAATGATCGGTGCGGTTTAACCGGCCAGATGCAAAATCGCCTGCCATTCCTCGTCCGTGACTGGGACGATGGATAATCTCCCCTGCCTGAACAGCACCATGTCCTGCAGGGTTCTCTGTTGTTTCAACTCCGACAGTGGTATCAACCGCGCGAATTTCCTGACCAGTTTTACATCCACACAGAACCAGCGCGGTTTGTCCGCCGTGCTGGCCGGGTCATAGCCGTCACTCGCCGCATCAAACTGGTTGGGGTCAGGATAACCTGCGCTGGTGATGACCATGATCCCTGCAATTCCCACCGCCTTGCAGCTCGAATGATAGAACAGCACCAGATCTCCCGGTTTGACCCGGTCGCGCAGATGGTTGCGCGCCTGGTAGTTGCGAATGCCATCCCACCGGCAGCGCTGGTCCGGTTCGGCAGCCAGGTGATCGATGCTGAAAATGTCGGGTTCGGATTTGAACAGCCAGCAGGACATGATGGCATCTCTGGATAATCAGTCTGGGAAAATCAATCAAAGTGTCCGGAAATGCCGGGCCGCCTCAACAGCAGCCCCGCTTGTTTGCCGAGGAAAGCAAACGGTCGGTCAGGCGTCTTTGACCCGGACCATCAGTTTGCCGGTATTTTCACCGGTATAAAGTTTCTTGACGGTCTGCAGGGCGGTTTCCAGACCCTCTGACACATCCAGACGAGCCTTCAGTCTGCCTTCCTTCATCCAGCCAATCAGTGCCTCGGTCGCTTCCGGGTAACGATCCATGTAGTCCAGGATGATGAAACCCTGAATCTTCAGGCGATGCATCAGAATCAGGTCATAGTTGTAGGGACCGGGTACCGGCTCTGTGGCATTGTACTGGGAGATCAGCCCGCAGGTGGGGATACGGCCATGCAGATTCATCTGTTTGAGACATTCGTCGAGAATCTTTCCACCGACGTTGTCAAAGTAGACGTCGATGCCGTTTGGGCAGGCCTTGGCGAGCGCCTCTGCGACATTTTCGGTTTTGTAGTTAATGGCCGCATCAAAGCCGAGCTCTCGGGTAATCCACTGACATTTCTCATCTGAGCCGGTCAGTCCAACCACATGGCATCCCTTGATCTTGGCGATCTGACCAACGAGGCACCCCACAGCGCCTGCCGCCGTGGAAACGACCACGGTTTCACCGGGTTGTGGGTCACCGATCTCCAGCAGACAGAAATAGGCGGTGGGGCCAACCAGGGCCAGTGTGCCAAATGCATCGATGACAGGCACATCGCCAACTTCACCCAGCAGACCAACGGTGGCAGGTGAGCCGATCTGGTAATCTGCCCAGCTGCCGATACCGCTGACAATATCGCCAGCCTTGAACTCGGGGGTATTACTTTTGATTACGGTGCCGCAGACGACGCCACGCATCGGGGCGTTGATCGCCACCGGTTCCATATACTGCTCCATGTCGCTCATCCAGATCCGATTGGTGGGATCCAGTGACAGGTAGTTGAGACGAAACAGGCACTCGCCCTCACCGGGCTCCGGAATGGCTTCCTGCTCAAGGCTCAATACATCATCGGTAATCTCTCCGACAGGACGCTTGCGCAAACGCCATACTCGATTGGTGTCTGACATGGTGTTGTTCTCCTTATTTGTCATCGTGAAGTGGATCGATTCTGCGTTTCTTGCTAGGGATTTTTAGGCCCGGCCTGCTGGTTGTAGGCAGCCCCAAGGTTAGCTGATAAAAAAAACATCGTACTTGACGTACCCTTCGGGTCCAAACTGGATTTCCGTCATCTTGTTAATGCACTGAATATCGTTGAGCCAGGCGTATTTCTCCGCCGAGGTCTGAAAGGTGGGCGCGGCGATAAAGTAGGGGATATCCTTATCAGTCAGTAACTCGCCATTGCTGAGCCGCTCTGCACTCTCGGAGGAGTTTTTGATAATACCGTTGTAGCTCATATAAATATGGGCACCATCATCTGTTTCGATCAGTCCCCTCACATCCAGCCGGAAAGTACCACTTGGCATAATGCGCAGCCAGTCGGCACCCGGCGCAATGAACTGGCCATTGATGTCAGGACCCCTGACCCAGCCACCGGGACGCACATTGACAATCATCAGCCCCGAATCAATTGAGACAGGCGGATCCAGCGGTGCCAGATAGGTCATGATGTATTGGGTGGTCAGGTGGGTGCTGGGTTGCGGGTTGTCGTGCCGGGCCATCAGTAAATTCTCTCTGACAATACAGTTTATTGGTATCGGTCACTGTCGTGACGATGGTTCAGGCCACTTTTTCTGTCGATAGGCGGTCGAGGTTAATGCAAGAATAACGATTCAATGCATTTTCGGGGTGATGCCTGAGCATTCAGCATCCTAGCGGTTTTTGAATGCTCAGTACAGTAAGAGCCTTGTCCAATATGAAGTGAGTCTGGAGGGCGGGTGTGATTC
>TARA_R110000850_G_scaffold260306_1_pt1 | contig 17681 bp, 5 predicted proteins | sample TARA_R110000850 | Tara Oceans TARA_R110000850 (sample SAMEA4397586) | marine metagenome | biome: Polar Biome; feature: [SRF] surface water layer (ENVO:00010504); material: water (ENVO:00002006), including particulate matter (ENVO:01000060) such as... | depth 5 m | reverse complement strand
GCAGGTCTTGCCGGATATCTCGATAAAGCGCTTCAAGAAAAAGATTATCCGAATCTCTGGAGGGTCGAAGTTGCAACCCATCGTTTAAGTGTCCGCCAATACCTGACATTCCGCTTCACCTTTTTCAGTTTTTGGACGATTGAACTGCCTACTGCAAGTTTGTGTCAAGTTTTTACTGCGCAGCCAAGGGATCTATTCAATAACCCCAACGCTTTAACCAGACGATTACCTAACACGCTAACCACTTATCAGCCTAAAAAGCCTAAGCCATAAAATCAATAACTTAACATTATATACAAAACCTACACAGAAAAATTAAGCCAATAGCTGTAATAACTATAGATTACCAGCATGCTTTATTCACCACACAAAAAACAAGTGCAATCAAAAAGATAACTTCAATTTACAAAAAGAACATTAAAAACTCATACTTTTTAATCAAATTGTCGTTGACACTTGCAACTCCATGAGCCAATACTTACTTAGGTATACTACAAATAAAGTAGTACGCCGCTCTGCATATTAATGCTCTTTAATTTAAGAATTTAAGCCTATCTAGGGAGAATACATTATGAGCGATACTCTTACAGCTGAATTAATGGCAAGCGCGCCGCTTAAATTCAGCTATCCCATCACCCCAGAAGTTTCAATCGACACCACTGTGAGCGGCGATTCCCGCCAGAATGCAACAGTATCGATTATTTATGGATCAATGACGCTATGGTCGGGCACCATGACTCAGTTTGCTCCAGAGATTACAACCCCTTTCGAAATTAAGGCAGGCTCTATCACCATCGAAGAAGGTGGCACCTTTACACTGACAATACCGACATCAATGCAGAACGGATCGGTGGCGGCCGACCTAACGATCACGACGGCCACGAGCAAGGTGCCTTTCAACGCCCTTGTCGCCACTTGGCCACTCTCCTCAGCGAATTAATCCTGACCACAACGCCTACGCTTTGGTTCAAATGCCAGAGCGTAGTCTTTGTGTAGCACCGTCGTCATTCTGGCGCACGGGCTGGGTTTATCATCGACCTATGATCGGATCTGCAGTCATGACGCAAGCCGAACAACTGCTCAATGGACGTCCTCGTGCACTCAGCACAGATGAGGTGATTGAATTTTTCAACGCCCTGCCCCCGCATCAAGCCACCGCGGGGCCTCTCACCATTGAGGCAAAAGTCTCCCCTGGCATGGGCCAGGTCGTTGTTAAGTTAGCACTGGCTGGCAGAGAAATAGGCAGGCATCTGCTCGGTTATACAGAGCAGGTGCTCATTCTGAATCTCGCCAACAATGGAGCCACTGCTACGGGAAAAATCAAGCTTGAGCTTAGAGCCGCGCCACATTTCTCCTCACTGGGAGCCGACGTCAGTGCCAAACAGTCAGGGCAAACTTTTTGCTTCAAGGGTGATATCGCCTCTTGGCAAGCTAACGGTTTGCCGGTAGTCGGCCACTATGTTACCCAGCTCGACGCCACTCTCACCGCCAGTACCACTGTGCGTGGAGTTTCCGCTAATACGGCCAATTTCGAATTCCGCTCTCTAGGGGACGCGGTTGCCGCCATGACAGCAACCCAATTAGCCCCAGTGCAAGTCTACCCAGATGAGATCAGCGTCGGCGACCTGCACATATGCAAGGGTGCGAAGATCACCCTGGCTGTGCCAACCGAGATAGGGCCCGGGATGCTGTTCCTACAATGTTTCTTTAAGACCGCCACCACCCCAGAAACACAGGTCTCAGCCTCGGTAGCTAACATCGCCTGGCCTCAGGTCGCTACCCCAAAAATGGTGTCCGACGAAGCGCGCGAAGGAGATCCGCATGACTGATGAACCACTGTTTACCCAGGACTTCAATAGCGCACTCTATACGCTGAAACCGACTAAAGCGACAGCTGGGTGGGTAGGCTTTATCTACCGCTGTGACAGCAACCCGCCTGCGACATTGAATTTTTCACAAGCCTTCAACGCGGGTTATTTTCTGTTTTCTCCCACCTCGCCAAAGCTAACAAACAACGCTGAAGCCGAGACCTTTATCTCTGCTGTTCAGGACTGGCTGAACGACAAGTTCGGCATCGGTAATCCGCAACGCTTTACCGGATCAGCGGTGTTGTGGATGCCCGACACGGCAATGCCGACATTTGGAGCGCCAGACGAGACCACAATCACATTTTTCCAGGGCCTCAGCACCACTTCCACAGCCAGCAATTACAATTTACATTTCGGCCAACTTACCCTATCGATCCCTCGCCAAGTCACGCTAACGATGCGAGACGAAGGGCTGCTATTCCGGCAATCCGGAGCACAGCAGATTGCTTTCAACACAGACGACGGCATCGGTGCACCGGAGGCCGAAAGCGACCTGGTCATTCCGTTTCAGGGGGATCTCGCTGGCTGCTTAACCGTTCAGGGGTTAATGACGCGCACGAGCAAGTTGAGCCCAATCAGCTATTTCGAGACGGGCTTTCACTATCTCTACACGGATGACAAGGACACGGAACAGCGGCAAATATACCCATTATTTGAGGTAACCAATGGACTGCCTACACTCAGCTTTACAGCTGCGCTAGACCCCCTGGATAAGCTAAATAATGGCGCACTCTCTGCCCCCGGCATTGGCCTTTACCGTAGCCTGTTTGGCTTTGCCGACGGTGCCGATATCGCCAGTCACTTTCGTGATAAGCACGGTAATCCGGTCGGGCTGGTGGCACAAGGTGGCTACGGAGAAGATGGCTTACCCGTGAGAAACTGCGGGGCGCTGGTATTTCAATCTCGGGATAGAGCTGATGGCCCACTTGCGCAGGTCTATTTCGCGCCAGCTGGCGACTACGCCTTCAGTACTGGCGGTACCGGTCTGGTGCTGCCTGGGCTGTTCGGCTCGGAACTGTTTCAAATTGCCCCTTACAAGGCTAACGCCTCCTACGAACGGGTACAATTCCAACCCAATTGCTCAGCTTACGCGCCGGTTTTCCCCTTCCCCAGTGCCAGTCTCGACGATCCAGGTGCGGCCGTTCCCAAGCAGCGGCTCACCACAGACTATACCACCAGCCATGGCGCTATTATCAATGGTCCGAGAGGTGCAGCAGCCTATCTAGCGCAGCCACAAGGCAGCCCGCTATATGCTCCGGGCGTAGGTGCTAAAACGAACGACCTTGCGGTACTTCCACCGCTGCCGACCCCGTCACCAATCGCTCAGCCAGCGAATAAAAAGTTACTGCTGCCCTTCGTACCTTATGCCGGACTATCCAGGGTCGACGACGGTTTTCCTCACGATTTGGTCGGTACTTTCGAAAGCCAAATTCTCAGCGCGGAGCGTAAAGCCCTACTAGGAGTGTCCAGTATCCGCGCCGTGGCCGAGCTTAGAGCGGCGAAGGAAAACAGCGCGATACCTAAAACCCACGATGTGACACATCAATCGACTACCCCCCAGGGGCTTTACGCCGAGATCGCCACAGCTTCAACGGGAGGGGCCGAGGCGCTCTACCAGAAGATATTTTTGGCCAAGTCGAACGCGAAGAAGCCGACAACCGGCGAAGTGGATTTTGGCTTTATCGAGCCCGATGCCGATTTACAGAATCTCTTCCAAACCAACCAACTGCTGGCCGTGATCGTCAATCCAAAGCACCTTGGTGAACCTTCTCCAGCCGATGCCACCGCTATCTTTGAGCGTGAGGTGGTCATCGCAGACTGGGGCATGACAGCAGCGGTTGGCGATAGCCTCAACACCACCGCCTACAGCAATATTCTGATTCTAAAATACTGCGATGGGGCATTGACCGAAAGGGTCAAAAATCCTAATCAGTGGGTCGGAGTGGATGACTTCTCGCTAACTGGCCAGGGGGATGCCGCTACTGCACTGGCTGGGCTTTCGTCCTATCTGCAAACCTATCTAAACGAAGGAATCAAAGAGGCAGAAGAAAGGGGCAACACGCTTTACGCTAACTTCGCCCGGATTGTGCAGGATCCAAACTGGCAAGGCTTTATCGTCCTCAAGGCAAAGGTAGACCCATCAGGCTTTCCCGACCAAATCAAGGGACTAACGGCAGGCATCGATTTTTCTCGCTTCGAAGCGCATCACTTCGGCGCTACTGCCAGCCGGGTGAGCGTCGACGGCACCCAGGTGACCATGCAGGTGCCAAGCAGCCTGTTCGGCCTGATCGATTATCAACTGCCCCAGTACCAAGCTTATGTTGCTGCGGGTGGCAATCCGGAGATGCCCCAGGCGCTGGCTACCCAAGGTGACTTTGGCTTCACCGTGCTGCAGTTACAGACGCTGTTCGAGAATGCCGCGCAGACTGACTTTCGTAGCCGTATTCAGATCACCATGAATCAGTTGTTTATGTCGCCGGTTACCAAAGGTTACGGCTCAATTGGTAAACTGCCTGCGACGGCGGTGGTGCTACGTGGCAGCTACCAGCGCCAAGGGGCAACTCCCGTCTATGTGTTCGAACAAAACAACACCAATGTGTTCGAGCTGAACAACAGCGCATTGCCAAGCCTGGCGCTACAGCGGGTGGTATTCAATACCTTATCGACGGATAAAAGCGGCACTATCCGCAGCCGCTTTATAATGAACGGTATTTTCGAGTTCGCCCAGCTTTCAGTGGCCGACAACGATACCACTCGTCACGTCGACCTCCTCTCCTTCGGCCTGCCTGAGGGTGCCAAGGTCAACGACCCACCGAGCGGCCTCGCCTTCTCGGGCCTGGAAATCGCTATGAGCTCGCCGCTTGATGCGCCCAATGCGGTGACCTTTACCTTTGAGACCGAACGGCTCGGGTTGGATGCGGGTGCTAGCAAGGCGCGCGACCATAGCCTGTTCAAGGATCTTGCCCTCAGCGTCTCAGGCTTTATCGCCGGTGCGGAAGACAAGCGACCAATCGACTTTGGCTACCTTCCCGTGGGCATCGAGCCGAAAGTTCAGGCAATCTCCGGCCCCTGGTACGGCATCAGCTATACGGTGAGCATGGGTACGCCGGGAGCTCTAGTCTCCGCTGCCGGTTTCTCCTCAAAGATGCTACTGGCCTGGGCGCCGAGCTCGGGCAAAGGTGCGGCGGCCCCTGCGGTCTTCGTCGGTCTGCAACTGCCGGGCGCAGCGCCCGGTGCCAAGCTTCTCTCCATTCAGGGAGTCATGAAGCTTTCCATCGATAGCTTACTGCTGCGTCAGGAGGCCATAACCGCTGACCAACGGGCTTTCGTATTGCGGCTCAACAATATCGCACTCTCCTTCCTCGGGTTGGCGAAGTTGCCCTCCAGCCCAATTAACTTCTTCCTATTCGGTGACCCAACAGGCAGCGGTGCCTTGGGGTGGTACGCCGCCTATATCGACAAGGATGCGGCTCAGAAAAAATTGTTGGCTCCAGCAAAGCAAATAGGTCACGCACCTGATCAGCCGCAGGACAAGGAGACATCGTCATGACCCGGGTAATGGTCTGGAATATCGACAAGTTTGATATTCACAAAATCAACCAGTTAAGCTTAAGTGCAAACCCGGCGTTCGGGCTGAGCGAGTGGGAAGTTTCCACGGGGATATTCGGCTACATTATCGACAACCTGTCGCTGACACTTCCCGATGGAAGCCGCATCTTTCCCGACATCTTCGTTGTCATTGAAGTGTCGACTGAGTTCAACGCAAACAACCTGACACCAGGCCTTCTCGACACTGGGCTCGGTGGCGAAGGTTGCCTCTATTTACTGGAGGGCCTGCGCGAAGCCAGTGGCAATCCGAACTGGATGTTGGTACCTCCCCTCCAGACTGGTGCCTTCGATTCCGTCGCTGTGTTCTACGACAGCAGTAATCTCGTCTTCACAGGCCCTAGGGTCTGGCCCGGAGCTCAGGGCCCTGCCGCAGATCCAAACCAAGTGCCGGCTCCAGCCACTGCAGCCTACCCAGGTATGTTTGCTGGTGTGCTACCCAACCGGCAAGTCCCCGCAGGATTGCCAAACGCAGGTACTCAGGAAGACATCTGTGCTGCGAACACTGTCTTTCACATGAAGGTTGGAGCTCCCTATGCAGGGCACGAAATGGATTTCGACAGTCAGCGAACACCCTATCAAGTGACCTTTGGCGAGATAGATGGCAGTGGCGCGGTAGTGCGCATGCTTAACTTCTTCATCGTGCATTCTCCAGCCAATACGAACGATGCCATTCAGTTCATGAGGACTATGGCTGGAACTGAGGAAATTTCTTCCGCTCCCGCTATAAACGAAGTCAAAGCGGTGCTGGGGGACTTCAACCTGAATCTGACCGATTATGATCAGACCAGGGATCCTGCTGTGCTGGTGCAAACCGGCGCCTATGAGCCGTTGACTGATCTAGGCTACGACATGGCGCTCACCTCGCCAACTCCGGTTCCGTTTGGCTCTCTTAATCCGGCAACATTTAACGGCTATACCGGTTATCTGGCGACACACCTCAAACCGGTGAGAAGAGCCACCTATCGCTATGCGGGAACAATCGCTGATTACTACCCCTGCTTCGGTATAACCGGGTCCTCCCAGTCCTCGGTCAAGAACTACAGTCTCGACAATATCCTGGCTCGCTATGGCACCGCTGCTAATGGTCCAATGGCCGAAATCAGCATCATGAACGGTACAGTTCCCCAGCCCTATGATGTGGTTCCGGCACCACCGTACAATCCGCCCAAAGGTTTCTACACCTGGCCGATGCAGATGGCAGCGCCAGAATATCAGGCACCACCGCCGCAAATCACGAATACCAATCGAAATGGAAACGATGCTCCACTGCCAGCATTGGATGTGTTTCGCCAGTGGAACAACTACGGCCGCATCTTCACCACCTCCGACCACATGGCGCTGATCGCGACGATTTAGGAGCTCCCCCATGGCTGACCCAACTCCGATCCAAAAGCTGCGCGACGCCTTCGCCAATGCGCCAGACGGCCCAGTGATTCTCAACGACACCTTCTGGATCAACGCCGGGTTGGTGCCACCGGAGAACTTTACGGCTGACATAAAAGCTGCCTTCCGACTTAGCGACGATACCAACGGGTTGGAGATCACCTACAGCCGCGCCTCGGTCAGCGAAGTAACCAGCGGGAGCTTCTCTATCCCGGAGGTCTCCCTGACCTTCCTTAACGCGCCGACCAGTCAGACTTATATCATAGGCAAGGATAACGACAGCGATACACCGATTCTCGGTATCGATGTCGCGCCACAAGAATGGCAGTTGAAGGATTTCTTCACCGCTATGAGTGGCTACCCCTACAGCGTATTGGAGCAGATCGAACAACGGTTTTTCTATACCACGGCGGAACAGCCCTTAGACTTCAATGGGGCATCTATACCCATGGCCACGGGCCAGAACCTGTATGGCAACTTTGTGGTACCCAGCACGGTCAAGCTTATCCTCGACCTGATCCAGGGCCTGCCGAACCCGTCCGATCTAGTGCTATCGGGACCAATCAGGCTTAGTTCGGCTGATCTTAAAAACACCTTCGTTCCAGAAATGGATGTCTCAGCTGGCATTCCTTCGGCAGGCGACCTCAAGCTGTTTTTCATTGATGTGTCACTGCCCCGCATCGGCTTTGTCGTCAAAACAGTGGAAGGCGAGCTGCCGGCAGAAGAAGGGGAAGCTGCCGAAAAGACCTACAACCAGAATCCGCAATATTTTGTCGAAGCCGTCGTCACGCTGCAGTCCGTCGACGAGGGGACAGAGATTCCGGTGCTGCTGCGTAGCCTGATTCCCAAAGCCGCCGAATCACCGTCAGGAACCAGCGCCCGTTACAGTTACGCCTTCTCGATTGCGGCTGCCGACAGTGACAAGCCGATTACACCGAGCGCAGTTATCGCGCTGATGGCTGGCCAGAGCTATTTCCGCTCGGTGCCGCCGGTACTGCAGGAGTATCTTGCCAGCGTACAGATGCAGGGCTTTCAGATTGCCGGACCAGCCAGCCCGACAATGAGAGTGACAAGCCTCGCCGCCCAGCTTGGCTCGGTGCAGGGCAAACCGATTCCGCTGTTTATTGATCCCACATCCGGCGAGCAGTTCGAGATCCAAGCATTCTCGTTCAACTGGCGTATGCAGATGGCGAATGACAAACCCAGTAAGACCTTCGCCAATTTCTCCGCCAGCTTTACGTTATTTCCCGACATTTTCCGCCAGAAGGATGGCTCGCCGGGTGGTGAATTCCGCATTCAGATCGACCAGGATCTTAATTTTAACGGCAACTTCGATGGCAAGGCGTCCATGAATGACGTCCTGATGGGTGTCACCGGTGGCGCCATCGGTATGCCTCAAGGCGTAGAAGTAGAATTTTCCGACATTATTATCGCCGTACAGACCAGTGAAAAAGCCTACCAGTTGGGCTTTACCGTCGATGCCTCGCTGGACGTGCCTTTTATCCAAACACCGGATGGGCAGAAGCTGATCGAAATCAGCAACATGGCCTTTAAACTCGGCGCCAGCACACCAAGCCGCACGGAGAATCAAAAGGGAGCAACTGTCTACACCGGCGCTATCGACGGCCAAGTCCGGGTTGGGCCGCTCTCTGCTGCTATGCGCGTCGACTACGACGGTACTGCACAACCGCCGGTCTGGAGTCTCGACACTGCTCTTTTGGAGCCGGTCTCAATCAGCGATTTGCTGAGGCAATTTTTTGATGCCTACCAACTGCCAGATTTTATCCCCGGTGATCTGACCGTCGAGGCATTTGCAATGAATGCAGAAATCCCAGTGGTCCCTTCCAAGCCCAAAGACAACAAGGCTAGCACTGCGCTTATTCGTCCCGCCAGGCATGTGGCGGGCCGCCACCTGGGCGCTGGCTGGACAAGCCACGTGCGCCCGGTCGGGGCACTGACCAATGCCCAGTATCGTGCAGCGCTTCCCATACTTGCCGAAAAGCAGCAGCAATCGTCTTACAAAATCTCTGGCAAACTTAGCTGGAACTTCCAACTGACCCCAGACTTCCCGGTGGCAACGCTGGCAGACATCGGCTTGCAATATGACGGCAACCGCCAGGCGGGAGCACAGTTTTCCGGCCAGATTATTGGCACCATCACTCTCGACACCATTGGAGCCACAGTCGAGATCGGCTACCGTTTCGGCCCAGCCAAAAATGATGTCCAGAGCCTTGTGATGCCAATGACGCAGACGATGCGTGCCGCCGTCGCGGCCGAACAGTACAGTCAAGTACTGTGGATGGCTTGGAAGGGCTTTCGCGCCGAGTATTCCTTCACGGAAGAGACCATCACCTTTTCGATGAACGGCTGGACTGTTGGCGGTCTGGTGGCAGCGCTGATGGAGATGTTGGGCGACCCCTATTTCACCCTGTCGAGCCCCTGGGATATGCTCAATACGATCTCACTCGATGGGCTATCGATCAGCTTTGATCTGAAGAGTGGCGTCAAGAACCGGATTAGCGCTCATTATAAGCTACCATCATCGATCAACCTGGGCTTCCTTACTGTCCATGGTCTCGTCTTCCGCCAGGTCGACGGCAAGACCACACTGGTGATCGATGGTAAGACGCAGATCCCCGGTCTTGAGAATGAACCGCTGTTTAACAAAGAGAGCGAAGGACAGGACGTCAAGAACATGCCGGATGTTCCCGGGCGCGGCAACAGCTACTTCCATCTTTATATGATGGCACTCGGCCAGCGGGTGGCTATCTATGATCCAGGGGCTTTCGATTCCACCAAAGCCGTGATTGAAGCACTGGCGGATATTCCACCCTCCGACGGCCCTGGAATGCCTTTCGATCCAAGCCAGCAAAAGAGCGGACAGCCCTACTACAATCCCTCTTCCAACTGGTTGGCGGCGCTCCACTTCGGTGTGCTCAAGATTCCGGCCACTAGCATCTATTCGGTTGATATGCAGATCGTCTTTAACGATCCCAATCTTTACGGCCTGCGCATTGCTCTCAACGGGGAAAAGGTCAAGGTCTTAGATGGTCTTGAGATCGACGTTCTCTACAAACGTATCACCGACGATATCGGGCTTTATCAAATTGAGTTCACGCTGCCAGGGGTTCTGCGTAACCTCGATTTTGGCGCCTTTAAGGTCACCCTGCCAGTTATCGGCATCCAGATCTACACCAATGGTGATTTCCTAATCGACTTCGGTTTCCCGAAGAATATGGACTTCAGCCGATCTTTCAGAGTTGAAGCAATCATCTATGGTGTTCCGGTGTTGGGTTCTGCTGGCTTTTATTTCGGCAAGCTGTCCAACGCTACCGCACCGAACCTACCGGTAACGACGAGAGGTACCTTCCACCCGGTCATCGTCTTCGGCTTCGGTGCAGAAATTGGTCTCGGGCGCTCGGTTGAGTACGGCATTCTGAAGGCCGGTTTCTCAATCACTATCTTCGGCATCATTGAGGGCACGCTTGCGGCCTGGCACCCCTATCAACTAACCCAACCCTATCAACTAACCCGCTCCAGCAGCTCAAACGAGGTGCAGGGTGACTATTATTTCAAGCTGACAGGCACCTTCGGATTAATCGGCCGACTCTATGGATCGATCAACTTTGCAATTATCAAGGCTGATTTGGATATCACGGTGAAGGTGTATATCCAGATCACCTACGAAAGCTTCCGTAAGATCCCCTTGATGTTGGCCGCCGAGGTTAACGTCTCGGTCAAAGTTAAAATCGACCTCGGGCTCTTCTCTATCTCTATCAGCCTGTCATTTGCGGCTACGATTCGCGAAGAGCTGACAATTGGCAGTGATAGCCAGGCGCCATGGGACGATCCATCACGCCAACTGCCCGAGGCAGTGTTTATTGGCGTGACTGCAGATGGCGCTTATCAGCGCCAGCGTCGTTTGCCTGTGCCCCGCACGCTATTCGACTACGGCATTTATCACCGAGCTTTCCGCCTCGATGCCACGCAAGGGTTGGCGCGTCTGAAGCGCAAGCAAAGCCTCACCGCGCGCCCGGACACTCTGGAGATCACCCTAGCGACCCAGATGACGGTTCTCGGTGCGGAAAATGCTGGCTACACTCAGCAAGAAGGTGCCCTTGTTGTACTGTTCTCAATGGATGCACCAGAGCAACCCACTGAGGGTACATCCCCAGCGGGAGATGGCGCCGACACCTCCTTTGGTAAGCTCTGTGCCCAACTATTGCCATGGATCCTGCATAGCGTAACGCATGAGACCGGACTGCCACTGCCGAGCACGGCCACCGGCACCCTGTCACGTGCGGCGGTTGAGGGTATCCTGCAAACCCTGTCGGATCCTGACATTGAACCCTTCACCCCTGCACAGATTGAGGCTTTTCTGGCAGAAAACTTCACCGTGAAGATCAACTTGCCCGACGCCAATCTGAGCGAGGAGCGACGAGCGGCACTCAATGCTGGCGCTACGCTGTTCCCGGCGTTGCCATTTTTGCGCCTCAGCGTGCCGGATCCTACCCAGGACACTGGCGAAGTAACGATCGACCTAAGTGCCTATGTTAGCGCTGACACCGACTATCAGATGTTAGTACGTCAGATTTTTGCCGAAACAGCCGCCAATGTTGATAGCGAGACCGATGGCGATGGCACACAAACACTCGACCAGAGCGCTAGCCCTTCAGTGCCGATGGCAGCCACGATACTCACCGACTACATTGTCTTGCTGGCCAGGCAGCTGGTTCAGCGGGCACTCGACGTCTTCGATGATTACCCCTATCCGCTGACTGACAAGACTTCGATCAATACGATTGTGGACTGGGCGAATGGCCTGCTGGCTGATCAACTCAATGCCGCAGACTTGATCGCGTCCAATATGACCTATCCACTGACGGCGGGGCTGACACTTAAGCTGGCGAGTATCCACTATATGGTGCAGTCGGGTGACACGCTGCAAGCCATTGCTGACCGTTATGGCATTGAGCCGGCGAGCCTGATCACTGAGAACCGGAGCCAAAATAACCTGATCGCCTCCAGAATCACTGTCGAGCTCAACGATAAGGTCTATAGCACTCAGCCCGGCGACGACTTCAATGCTATCGCCGCAGGTGTGGGCCTAACGCTCAAGGCGCTTGCTCAGGAGACGCAGCTTTACACCCAAGCAGGACTGCTCGCCGCAGCCGTACAGACTTGTGTTCCCGATGTTGCCTATACGACCAGGGATGAAGATACCATCGCGACGATCCTGGCACGCTACCATGTGCCGAAGGAAAGCTTCTTGACCGCCAGTACCATGGCCAAAGCGAATCTGTTCCGAACCGACACGGATCTAGCCTTCGCCGTACCGCGGCTCTCTGTGCTCCCCGAGGACAGCCTTTGGCCGTCCATCGTCGCCACCGGCTCACTCGGCCAAACCGCCGGCATGGCTGCGCGCTATATGTTGCACGGTATGCGGCTTCCGGTGGCACCAGGACTCACGTTACCAAAAGATTTTCTCTACGGCGCACCCTATTGGGATACTCAAACCGCTTACAGCCTCTATCAGTTGACCGGCCAGCAGGTACCACTGGCGAACCGCAGTGACGACTATACGATCACCCTTAGCCGCCCCGATACGCCAGATTACGATTGGATCAGTATTGGCAGCAGCACGTCAGCAAGTTTCGATAACATTTCCCAAGCCGGTTTGCTAACCCAGGTAGTCGATACCGCCCGCACCAATGGCTACAAGCCACGCGTCGAGGCGCTGATGATAACACCGGAGACAGAACTGGAACCGCGCAGCTATGGTATGGCGACCTATGTACCATGGAAGACCGCCGATAGCGCGGGGCTTGCAGCGGTTTGTGCGCCTCCGGCGGGACAAAGCAAAGTCGCCGACCAAGCCAGTGCGCCCCAGGCAAGCCCGATCCTTTTCGAACTGTCACCAGCGCTACAACAGATCATTGAGGCAAACCAGGCCGCGCTCGCAGCCCAGGGCTTGTCCTTCAGCGAGATGCAGCCTTATCTGCCGCCGCTGATTCCGGAAGTCGGCACCACAGACCCGGCCACGCAGAAGACCGCCTTCCAACCGATTGATGACTACAGTTTCGCGACACGGATCGACTTCCGCATCAAGGCATTAGCACAAACAGCTGATCAGGCACCGCAGCGGCCTGACGCCAATGACATCGTACCGCCGGGGCCGGGGAATAGCGGCTCGCCAGCACAGGACTTCGCGCCTTATGCCTATGAGATTATTGGCCCCAACCCAGGGGAGTCGGTACTGTTGGAGCGATTGCTGACCTCCATGGCAAGCATCGGCGAAGACCTTGTCAGTGGCTTGTTCCTGACCTATGCCGACATCAACAACGGCGTACCGGGGCTAACCAGCCAGGCGCCGTCTGACTTCCTGTCCTACATCGTACAGTCGAACCTTTCGACCGAGACCAATCCACCGGCAGGAGCATTCCGGGCCAATGCCCTGTTGGCCGAAGAACCACCGACGGGGATCGCTATGGCCCCAGCGGAGTTCATCAAGCTGCTGTGGGAACTAAGTACCGTCAATTCAGGTGGTAGTTTCCTGTTCTATCAAAACCTCGTCACCGGCTCTGGCCTGCCAACGGGCTTATTCGATAACGACGGTACAGCGACGCTGACACTGGTGATCACCTTACGCCGTGATGCTGCGTTGCAATCGGCGACAAGGGTCTTCAACGCAGTGAACGCCCTGGTGACCTCGGCGCCGATCGATCCAAAATCCTCGGTGGTGCAGCTAACCGGTACTTCGGCACCAGCCCCCAGCGGCGATGTCTCCGGCCAGACTCCCGCCGAAATTACTGCAGCCTATGGGCTCGACTTGGCGGGTCTGGCCAAGGCCAACCCCGGCGCGACGCTTACCGCTGGCGCCCATATCCCCGTCTCCGGTCTTATTGCCCAATTGACACCACAACAGGCGGCCACTGCCGACCCGCTACAGACGCTTGCCGACTATTACTCTGCTGGCTGCGTTCCAGGCCAAGGCGTGTCCAAGGCCGACATTATGGCTTGGAATCCAGGCGTTTCGGTGGCTCCCCTGTCGATTTTCCGCCTTCCACCTTTCACTTACCAGATTGGTGGTGCCCCAGGCTCGACGCTCACCGACATAGCACGCTATTTCAACACTTCATTGGTCTCATTGATTTACGGCGCGCGCAATACGGCGGGGCTCTTTGGAGATGTGGTTAACATCGACCCTCTAGCCTTAGCGGCCAAACCCAACCTTGGTCTCGGTAATGCTGGCTTCAGTCTACAACGCGAGCGCGGTGCGATACCGCAGCTCCCGGAAAACCCGACAACAGCAGACCTGAAAACCTATACCCAAGACACGTTACTGCAACTTTATCAGTTGCTCAGTGCACAGATCGTCGCTACGCCCTATTTCGATGCCAGTCAGATGGGCGCCTCCTTCGGTCCGAAGGATCCACCGGCCGAACCGAGTTCTACGCCACGCTCGCGGATTCTAAAGCGACAAGTGTTGGCAGAGGATACGCCTTATCACTACAGCCAGACCCTCGGCTTCACCGGTAAGGCATTGACCAATGCCGTACCGGGCGATACCAGCCTGCTTGATCCTTCTGGCAATCCTTACCTTGGTATCGGAACGCCGCTAACGCTGGCGCTAGACTGGCTAGACCTGTTCGGCAATCGGATCCCCAACCCCTTTAACACGGTTGAGCAGGAAACAACCCCGCCTTATGGCACCCTGGGGACAATGCTAACCTGTTCCGATGCGCTGATTCCTATCGATGCCTGGCCCTCGACTACCCGGGCCTATATGTACTCCGGCGATGCTGGAGCGCCCCAGCTTAGCGTCGAACTGGTGTTCGACCCGACACCCTACGAGCCTGATACCCAACTCAGCCGCGCCAGTGACCTGCATATAGTCCGTGCTGGTGACACACTACCGATATGGCAACGCACCGCGCGTAGTGATCTATCCCAACTGACGCGGGTCTACTTCCAACTCATTCAGGACTATACATCGCTCGGGATGATGGGGCTGGACGGCCCAGTGGTCACCATGGCCTTCGAAAACTCGCTGATGGCCGAGAAGACCCAACCGCTGACGACAGCCGAACGTGAACAGATCCTAACCTATCTGAGCACGGCGATTACCTATCTCAGCGCACGGGCGGATGGCCACACGGCAACGCCACCCAACAAAACGACGATTACCCGCAGCATAGACCTCAATGAGCTCGACACCACGGCAGACATCCATCAGCTTGAGCTCGGCCTCAGCTTTACCCGTCAGGCCGAATGGGTGGCACCTAACCTGCGCGCCGTGCGTGGAGGATTGCGAGCGATCTCCAACATTCCCGCCAATGGGCTCATCGAACTGCCGCAGCCAAACCTCCAGGCAAAGGACGAGACGCAAACCTATCCAGTGGCACTGACCGAGTTCGCGCTGCGTTTTGAAAAGACCTTCCAGACTGAGAACTGGCAGATGCGAGTCGGTATCGGTTCACCTGACCCAAGTGCGTCCAGCACTAGCCGCGGCTCGACCGTCTGGGCGGTGCGCATGGCTAAGCCTGATGCAGCAACGCCGGCAGGTATCGGCTACAAGATTGGTAACACGGCAAGCTATTTTGCACCGTTACCTATCGCGTCGAACTTGGTCACCATCGAGGTCGACTTGCGCCCTTACGAAACAGGCACGCCCTATTCGGCTTCCGATTCTGGTACGCTCACTACTTTCACCAGCGTAGATCCAAATGTTTGGCTGGAAGAGGCGTTAACAGCGGTCGATGATGTACTGGCAGCGTCCTTTTCAACCCCGCTCTATCAACTGGACCGACTGCTCGGGTTGACCGACGCCCCCGAAACTACGCAGGATGGCTTGCCCATCGAGCCCGAAAAAACAGGATATCTGTGGCGCCTGCTTGAGCATAAGAAAACCCTCGCGCATGCCATTTCATCAACCGCCACCTCGGTACTTGTTGGCGGTGACGACAGCTTGCAACCGGCTGCAATTGAGAAACTAAAACAGGCTCTTTTGAACCGGCTCAGCAGCGCAAACTCGCTGACGGCAGTGGCGGTTCTACCAGTAACGGGTACTTCATACGCCCCTCCTCTGGGACGCGCCGATGTGCCACCGCGCTTGTTCGGCCAACCCAGTGCAACACTGACAGGAGCCAGCACAGAGCTACCTAACGACAACTTCTCCCTAACCACCGGCAAGATCCCGCTGACCCAGGGTGAAGACACCAGCACTCTGGCCTTTCTTGCCACCTCCCGGTCGGCCGACTCAGAGAGCTATGTAGAGTTGAAACTCGATTACACGCTCACCCACATTGAGTATGACATCCGTGGTGTACAAGGGATCGAGAACTATGAACAGTCGAGCTGGATCTCTCTGCTTACCGGGCCGATCACCACACCCATTAAACCTGCCAAGGGGGATAGCTTCTCCATTCCGGTAGCGTTACGTGCCTTGCCACAACCCGCTACGGTTGAAGCGCAGACCGGCATTCCAAGTATGGCTACACCGCAGAGCCCAGCCGAACTTAAATCCTGGCGCTACGACTTCACGTATCTGCTACAGCAGGCGGCCCAGGATTCAGTCATGGCCGATGTCATCTTTAACCAAGATGCCAGCATCTCCGGCGATGACCTGGTCAGTGCAAGCAAGGATAAGGCACTTTTCGATGCCCTGGCCCAGTTTGTAGCGATTTATCCAGCGGTAGCGCGCGATCTGGAGTCCTACCTGCGACCAATCAGCGGTGAGACGTCTTCCTCGGATCCATCGGTCACTTTAGCCAAGGACGCCATTGCAGCCTTCGAAGCCGTGACGTCGAATGTCGCCACGGCCTACGATGAGTGGGCCAGGGGCAAACTGACCGCCCAGTTCGCCAAGGCCGCACCGCGCGTTGAATACACCTTCGAGATACTGCTGACACCTTCCGACGAAGGCCACGCCCAGGTCGAGATCATTCCGCAGCGTTTTGAGATCAGCCAGGAGAGCAAAGACAATTTCCTCTCCCTGGCCCAAGTACTTATCAACTCGCAGAGCTACGAGCCACACGAAATCCGCAGCACGCCCGAAACAGGCGCCGTGGTGTGGCAGTACAAGCGACGCGAAGGGGCAAGCCAGGACCTGCCCGAATGGCTTGCTTACGAGACCGCCCGCACCAACTCCGAACGTCAGGTCGGCTTCAGCGACCTCGATCTGTTCGCATTGCAAAGCGGGTGGGCTTCCATTCAGGTTATGCGTAACCGGCATCTGTCACCAGACCTTGGTGTAAAAACCACGCCAGCGTTTGAATTCACCACGGCACCAGCGAAATTCGCCAACCCTCTGGTACCGCTGATCAGTATTCCGAACTACACCCTGGACGGGGATACTCCGCGCACAGTGACCCAATGGCTTGAGCCTTTTTTCAATCAACTGCTCGCGCCGCTACCCCAAGTACCTATTCAGGAGCCGTTACTGGTACGGATTGAGACCACCTACCGCTACAATCTGGTTGGCGAACAACATATCCCAGACACGGTCTTGCCGCTGTCGCTTTTGGCGCCAACCTCGACCGAAGGAAAGACCGACCCGAGTTTCATCGCTACGGTCGGAGACTATGCTCAAAGCTGGTTCAACGACACAAAGCCACTAGTCAACGCAAGCGCTGGTTTCAGCTTCGATATTACCGTTTTCTCAGCGGCCAGCAGCGCTAGCCTGCCATTGTTGAGAATTTCTAACCTATCGCTGGCAGCAAGCCTCGTGAAACCCGACAAATGATTAACGGCACACAGATAAAAGTTGGCTAGCCCTTCCGCAAGCAGGAGAGCTACTGCCGAGGCTGGTTAGCAACCCAA
>TARA_R110000850_G_scaffold22210_10_pt1 | contig 17685 bp, 10 predicted proteins | sample TARA_R110000850 | Tara Oceans TARA_R110000850 (sample SAMEA4397586) | marine metagenome | biome: Polar Biome; feature: [SRF] surface water layer (ENVO:00010504); material: water (ENVO:00002006), including particulate matter (ENVO:01000060) such as... | depth 5 m | reverse complement strand
GCCCCGGTTCTCGACGCCTGTCGAACTCGCTGAGTGGCTGAATATTCCTCTGGGTAAGCTGGCCTGGCTGACGCATCGTTTCACACAGTTTGATCGCCCGGATGATGCACAGGACTCACATTATATTTATCACTGGAAGCCGAAACGATCCGGATTTCGCCTGATCGAATCGCCGCGCCCGTTTCTAAAAATGGCACAGCAGCAGATCCTGCATGAGATCTTAAACCAGATCCCCGTACACACCGCTGCGCATGGATTTGTACGAGGCCGCTCTTCAGTGACGAATGCAACTCCTCATACGGGCAAACGTGTGGTTGTGAAATTTGACCTGGAGAATTTTTATACCAGTGTCAAATTTTCCCGCGTCGTTGCCATCTTTCGTAACCTGGGATACTGTCGTGAAGCATCTCTGTATCTGGCGCGGTTGACGACTTCCGTGATTCCCATGAGCCTGCCTTTTCCGGATGGCAGCCTGCGACCGCTGGTTCCTTACCTGTCGCGTCATCTGCCTCAAGGCGCTTCTACATCCCCTGCCCTGGCGAACCTGTCGGCCTATTCGCTGGACGTACGACTTTCCGGTCTGGCACGCGCCTTCGATGCCGACTACACACGCTATGCCGACGATCTGACCTTTTCCGGATCGGAACAGTTTCTGCGATCATTACAGGTATTTCTTCCGCTGGTCAATCAGATTATCCGGTCAGAACGATTCCAGGTGAATCACATGAAACGCCGCATACTGCGAGAGAATCAACAGCAGAAAGTCACAGGCGTCGTCGTGAACGAGCACCCGAATGTGCCACGCAAAGAATTTGATCTGCTGAAAGCCATTCTCACAAACTGCATTCGCCAGGGTCCGGGAACTCAGAACCGCGAGAATCATCCAGATTTTGCCAGTCACCTGCGCGGCCGCGTGGCTTATGTGCAACAACTCAACCCGAAGCGGGGACAACGTTTACTGCATCTCTATGAACAGATACGCTGGTAAACCTCCCGTAGAAGATTTGTCTTGTCTCCTTGAAGCGTTTTAAGGCATAATAGGTTAACAGCTTACGCTAAAGACCCGGATTTTCCGCGGTCTTTTTTAATCCCTGACAGCAGCATCTGCGTTGAGTCTGTCAGGGAGTAAAACTCGTGCTAATACCCTTCGATCAGATAGGAATTATTGTGGGTGGATTGATTCGCATCCTGTTGAAACCTTTAATGCGATTTTTTATCGGGCTGATTGCGATTCCGATCTTCCACCTGATGCTGAACAAGGTCATCCGAGTTCAGGAGATTGATGACGAGCTTGAAAAAGACCTGGAACAGTGGTTTCGTGGCTCCCTGTTGCTGCTGGCTGCCACCGCGAATATGGAGTCGGCATTATTTGCAGGCTGGGTCCCGCTGAGCCTGCAGGGAACCGAGCTTTCGATCCTGACAGGACTGCGTATTCTCCTGGCGATTGGTGTAATTGAAGCCATGCCTGACCAGGAACTGTTTTCTATTATTCACCCAGGCCCTCCCTCATTAAAGTTGTCCCGGGAGTATGGAATCTGGCGAGAGTTAAAAGAAAAATGGCGGCTGATTTTGAAAGGAATTGTCTGTCAGCATATCAACCGATCTTCGCCGGTATTTGCGATTCTGTCTGCAACGACGGAAGGAACCGTGGGCTGGGTCTGTTATGGAATCGCGATTACCCAATATCTGATTATCGGTCTCGTGACGTCGCGCGATCGCGCCCTGGATGTGCTGAGTGAATTTGATCGCCAGGTCACATTACGACGTCGTGAGTTGATCGAAGAATTTGATCTGGACCAGGAGGAAGTTGATGAAGCAGATCGAAAACGATGCGAAGAAATCGAGCAGGAGGAGACTGAGTCGGAAAAAAAACAGGCCGACACCTCGAAGGCGTCGGCCTGAATTGGTGAGCGATCAAGTTAATCTTCAGATTCTTCTTTTTTAGCTGTCTTCTTCTTTGTTGTTTTTTTCGCCGCTTTCTTTTTGGTAGTCTTCTTTTTTGCAGCTGCTTTTTTCGTTGTCTTTTTCGCGGCTGTTTTTTTGGTGGTTTTTTTAGCCGCAGATTTCTTCTTGGCTGTTGCTTTCTTTTTAGCTGCCTTCTTTACGCCTTTTTTCTCCGCTTTCGCTTCCAGCCATTCCATGGCCTGATCCAAGGTCACGTTGTCTACTTCGTATCCCTTGGGTATCGTCGCGTTAATTTTGCCATGCTTCACGTACGGCCCGTAGCGACCATCGAAAATGCCGATCGGCTCTTCGTCTTCCGGATGTTTCCCGAGATCCCGAATCGGTGTCGGGGCACTGCGTTTACGCGCCTGTTTGAGCAGTTCCACTGCGCGAGGCAGATCAATGGTCAGGATGTCGTCTTCCTTACCCAGCGATTTATAGACTTTGTCATGCAGCACGTATGGACCAAATCGACCGATGCCTGCGTTGACCTTTTTACCGGTCTCCGGATGTTCGCCCAGTGCACGAGGCAGGCTCAGATATTTTAAAGCGGTTTCAAAATCGATCGTATCGGGATCAACGTTTTTAGGAATACTGACACGTTTGGGCTTCGGACCATCTTCGACCACATCACCCAGTTGCAGGTAAGGACCAAAGGGGCCATGCAGTTTATAAATGGGAGTGTTTTCCTCGGGATGCATGCCGAGAGATTTGGGGCCTTCCGCTTTCAGGCGGATTAATTTTTCTGCCAGTTCGTTCGTCAGGTCAGCCGGCGCAATATTGTCGGGTATCGATGCCGAAACCGGTTCTTCTTCTGCCTCGTTGGAAACGTAAGGTCCATAGCGACCAACGCGCACTGCCGAGGTGATCCCTTCCAGGTCCAGCGTACAGATTTCCCGCGCATCGATGGTCTCTTCCTTGGCTTTGACCTGTTCGTCGAGCCCTGCTTCCCCGCGATAAAACTGGTTCAGATAAGGTAAACGGTCCCCTTCGCCGACAGCGATGTCATCGAGTTCCTGCTCCATGGCAGCAGTGAACTGCAGATCGACCAGGTTCGGGAAAAATTTCTCCAGAAGACGTGTCACTGCCAGGGCTGTGAAAGTAGGTACCAGTTGACTGCCCGTCTTTTTGACATAGCCGCGATCCTGGATGGTGCCGATGATCGAAGCATACGTACTCGGACGGCCGACCCCTTCACTTTCCAGCTTGCGGACGATGGTCGCTTCCGTGTAGCGCGCCGGTGGTTTGGTTTCATGCTTGAGCGGTTCCACTTCGCTGGCTTCCAGCGCCTGATTTTCTTCCAGCGGAGGCAGCATTGATTCGCTGTCATCCAATGCTGCTTCGGGATCATCAGAGCCTTCTACATACGCACGGAAGAAACCGGGAAATTCAACATGACGACCGGTGGCCCGGAATTCCGCATTGTCGGCTGTGATCGTGACAGTCTGGAAACGCAGACGGGCTTCTTCCATCTGGGTGGCCATGGTCCGCTTCCAGATCATGGCATACAGTTTGGCCTGTTGTCCTTTGAGGCCAAGCTCTTCCACGGTTTTCATCGATTTTCCGGCGGGTCGGATCGCTTCGTGTGCTTCCTGTGCCCCTTTGGACTTGGTATCGAAGCGGCGGATTTCGGGGCTGAGATAATCTTTACCGTACATGTCTTCAATCCGTTTGCGCGAAGCAGAAACCGCTTCGTTGGAGAGATTGACACTATCGGTACGCATATAGGTAATGTGACCGTCTTCATACAGACGCTGGGCCACCTGCATGGTTTCCCGGGCCGACATATTCAGCTTGCGGTTACCTTCCTGCTGCAGGGTACTGGTTGTAAAAGGAGCAGGCGGCTTGCGGGACTGCATTCGCTGTTCAACAGACGTCACGGTCCAGTCAGATTTCTTGACGCGTTCCAGCAGATCATCGGCCTGCTGTTCATTGAGCAGCAGTACATCGGCGCCTTCTTTGAGTTTACCCGTCGATTCGTCGAAATCTTTACCACTGGCGACTTTTTTACCGTCGACCGTCATCAGCATCGATTCGAATTCAGCGCCCTCACCTGTTTTGAGCTGGGCTTTCAAATCCCAGTAAGTACCGCTTTTGAAGGCAAGTCGTTCCAGTTCGCGCTGAACCAGAATCCGCACCGCGACCGACTGAACGCGGCCGGCAGACAGACCGCGGGCAATCTTCTTCCATAACAGCGGGCTCAATGTAAAACCGTACAGTCGATCGAGTACACGCCTGGTTTCCTGAGCCGAGACCAGGTTCAGATCGAGTTCGCGAGGGTTGGCGATCGCTTCCTGAATGGCTTCCTCGGTAATTTCCGAGAAAACCATGCGTTTGACAGGGACTTTTGGTTTAAGCAGCTCGGCCAGATGCCAGCCGATACTTTCACCTTCGCGGTCTTCGTCGGTCGCGAGAATGAGCTCTTCAGCATCTTTCAGGGCATCTTTCAGTTCTTTGACCGTCTTTTTCTTCTCTTTGGGGACCAGATAATAAGGTTCGAATTCGGATTCGACATTGACCCCCAGGGTCGCCCATTTATGTTTTTTCTTGAATTCGGAAGGAACATCGGAGGCTTTCGTAGGCAGATCGCGTACGTGGCCCATGCTGGCCAGGACTTTATAGTCGCTGCCTAAATAGCTGCCGATTTTCTTGGCTTTTGCTGGTGATTCCACGATCACCAGTGCCTTCAGCTTCTTTTTTGCCACCAGACCTGCCCTTCCTGAGAAACCGACGTCGACCTTGCCTCCAGAGTCAAGCTGGCTACAATACGCGGCTCAATCATTCCTGTTTATTCTATATTGGATCTGCTGAATCCGAATCAGTTTGTAAACTTCAATCGGCAATCTCTAACCGCCTTAAAACTCTCTGTCAAGCCTGTAATTATTTTTTTCATACGTCAGGCAGCCCCCAAACCGGGTACTTTTGAGCGTAAGAACAGACAGGAAACAGCAGGATTCTTTCAGAGAAGACTTTCACGAATGGCCGGAATAAATTACAACACATGAAATAAACGGAAAACTCTTTTCCAATTGGAAGATACGAAAACCAGCGATTACTTCAATCGGATCTCGTTGACACCGGAAGTTCACTACAGGAAATCGAATTCATTCGACTTGCAGACTGAAGAAGGAAACAGAATGGCCTCGCCACTGGAATTGTTTCGTAAAAAACAAAAAGTATTAATGGTTCCGCTCACCATTCTGGCGTTGTTCGCCTTTATTGTCATGGACCAGCTGACACCGGCGCAGTTTCCCCCGATTGCGGGAATGCTGTTCTTCGGGTTCGTGTTCTGGTACCTGGGTCGCGACCGCGGTAAAGGGACTCAGTTTGCAGTTGTAGGGATCATCATCGGCTTCTTCGTGGGTTATCTCTATATCCCCAAAGTCGGTGCTGAAACAGTGGTCACGAGCACCGCCGGTGATATTGACATGCGTCAGTATCAGGAGATGGTCCAGAATCGCCAGATTGCGAATCAGTTTATCATGCGATCTTACATGGCCTCACTGACGGAAGAAGAGCAGCAGCGTCCTCAACCTCCCCGCGGAGCCATGTTCGGTTTCGGGCGGGAGATGGAAGATGACATTATTCTCGAATACCTGTTCCGAAAAGAAGCGGAAAAGATGAACCTGATCGTCTCTGATGATGCGGTTTCCAACTACATCTCCCGCTACACGAACAATAAACTCAGCCGCAAGGCCTTTCAGGAAACCTGTCAGCAACTCGGAAAGACCGAAGGTCAGATTTATGACATCTTCCGCGACCAGCTGCAGGCACGTCTGGCATTCCAGATGCTGCGTCCTGAAGTTTCTCTGACTCCCGATCAATACTGGAACTTCTATAAAAAGTTCAATGTCCGGGAAGAACTGGAACTGGTTGCGCTACCGGTCAAAGACTTTGAAGGTGAAGTTCCCGCGCCGAGTGATGCGGAGAAAAAGGCATTCTTTGAAACCTACAAAACAGTCTTCCCAGGCGAAAAAGGACCAGGATCACCGGGATTACGCCAGCCTCAAAAGGTACAGGTGGAATACCTGATGGCGGATTACGTGGATACCGAAAAACAGGTTCCCCCGATAACAGACAAAGAGATCGCGGCATTCTACGAAGACAATAAAGAACGTCTCTACAAAAACAATCCCATCCCGGATCTTCCTGCAGGTTCAACCGTACCGACGGCTCCCGAACTGCCTGCTCCCTCTGGCCCGAAAACCGAAAAGCCAACGGAAGCAGCGAAACCGGGCGCTGGTGAAAAGCCGGCAGAGAAACCGGCAGAGAAACCGGCTGCGACGCCTGCAAAGACAGAAACACCAGCCAAACCGGAGACACCTGCCAAACCCAAGGCTGACACCAAACCAGAGCCGGAATCAAAACCCGAACCAAAAACGGAAAAGAAAGAAGAGTCGAGTGCGCTGGCTGCAGAGTCAATCACATTCGTTTCTCTGTTAGATGAAAAACCAGCCGACACTCCCGTTGTCGCTCCTAAACCAGGCGCGGAAACTGCAGGAGCAAAACCTGAAACAACGACAACGGCTCCCCCTCCACTGGAGCCATATCGTCCTTTGAATGATGATTTGAAAAGCGAAATCCGCGATCAGCTGTTGCGTGAACGCACACTGGATTTGATGAAAGATAAAATTTCAGAGGCTGTGCTGTTCATGAATGAACTCAGCGACAAAATCACCAATCCGGAAGAAGGCGCCACAGTGCCGACTCCGGAAGAGGCTACCAAGGCATTGAAAGAGTACGCTGCCAAACATCAGCTGATTTACAATATCACTCCCATGATGTCTGCCCAGGAGATGTCGGAATCAGAGAAATACCCGCTGGGCACTGCGAAAGAGCCCACGATTAATCAGTTTGCAGCACAACCACGGACTGCCATCGAACAGCTGTTTGAAACTCCCGTCAATCTGACCTATATCCCTTACGAAGCAGAAGACTCGTTCTCCAGCGGATTACTCTGTTACTGGAAGATCAAGCATGTCGATGCCACCATTCCTGAATTCGATGATCCGGAAATTGATCAGCAGATCACCGAACAGTTAAAGCTGGAAAAAGCCCGTCCCCTGGCACAGAAGCGGGGAGAAGAACTGAAAAAACTGATCAGCGGCGATAAAGAGATGGCGGCTGCGATCGAAGGTCAGACCATCACCGGCAAAAAGGATGGGACCGAGCTGTCCACAACCACAACCGAATCGTTCAGCTGGATGCGAACCTCAACGGCCAATGCCAGTAATCCGTTTTCCATGCCCCGCCCTGAGCTGTCGAGTATTTCAGCCGTTGAAGGTGCCGGTAATGAATTCATGGAACAGGTGTTCGACAACCTTGACGAAGGGGAAGTCGGCGTGGTGATGAATGCCGACAAATCAATCTGTTATGTCGTCAAAGTCATCAATCGTATTCCCTCCACACCAGGCGGATTGACGGCCATGTACCAGGAATTTCTGAAGGAAGATATGTTCTTCTTCTTTTCTCCGTATCTGCCCATGGCCCAGATGGAACAGCAGCAGACTAACTACGAATGGAGCCAGGAGCTGGAAGCAAAGTACCAGGTCGAAAAATTCTTCGAGCAGGTCGAAGGCCCTGAAGTTGTTGCCCAGTAGTCAAAACTGAGTATTGAAAAATTGAAATCGGTTGTACCAGACTCGGGTACAACCGATTTTTTTTGTCATCTGGCTGCGGTAATTTGGTTTTGACTGATCTGGAGCGAGTCACATTTCACCATAGCGTCTCTCAATCTATACTACTCGATCCAAAAGGCTCTGGAGACGCTACAGCAAAACTGGACACAGTCTAAAAAAAATTCAGAAACCAGGTTCAAAAAAGCTGGACATCAGGAAATTCAGAGATTATTTCTATAGAGACAATGCGGATGATTTCAGCCAGAATGGTCGGATCCCCGGCGTTGGGCTGAATTGCGATAAGATCCGCGTAACTCAAAACGTACTCTCCCCTTAGTTGTGTTTTTAACAGTTTCCAGTTAAAAATGAACAAGTCATCCAACTGCCGACTGTCTTCTCTCGTAAAAAGATTTGAGCGAGGCCGCCGGCAGCCCATGAACTTACAGTCTTTCTGTTGAATCAACCCACGAGATAATCATCGGGAGTATTATTGTAATGTCGGAACAGGTTCAGCAATCTCCTGCAGAGCAGTCTGAAACTTCGTCCCGGGAGAACATGATTGAAGCCATCGGATTGAGTAAATTCTATGGCCAGTTCGCCGCGACAAAAGATGTGACATTTTCCGTTCCCCGCGGCCAGGTCGCTGCGTTCCTGGGCCCTAACGGCGCGGGAAAATCCACCACGATGAAACTGCTGACCGGCTTTCTTTCCCCCAGTGAAGGTCAGGCACGTGTGGGTGGATATGATGTGAGCACCCATCGAATTGAAGCCAGCCAGAAACTCGGGTACCTGCCTGAAAACGGCCCTCTGTATGAGGAGATGACTCCCCAGGGTTTTCTGACCTATGCCGGAAGCGTGCGAGGCATGTCGACCGCCGAGCTCAGAAATCGCCTGGAATTTGTCATGGAGAAGTGTGACCTGAGCAGTGTGTGGAATAAACCAATCCGAAAACTCTCTCGTGGTTTTCGACAACGCGTGGGCATGGCACAGGCTTTACTGCACGATCCGGATATTCTGATTCTGGACGAACCAACCAGTGGACTGGACCCGAACCAGAACCAGTCTGTGCGAGACCTGATTCGAGACCTGGGCAAAACCAAGACCATTCTACTGTCGACACATATTCTGCAGGAAGTCAAAGCGGTCTGCAGCCGGGTGATCCTGATCAACCAGGGTTCGATTGTGTTTGACGGTTCTGTAGACGAACTGGGGAACAGCCAGGACGACATGGAAACCAACTTCCACAAGCTGACACACGCGTAATTTTTCTTTTATCGACCAGTTTATAGTTTCAGATAAAGCTGACGTAAGGACCCTTCTGTTATGTTGCGGAACAACGTTGTATTGGCCGTATTCAAGCGAAACGTACAGAGTTACTTTTCCGGAGTGCTGGGTTATCTGTTTATCGTCGTGTTCGTGGTAGCCGGCGCATTTGCAGCATTTAACCAGCAGTTTTTCGCGAACAACCAGGCAAACCTCGATCAACTGAGCCTGTGGTACCCGCTGCTGCTGCTGTTCATTATCCCTGCGATTACCATGGGCGCCTGGGCCGATGAGAAAAAAATGGGCACAGACGAACTGCTGTTTACCCTGCCCGCTTCCGACCTGGAAATTCTGCTGGGAAAATTCTTTGCTGTACTTGCCGTCTACACGATCGCACTGCTGTTTTCCGTGACACATGTTTTTGTGCTCTGGAAGATCGGCAATCCCGACATGGGGCTGATGTTTACCACTTACTTTGGTTACTGGCTGGCTGGCGCATCACTGCTGGCAGCAGGTATGTTTGCCTCGGCTCTGACCAGCAGCACCACGGTTGCGTTTGTGCTGGGAACAGTCATCTGTGCTATTCCCATATTCATCGGCCAGATCGCGCCCTCCAGTGAACTGATCCAGAGCCTGAGCCTGGTCGAACAGTTCCAGGATTTCAGCACGGGGGTTATTCCCCTCGGTGCCGTTCTGTACTTTATCTCGCTGGCGGTAATGATGCTGTATCTGAACCGGATCCTGATTACGCGGCGGCACTGGAGTGCCCAGCAGCAGAATTCAATGGGTCTGCAGTACCTGATCCGTACCGTTTCACTGGCAGTGATTCTGATCAGCGCAAATGTCATTGTCTCTTACGGCAGCAGCCGCATCGATATGACGGGCGAAAAGGTTTATAGCGTTTCACAGACAACCCGAGATCTGCTTTCCAAGATTGACGAAAAGAATCCGATCACCATCGAAGCCTTCATCAGCCCGGAAGTCTCGCGCGAATACGTCCCGATCCGTAAACGACTGATTGGTCTGCTGCGGGAATACAATCAGTTGGGCGGGAAACGGCTCCAGGTGCGGTTCGTCGATGTCGAGCCTTTCAGTAAAGCAGAAGAAGAAGCCCGCCTGCTGAATATTACACCTCAACAGGTCCAGACCGAACGCGGCGGTCGTGCGTTTGTCGATACCATTTTCATGGGGGCCGTTGTCAAAAGTGGTACCGATGAAGTGGTGATCCCCTTCTTCAATGTGGGCACCCCGATTGAATATGAGCTGACGCGTTCCATTCGAACCGTTTCGAAAGATGAGCGGCTCACCGTCGGCATTCTGAATACCGATGCCAGTATCTTTGGCGGTCTGAATATGGGTATGGGCGGCAACCAGCCTCCGTGGCTGATCGTCAGTGAGCTCAAGAAACAATATAAAGTTGAGCAGGTCTCACCCGATTCCCCGATCAGCGATACCGCCTACGATGTTTTAATTGCTGTACTGCCATCCTCGCTGACAGAACCACAGTTAAACAACCTCGTGGAATACGTTGAAAAAGGGAAGCCGACGCTGATCTGTGACGACCCGCTACCCGTGTATGGCGGGGGACGCGGCATCCAGAATGCACCACGCATGCCCAAACCCAGTCCAGGGGGAGGCATGTTCGGGATGCAGCAACCACCGTCGACCCCTAAAGCTGATGATGGTCGTTTAACTCCCCTGTTGAATCTGTTACAGATCCGCTGGGACAACGGTCAGGTTGTATTTGATTATTTCAACCCGCATCCAGAGTTCGCCGAAGTCGTACGTCCCGAACTGATTTTCATCAGCCCGAAGAGCGGCACCGCTGGTGCTTTCAGTCAGGACAGCAATATTACCAGTGGCCTGCAGGAAATTCTGACATTCTTTCCGGGTAGTATTCGACCACTCAGCAACATGACATTGAATTTCGAACCCCTGCTCAAAACCGGCCCGAATTCGGGGCTGCTGGAATGGGGACAAATCACAAGCCCCTTCTTCAACTCGGTCCGCATTACGCAAGAACCACCACGCGTGATTGACAAATACGGACACGTGCTTGCCGCACATATTACCTCCACAGACAAGTCCCCTGTGAAAGATATCAATGTCATCTTTGTCGCTGATGCCGACCTGATTTCGGATGAACTGTTCAATATCCGGGAACGTCAGGCCTTCGGATTGAAAATTGATAACGTGACGTTTTTATTAAACTGTGTCGACCAGCTGGCCGGGGATGATTCCTATATCAAACTGCGTAAACGCCGCTCCAAACTTCGCACACTGACTCTGGTCGAACGCGAAACATCCGTGTTTGTGAAAGAACGGAATGCGGAACGGGAAAAAGCGACAGAAAATGCGGAAGAAAAGCTGAAAGAAGCCCGCGATCGCCTGAAAGCGGAGCGTGATAAAATCATCAAAGACACCACCATCGACGGGAATACCAAACAGCAGATGCTGCGAATGGCCGAAGAAAATGAGAGCCGGCGACTGGAAGTCGATGAAGCCAATATCGAGCGTGAAAAACAGCGCCAGATTGAAAAAATCAAAGCGCAGACGGAACGACAGATTCGGACCATCGAAGACCGCATCCGCTGGTATGCGATCCTCTTCCCTCCGTTTCCGGCCATTTTGCTGGGGATCTGCTTCCTGTTTTTCAGAATGAAAAATGAAAACCAGAATATTTCTCCCGACCGGAGACTGAAGAAATAATGCATGCCTGCCATGCAGAAATCCGGTCAGGAAATAAATTTAGAATTCCCTTTAAATCACTGTTTAATAAGTAAAATCGTTTGCCATGAATGAAACGACCCGAACACTGACATTTGCAGGAATCGCGGCGGTTGCTTTAGTCGCCGCCTATATCACCGATCGTGCCTCACAGCCGGTGCAACTCACCGGTTATGAAAATGTAGGTAAAGAATTCTATCCCGATTTTACAGATCCGACGCAGGCCAAATCGCTGCGTGTAGTGAGCTACAATGAAGATTTAGCAACGTTGAAAGTCTTCAATGTCGAGTACAAAGATGGTTCCTGGATCATTCCTTCGCACCACGATTATCCGGCCGACGCTGAGGATGAACTGGCAGAAACCGCGACTTCACTGGTGGGCGTGGTTCGAGGTGCCCTGGAGAGTCGTCGCAAGAGTGACCACGAACGCTTCGGTGTGATTGATCCACTGGATGATTCCAATACCAATCTGAAGGGACGCGGACAGCGACTGACTCTCTCGAAAGAAGGAGGCGCCCCCCTGGTGGACTTCATCGTCGGTAAAAAAGTTCCTGAACAGTCTGATCAATATTATGTTCGCAAAGTGGATGAAGATGCCGTCTATCGTACGAAACTGAATGTCGATCTCTCGTCCGAATTCTCTGACTGGATTGAGCCCGATATTCTGAAAGTCGACCGCGATCGACTGGTGGAAATTCTGATCAGCCACTATTCGATTGATGAAGCACAGCAGAAAATCGTCTACGAAAGTGACAAACGAGAAGAAAACGTGACGGTACTCACACGCAAAAATTCAACAACCCCCTGGGAGATGCAGGGGCTGGATACAGCAACGCAAAAGCTGAATACCGCTGACGTCAACCAGCTGGTGAATACCCTGACAGACCTGAAGCTCCAGGGAATCCGACCCAAGTCAGGCGATCTCGCAGCAGGTCTCAAAAAATCGGGATCTTTAAAACCAAAGACCCAACTCGATCTGTTCGACCTGCAGAGTAAAGGCTTTGTTCTGGCGCGAGGCCCCCAGGGAACTCCGCAGCTGGCTTCCAATGAAGGTGAAGTGGTTCTGGCCACCAACGAGGGCGTGGTATATTCCCTGTACTTCGGCGAAATTTTCACGGGCAGCACACTCGACATCGAAGTCGGTAACAGTAACGAAAAACAGGATGAGAAATCAGAAAAGAAACAGGATGATTCCAAATCCGGTGACTCAAAACCGGCTGAGAAAAAAGAATCTGAAAATGGCAACGACAGTGCGCTGAAAACCAGCCGTTATCTGCTGGTAACAGCTTCCTTTGATCCTTCCTTCCTCGGCGATCCTCCACAAAAACCGGAAGCACCGGAAAAACCGGCCGGACTGAAAGAAAAGCCAGACGCAGATAAAAAAGAAGCAGACAAAAAAGAGACCAAGGCAGATGAAAAACCCACTCCGGAAGCAGCTTACGAGAACGCCATGAAGGCCTATCAGTCTCAACTGAAGACCTATGAGCGAAAACTGAAAGAATACGATGACAAGGTGGTTAAAGGGAGTGAACTCGCGCAAGAGCTCAACGAGCGATTCGCAAACTGGTACTATGTCATCTCTGCAAACAGCTTCGAAGCATTAAAACTGAAACGTAAAGCATTGGTGGAACCGATCGAAAAAACAGAAGGCGACCCGGCTAAACCGGGTGCTGCCACTCCACCAGCTGGTAAACCGGCTTCTCCGCCAACGGTTAATAAACCAGAACCAGCGCCTGCGAAAAAACCAGCTCCCACAAAGCCGGCCGTAAAGAAACCTGAGTCCGCTACACCGGAAAAGGAGGCTGATGCCGCGAAAAAACCAGCGGCTGAAAAACCAGCCAGCAAACCCGAGGGCCCACCCAAAGCGGCACCGACACCGGAAAAGCCGGAAAAAACTCCCGAAAACTGATCATAAGACCAGATCCAGAGATTTAAAGTCAAAGCTGCGACAGATTTCCCACCAATTCTGCCTGCGGCTTTGGCTTTTGCTGCTTTCTGCGTCAACTCTGTTCCGGTTAGGTAAACTTTACCGGCGATGTTCCTGTTATTCAGGTGATTCCGATCGAATCGATCATAGAAGTTCCCCGCTTCACTCCGATAAAGCTTAATGAATGATTTATGACGATTCGACCTGAGTTCAGGCTGTTCGTCACGGCATACAGACATTTCAGATTGAGCAAAATCTGAGACTGTCCTGCCTTGAATCAATCAATTGCGTTCAGATCAGTTGCTCACTCTTAACCGGGTCATCACGTTTTTACTACATAAGTTCAGCTGTCAAGGATGACAGTTCAGACTTGTGAAGGAGTCACAGAAATGAAAAGACTTCCCAAACAGATTCAATGGGGCATTATTGGTTTTTCGGTCGTTGCCCTCGTTGGCATCTCAATTGAATTATCGAAAGCCGAGACTAAGACAGCAGATACGATCAATTGGCATACTGATCTGGAATCCGCTCACCGGGCCTCACTCAAGAGCAACAAACCTGTTTTCATCGTGTTTGACGCCAGCTGGTGCACTTACTGCCGTAAACTGGAACAGGATACGCTTTCTGATCCCCGGATGTCCCGCTACCTCAATCAGGCTTTTGAACCGGTGCACCTGGATTTTGATAAAGACCGTAAGATTGCCGATGTTTTGAAGGTCAAATCGATCCCCTGCACAGTGGTTTTGAGTTCAGAAGCAGATCTGCTGGCCCGCCAGGTAGGGTATGCGAAGGTTCCCCGCTACCATTCCATGCTGGAAAAAGCGCGTAAATTGCAGGCTGTGATTCACCATATCGAATACTCAGACAGTCACTGATTTCCCTGAGATATAAAAATTCGGTACAGGCGCAAATCTTGAAAAAACTCTACGGAATGTGTACTTTGCGCATATGAATAAAAGCAAAGAGCCGTTTGGCATCAATCCGTCGGGTGAAGGTGACTCCTGGGAGTCTCTCGCAGGTGATCTGTTTGGTATCGATTTTGACCAGCAGGTTGAGCCGCTGCCCATCGACTTTGAAGATGATCTCGCAGAAGACGAGGAGACCTCGGAACAGGCTGAAAAGTCTGAACCCGCTGAAACGGAGCAGGTTAAATCTCCTGCGGCAGCGAAATCAGAAGTGGCCGAGGACGACGATGATCAGTTCTTCGGTGCTTCGATCTTCGATGATGACGACCAGGTACCTGCCTCTCAAAGTGCAAACAAGGTCCCCGTCGAGCAGTTGGACTCTGGAATCGACTTCGACGACGATGAAGAGGATGACGAAGACTTTGAAGAAGAAGATGATGATGATGACATCATCGCTGCATTTGATGACGACGATGATGAGGACGAAGAAGACGAAGTCGAAGAAGACTTTGCCCCCGCCGCCTCTCTGAAGGAAGAAACGTCAGCCGATTCGGTCGATGATGTGGAAGACACCTACTGGGACGCATTGGATGGCTGGAACTGGGACGAAGATGATTCCTCACATTCCCGAAAAGCCGTTGCAGCCAGCGATGAGGATGACGACGACGAAGAAGAGGAAGATGAAGTCGCTGAAGTCAAACAACCTGCTGTAACAGAGCAGAAGAAACCGCGTCCCGAAAAGAAACCGAAACCTGCTCCCCGGCAGGTCACTGCCCGGACTGATGAGCGACTTGATGATGACAATGAATTTGGTTTCGGGCTCATATCAGAAGAGGTCGCATTCCAGCAGGAAGCGTTCGCTGCCGACGAAGACGACAACGAAGAAGAAGATCAGAGTGAAGCGGTAGCAGAAACGGCTGCAGAAGAATCCAGTGAAACCGAGGGCGACGAAGACACAGCGGAAACCAAACGTCCCCGCCGCCGTCGACGCCGACGACGCTCTCGCTCCCGCAAGCCTGAAGAAACGACCGATTCATCAGAAGAAGAACCGGACGACAAGAAGCAGGAAGTCCAGGCGGAAAGTAGTGAATCTGATGAGGACGAAGAAGACTCCGAAAGCGATTCTGAACAGAAACCAAAACGTTCGCGGCGTCGATCACGTAGACGTAAGAGCGAAGTGACTGCAGAATCTGATGAAGGTGAAGCTGTTTCTGAAACAGCAGACATCGAAGAGGTGGAGTCTACCAATCCGACAAAACAGGTCGTCGAAAACAAATATCCGAACGTCCCCAGCTGGGAAGAAGCGATTTCCTATCTGCTCAACCCGAAACTGGTTGGTGGTAGCAAAAGCGATAAGGATGAAGATCCTAAAAATTCGTCAGCAGCCGAATCAGACGATCAGAGTCGCAGACGGCCCAAAAGAAGGCGATCTTCCAGCAAACGGAGCGGAGGCGGAAACCGAAGCCAGGCTCCTAAAAAAACATAATCAAAACCAAACAGTATCCAGCAGGTTGGGTCTCCAGGCCTGAAGCGGTGCCTGGGTCCGTTCTGAAAGTTTTCGATCATGTCTGACCAGGCCCTGGAAACCGTCAGTGAAATTTCGGCCTTGCGGAAGCTGGTCGCATCACGCCGCCAGCAGGGTGCAACCATCGGCTTTGTGCCTACCATGGGAGCCCTGCATGCAGGGCATACCAGTCTCATTGAAGCAGCTGGCGCTGACTGCGATTTTGTGGTCGTCTCTATCTACGTCAACCCGACCCAATTTGGGCCTGACGAAGACTTTGAAAGATATCCGCGCGTGCTGGAACAGGATCTGGCAAAATGTGCGGCGGCCGGCGCAAACCTCGTCTGGACTCCGGATACCAGTATCATGTACCCGGACGGGTATTCAACCGATGTGACGGTCAAAGCTCTTTCGCGCATTCTGGAAGGCGCCACCCGCACGAATCATTTTCAGGGCGTGACTACCATCGTCACCAAGCTGCTGTTAAGTTGCCTGCCGGACATCGCTTATTTTGGCGCGAAAGATTTCCAGCAACAGGCTATCATCAGGCGGATGTGCCTCGACCTGAATATTCCGGTGGAAATTAAAACCTGTCCCATTATCCGGGATACGGACGGACTGGCACTCAGCAGTCGGAATGCCTATCTCTCTGCGGAAGAACGTGAAGCAGGCTTATCCCTTTCACGGGCCCTGCGACTGGCGCAAGAAAAAGTCGCGGCCGGCGAAACCGATATCGCGCAGATCAAAGCCGCCATGCAGCAGTTGTTAAATGCGACACCATTGCTCAAACTGGATTATGCCACCATCGCTGATCCCACCACGCTGGAAGACATCTCCACAGTTCAATCCGAAATGGTCGCGCTGATTGCCGCCCGGGTAGGCACGACACGACTGATTGATAACTGTCAGTTGGCCCCTGCTGCTACAGAAAAAACCTGAAACGACGACTGCACGCGCAGATTGACATTGACGTAAGATACTGAAAAGTAAGAAGATACACGTTAATCTAATCGTTTTTCGCGGAAAATCCCGGTTTTTGACAAACCACGGGAACTTCATTTCCCCCCGGATCGTCCAAGAGGTACTGTGACCAACAATGATCAATACCTGATTCAAGAATGTTTGGCAGGTCGTACCGAGGCGTTTGATCAACTGGTCCTGAAATATCAGGACCGCCTGTTTCGAACCCTGGTGCGAGTTCTGGGCTCCAGCGACGATGCGCGCGATGCCGCCCAGGAAGGGTTTACCCAGGCCTTTTTTAAATTGAAAACGTTCCGAGGAACTGCCGCCTTTTATTCCTGGCTGTTTCGCATTTCTTTTAATGCCGCGATTACTCAGAAACGAAAAACAAAACGAACTTCCGCAACAATCGATCCACAAGAGAACCCGGCCGGTACCTGGCTGGTTGATACAAACCCCGCCAATCACCCTCCCGAAGTCGCCGAACTCGCCGAGCGAAAAAAGCTCGTTCACCAGGCATTGAATGAACTACAGGAAGAATATCGCACGCCTTTGATCCTGCGGGAACTGGAAGGTATGTCGTACGGGGAAATTGCCGAAATTACGGAGATCCCACTGGGAACAGTCAGAAGCCGAATTTTCAGAGGAAGGAATGAACTAAAACAGAAACTGAACACGCTGTTTCAGGATGACCCTGCCACACGTGTTTCCGAGTCTGACCATGAGTCATCGATAAGTGAATCAAAATGAGTAGCCAACCCCCCTTTAACGAAAACCTGTCCGCCTACTTCGATCATGAAGTTTCCCCCGAGGAACGTCTTGAACTGGAGTCGCGAC
>TARA_R110000850_G_scaffold73345_7_pt1 | contig 17707 bp, 20 predicted proteins | sample TARA_R110000850 | Tara Oceans TARA_R110000850 (sample SAMEA4397586) | marine metagenome | biome: Polar Biome; feature: [SRF] surface water layer (ENVO:00010504); material: water (ENVO:00002006), including particulate matter (ENVO:01000060) such as... | depth 5 m | reverse complement strand
CGGTAAATGCCCAGCAAGATAGACAATCACTGGGAGTGTTTGTATGAATGCCCTTCTATTTATTCCGGGTGACAGATTGGCTGTCCCTCCGAGACATGGTTTCTTCTATTTAAGTGGTTCTTGAGTGGTTCTTGGGTGATTCTTGGGTGATTATTGAGCATTTCTTGAGTAAATTCAAAAAAAAGTGTAAAAATTCACTTTTCCATCTCAGACTTTTCCACCTCTACGGACACCTTTTTTTCCGTTTTGAGACACTTTTTGATAAATCGTTAAAAACCACAATCTCTATCTCTTTGTTATTATTGGCTTTTATTTTTCCTCAAAAAAGAAAAAGCCACTAGAATTAAGGTTAACCCATTGTTATTCATAGGTTTTTCATGATAAATCAGTGAAATATTGACACCTTTTTTTTTAAAAAAAATTCCTGAAAAAAAACGTGGTTTTGTCCCTCCGAGACACAGTTTTTTCTATTTAAACGGTTAATTCCGGTAAATGCCCAGCAAGATAGGCAGTCACCGGGAGCGTTTGTATAGCGTTTATATAAAGCCGAAGTAATTTACCGTTCTACTTATTATTGCTAGAGTAATTAGAATATTTAAATGCGAGAAAAAATATGTTTTTAGCAGGGTATGTGTTTAAGCCAGATCATACTGAAATTCATTATATGCGAAACGTGAATATTGATGGCCGTAAAAAGTATGAGGGAAACTTTACAACTAATAAAGAGCAGGCGCATAAGTTTAAAAGTGTTGAGCAATTCAAAGAGAAGTTAGAAAAGTTTTTGGTCAAAGCAAATGCTGATGAAGACCACTATAGCTTTACACTGACATATCTTGAGTCTGATACAGGCAAAATAACAAAAGTTTTAACGTGTTAATTTTTTGCTGTCTGTCAGGTATGCGATAAATCAATTTTTTACATTGCTCGTGCAAAGCTTCCGTCGTTAACTTGGCTTCTTTAGCCGTCCGGGTGGAGTTTTGCTGTCTGTCAAAGATAGCTTGTCAGTTGTGCATACAGTCAATCATCATGCGTGGCCAACAAGGATGCGCTAGCCCCGCCAGTGTGTATTTATCTGTCTATCCGCGATGCAACAAATCAACCAATTTATTAAAATTAACAGGGAAACCAACTTGACGGTGTGACATGGGTGCGATACCGTTTAATCTACCTATATGATACCGCTTAATCTACCCATATAAAGCAATGCTAAGAGGTTCGGCTTAACGTCAGAACGAAAGCAAAGGAAGAAAAACCATGAACACATTTAAAATTTCTAACATTTCATTTGGGCTCACTGAGCATGCTATTGAGTTTTCATTTCTTTGTCGGTTTGGAGATAATGAGTGGGCAACAGCCTCGCTACAGCTACCTGATGTTGGCGATTACCAACATTCTGTACTTGGTGAGAATTATGATTGCGACAATGAAGTCCATAAAGCTATATTTGATCAGCTAGAAGAAAAGTACTTTACTAGCTTTAAAGGTACATATTGCGCCGCCGCATCTTCGCTGCTAAGTGAGTTTATCACTCATGTAGAAGAGGTAGATGGCTTGTATGTTGCGTTTGGCAGGCATTCAAAGCACTTAATTAAAGAAAGCCCTTATATTATGTACTACTACAAAACTTCACTGTTTGCTTTATTGGAAGATGAAGATTGCATGACCAGTGAAGAGCAAGGTTTAAACGTTAAAAAAATTATTAATCAAGCGAAAGTAACCTATTTTGAAACGCTCTCACGCCGTTTAAGTACTAAAATGCGTGATTACATGAAAGCAATAGACCCCCGCACATTTCCCCAAGATTTGATAGATCAGTGTTTTGATGAAATTTTACATGAGTTCATGAGAGTCGAGTTTGAACAGTTTGATGGTGATTATATGGCTGATGAATTGGCGCAAGAGTTTTACCAAAATATTGCGTGTGATATACGGTGTGATTTTGAAAATGAATTGCGTGACCTTGCCAGTATTTAATTTAGCAGGCATGTCGGCACTAGCTAGTTTTTAATAAATACGGAAAAATTATGTCAATTAAAAAATCAGTGCGTTTAGTAGATGAAACAATCAAACTTTGTCACGAGCTTACAAGCCAAGGTGATACGAATTGGTCGGGAGCTATTAACACGATGGCGCAGCATTACAAAGTATTTGTAGATGAATGCTTACCCAGTTTAACCGCCAATGAAAAAAAATTTATTTACTATGTTTACACCGACTACATCCCACAACCAAACTTAGAAATGGAGTTTTATCAACAAGACTGGCATGTCAATGAATGCTGGCTATATGATAAGCAAGCAAGTGATTTACTTGGCACTAACGAGCAAGCCATTGAATTTGTTAAGCGTGTTAGAGCGTGGTCTAAACCTGAAAAATTAGCCGTAATTTACATGGCTCGCGTTTATTGGGGAAAGTTAGATAAGCGGAAGTAAAGGTGGTCTGCCATTTAGGTCTACCCAAGACGCGATTTGAAGAACAATTTGGAAATCAAAAATAGTTTGAAACTGACAGGCATTACAGTAAGTGCAATTGCCGCTGCGTATTATTGCTTTATAAAGAGGCCAAGAGAAAAAATGATAAGAGATATTTGTGACGATAATGGTAAACCGTATGCGTTTGATCCAGAAAGTATTGAGTGTGTTGAGGATCTAACAAGTAAATCGGACAAACCTACGGTAGCTGTAACAATGAAGTCCGGTAAAACAGTTGTTTTGAATGTTAGTGCAGCTAAATTCATCACGAAATTCAAAGTAAAATAGCAACCATTGGAATATTCGTATCGTATGAATCGTATTGTACGCTTTATACGATACAGATAAATAATAGGAGTTTATTATGGCTGATATGACAGCGGTTAGGTGTCTCAATGAAGAGTGTGAAAACGAATTTGAAACAACTCAATTGAAAGTCGTTACGGAGATTGTCACTTGTCCGCACTGTAAAGCGGAACATGAATTGGATGAAGATTTTGGTGACGATAGTAATTTTTGGTATTTGAAGTCAATTAAGCAAAATACTGGCAATGTTTAAAGTTGGAATTCGGGAGTAAGTTATGGCGAACGAAGAAAATAATATCAAATCAGATTCTGAAAATGACAATGAAAATTTCTTTATTAAAAATACTCACCTAATGATTGCTGTATTGTGGGGGCTCTGCGGCCTTGGAGTATATTTTTACAATTATTAAATCAAGCTAGCAAGTCGCTATAAATAACAGTTGGATGCTGTACTAGGTACAGTGCAATTAAACTCAAGTTAAGTAATTAAGTGAAGAAAGATGAGTAATCAACAAAGAATGAGCGCATCATTAGCTGACTTGCTACGCAATAAAACCAATGGATTACATGATTGTTTTACTTGGTTTTATTCTGGTGATAACTGGATCGACGATATTAAACAATCTGGTGTGCAAGTTCAGATTGAAATAGTTGATAGAAAAGATATTAGAAAAACACTTACTTTAGATGGCACAACCAGAGTGACTAATTACGAATCTTAGCAGTGGAATACGGGAGAAATTAATCGTGGATAGCTTAACAGATGAAGAAATGAAGTGGTTTAAATCGCTTGAACGCTGTTTGAAAAAAATGCCTAATTCTGTAGAGATTTTGGTTCAAGAGCAATTTAATTCACCTACTGATATTGGTTCTTCTATACATTTAATGCGTAAAGGTGTTATCCATCAAACCCAAGAAGATATTGGTGATTTAATGGCTTATGATCCATCTAATCATTCATTAATAGATGCTACATTCAAAAAAGTCGCAGCTAATAATCACGGTTATTAACATCCTTATCAGGTTTTGTCGTCCCTCAAAGACCCATTTGTACTTATTTAAACAGCTAATTCCGGTAAATGCCCAGTTGGGTGGACAATCACTGGGAGTGTTTGTATAAATCAGGAGGCTAACTGGCCAGTCTTTATAATTACGATGGTCATTACGCAGTCTGTTACCGATTTTACACCAAAAATATGTAACCTACCCGACGGCTCGTGCCAGGCTTTCGCCGTTAACTTGGCTTTTTTAGTTGACCGGGGATCAATTTAACTGTCTACCCAAGACGCACTTGTACTTATTTAACAGCTAATACCGGTAATTGCCCAGTTGGGTGGACAATTACCGGGTGCGTTTGTATGGCTGTCCGGGGTTGATTTAACTGTCTCTCAAGGATATTACTGTCTTTACAGCGCCGATGCCCTGGCGATACTCCCATCATGATTAGTTCTGCTTTTAAACGTGTACCGCGCCGCCTTACTTTAGATGCAATGCATCTATTACTTGCTGTGCAGCCTTTTCAATTTCATCTTGTATTTTCTGATGCCTCTCTAACGATACATCCAGCCCCATGTCCCGTGCCGTGTTCATTAGGCTGGCTTTGCTTGGGATCTTAGGCGAAAGCTCTTGAGGTGCGCCCAGTAGCGACGATGATGGTATTACTATGTAGTCGTTCTGCTTGTAAACATTAACGAGTGTTTCAAAGTAAAGTCTAGCGTCAGCGGGGGAATCGCCTTCGGCTAATCGTTCGTCGAAGATGGCAGCGGTATCTAAGATAACAATACTGTCTTTAACAGACGTTGGCTTTTGTGAGTATGAAAATACTTCCCATATAATAAATACGCCCGCCAATAGCCATATGGCCGGTATGTTTATTTTATGGGGTTTTTTAGTGTTGTCTGTGACAGCTTTGCTTTTGCTTTCCATTTTATTCCCCTAAATCAAACGTCGTAGAGCCGGTAACGATGAAATCTACCTCTATGCCGGGTAGAAGTTCTATAACTGGTGATACTTGGTTAGCAAGCTGCATGTAAAATTGAGCAAGCGTGTCACCTGCCTTTGAAACGCCTTCACCAATACCTGCAAATGCATATCTATCAAGAGCTGCACCTTGCCATAACGCCTCAGCCTTTGGATCTGTATTAAGAGATTGAACGCGTTGAGGCTTAGCTGCATCTGCAAAACCTGATAAAAGACCTGCATACATTGTATTTTCTAGTAGCTCCTGCCCTGTAAATACTACGGTTCCGGGTATGCCTAATAACCCATCACCTCTTGACGTCGCAACAGCCTTCATTGGCTCTTCAATAGCAATGCCATCATTGGTTATACAGCTAATAGAGTCCGTTCTTATATAGACACGCTTATCTCTAAGCCTACCGCTTGCTGAACCCAATACGTGACACTCTCTAACGTCTAGTGAAAAGTAGTTTGGCATTAGTGCTTCTTTCTTTATGCGGAACATGACCGGCATTGGCTCGCTTGCTGCATTAGCACCGGTGGGCGCAGCTACGCCGTTAAGTGCAACCGCTGTAACGATTGAGCCCTGTACAAGAGTGAATTTATTTTGAATTTTCTTCTTGTTTAGCTCTTCGGCCTTATCTATTGCTTTTCGCTCAGCGACTTGCTCACGAAGCTTTAATTTGTTTTGGTCTTCAATTGTTGTTACGCCAGTGTCCTTTATTTCGACCTCACCCGACTTTCTCATTTCTGAAATTTGTCTTTGAGTGACAGTCCTAATAATGTTGTTACCAAACGATTGCGGCGCTTGTGAAACAATATTGTTATTAGGTCGATAAAAAGTGTTGTCCATCGGCGCTTTGGTTAAAGCAGTTGGATCATCTGTCGCTGAATACTGCGCAGTGCTATTGTCGTTACCGCCACCGACTATTGTGCCTTGTGGTGAGTTGTTTGCTGCTTTTATTAAGTTGCTTAACTCGAACATAGACTCCTGCAGCTTCATGTTCTGCTCTTGCAATCGGCGCATTTCCTGTTGCCTTAACGCGTCCTTTGACTCGAACTCGCGCTCTTTGCTTAGCAACTTATCATTCATATCTTCGACAAGGCTCTTAACTTCATACGCCTCAATCTCTGACGCGCCTTTAGATATAGAGTAAACAGACTCTGGCTTCTCTATAAAAATTCGCTCACGCTTATTACCTGAGTCTTTAACAACTACAAAATAGATTACAAGCCCAATAACTAAGCCTATACCACCTATCCTTACGTTTTTATTTTCGGCAAGCTGCTTGGCTTTGCTTGAAATATCATCAATCATAATTACTGCTCCGTTAGTCTTTGACGACGATTAACGCGCTTCAACTCGCGCTTGTAATGCTTATCACGCAATATATATAGCTCCATTGAGTCACCGGGGCTTAAGTAGGACTTCTGGAACAGCGCAACTGCAATTACATCGTCAGATAAACAAGCTTCTTCACGTACCTGATAGACGCGATTTGATGTGTTTTGTATTAGGACAACATCTATTATTTCATTACTGCCCATAATGCGTTGGCCAGCTTTATTTGGTATCGCTATGCGACATGGGGCTTGAACATCCAAAGGAATTTCATTCGTTAACGTAAAGCCTTTAGGGAAATCGCCTTGCGCTACAGGTGTTAGCAGCTCAACAATGCGCTTCTTATGTTTGTCTGAATAGCTCACGCGCTCAAACTCAGCTTCCAGCTCAGCTTCAATTTCCTTTTGCTCTTTCTGGTATCTCTCAGACATAGCTATCATATCGCCGGTCATATTTACTGTGATGTCAGCAATAACCGGCGGGGCATCAATTGGTATTAATGTAATGGATACCTGCGAGTCTTTAACGCCTGCTTCGTAAAGTACCAGACCGACAGGGTTTGTTGTGGTTACTGATATGTAAAGGTGGCCACCATCACTTTCAATGATTGAGCTTTGGTCTGATGTTTTAACGCGTAGCTCTTTAAAGTTCGTCGCAAGTGTATTTAGCAAACCTTGTCCGACAGGGATTACAATACTTTCTTTCGGATTTAAGCTCATCGACACACTTGGTTTATACTTGGCCACTGCATCTTGTAAAAACTTATTGCCCGGCGCATTAATGCTGTCAGCAATCACGCCTTGCTGTGCCAGCTTTGCCGCTTGCAACTGCTCTAGCTGGCGCTCACGCAGCCTATCTATTTCATCTGCAAGCATAGATGCACTTTTGGGCTTACTTGCGTCTTCGAGCGAAATTCTTTTATTTGTTACATCTACAAATGGTATCTCAGGTGCATCGCCTTCATTTTGCCCGTAAGCGTTTAGGCTAAGTAGCAATGCCGATGCAATTAATAGTTTTTTTGTTTTCATCTTTATTTTTCCCTCTTAGGCGTTACTACTTCAAGCCCTTCGGCTAGGCTTAATTGCTCTTCGGTGTAGTATTGTGTTTTAGTTTCTTTACTGCTGCTTATAATTTTCGAGCTATTAGGGTGGCCGTCATAACCTTTAAAATGAGTTACGCGGGGATAACCATTGCTCGATGTAACTTGAAATTCAAATGTGTAGTTTTCTTTTAGTGGCTTTCTACCTTTACCTTTAAGGGTTTTGCTACCCCAAACCCATACAATGTTCTGTGTGTCTGAATAAATCATATCCTCGACAACAAAACTTTGCTGTAGCTCACGGGCTTTGAATATACGTGCTTCGTTAATAAGCTTCTGCTCTACGTTTTGAACTAAAAAAGGTGAAAACATTTTGCGTATTTCTGCGTTAACAAAATCTACGTTTTGGTAAGACGTGTTTCCGATCATAATAGCCAGCGGGAGTGCAAACCTTTTTTGGTACTCGCCGTTTGCTTTCCCGTTTACGATTACTGCATCTTCGGTAATGTTTGGCGGAACCATTACGATAATTTCATCTTTACTTATGTTCATCGCCAATAAAATCACGACCGCCACGGACAGCGATACGGTTGTGATCGTATTTGCTTTCTTACTGGCTACATAGTCAGCATATGTTTTACTGATTCTGGAATTTGCTTTTTTCATGCTATAACTCGCTAATACTTGTGTTTCAATTGAAATATTTTTTTATTACAGGGTTAGCTACTGTTCTGCTTTTGCCCGGCGCTATAGCGTCAAGCAACCCCGCCTTCCAAGCCTTGTGAATAGGCTCATCAATAAAGCTGTCTTTTAGGAACTTACCAATAGCCACAAACAGCGTAATACTTAAAATCAGCGAGTACAGAAGGTAGTCCATCAATGCTCCCACCATTACTACACCAACCGCCGGAACTATCTGTACGGCAGGGAAAATAAATATAAGTAGTGGATCATTTATTCGTCTTGGAAATAAATACTGGTTCGGATCGTTTTCTTGCATGACTGCCTCATGATGATTTTATGTATTACACTATTAAATCATTTATATTGTGTTCTTGTGTCTGACAGAGGGTGCTAAATTCGACGCTCTACCATTTTTATTTGAAAAAATTTCAGAAATAAAAAAAGGCTGCATACGTTGTACACAGCCTTCGCTTTAACACTCAACCTTAAAATCTATACTCAGAGGGGTTACATAACGCCCGGTACTGCAGCGATTACGTTAGGGATTAAACCAACAACGGTTCCCGCAACTGGTGCAGCCATTTCGGTAATTGACGCACCAAAAATACCCGCAACAATTTCGTTTACGTTTATTAGTGCAATACCTGATAAGAATGCACCCAACACTTTAATCCAGTCCTGTTGCAATACTTGGAAAATACCCCAAACAAACGCAAGGATAATTACAATTTGACCGAGAGGGCCCTCTATAATTTCAACAATATCATCAAGCGCCTGCTGTAATTCAGGGTAGCTACCTGACGAAGTACTTGCATAAGCAAGACCTGACACTAGCAACAAACCAAGCATCGCAAGAGCCTTTTTTACACTTACCATTTTTATTGCACTGTCTAAATAACTCATTTACTTATTCCTTTTTTGTTTTCTATAAGCGGGTTGCAACCGCACCAAGTTGTATACACCAATAACCGCTTGGTTTTTTTTAGCGTATGCCCTATTAAACCTTAAAAAAAATTTTTTGTGTCTGACAGAGCATGCTTTTTTCGACGGTCTAACAAATTTTCTAAAAACTTTTTGCAAAATTGGAAATGTAATTACTTATGGCAACGGCGCTTACAATTATTAAAATTGCCGGAAAATATACAGTTATAGATGCTAAGTAGGTTGGCGTGAATAACAAGGTGATCAAACTAATAAGTAATAACCACGCGACCTTTAGCCAAATCCGCCCCCTACCCGTACTCACACCACCAAGCCTATAAAGCTTTTTTCGCCATGTGTAATAACCGGATGAAATAATACAAACAGCCAAAGGAACCAATAAAGCGAGCCAATATTCAAGAACTGACATCCTAAAAAATATTTGGTACGCAAGTATTTGCAGGTTGTTTACTGTTTTAAGTAAAAAATCATCATCACGACTTTCATAGCGAGTGAGTAAATCCCCCTCTTTTGGTGTGAACTTGCGGTGGATAAAGTCAAATACACCTGAATCGTAAAAGTGCGTCTGATACCGACGTTTTGTTTTTGCTTCTATCAGCGACCAGGCACTTGAGCTTAAACTCGACTTTGTGGCCACCAGCTCTTTTTGAACGTTAGTCTTTAAGTCTGCTGTATCCATCGTTATAACCATTAACGATATAGCCAGTATAGAAATAGAGAAAATTATCGTTATTACTGAAAGCCTAGATATTTTGTCACTCGCTATTACGGTACTCACTTGACTCCCCTTATTTTGTTTTTCAACTCAGAAACAGTGTTGTAACCAATCGAAGGTACGCCTATGTTTAATAAGTCTGTCCGAGAAAACACTCTGGTTAACATGATTAACGACAGGTCATGTCTTCGCGTGACTGGGTTTAATGGCTCGTACTTCACTGACAATGTGCAGTTCTTAAGTTGTAACGCTTTATGCAAGTCCTCACTTAGAATATCAACATAATTTACTATCTTCCCCCTAGCGACTACCTCTATTTTGTAGTCTAGGAGTGACGGCAGTGAGTTGAGTATTGAGAAAAAAAACGCACGGTAAGCAACTCTTACACCGTGCATCCCGTAATTGTTTTCAAACTCATCTGCTGCCTCCCTTAAAATATTACATATAACCGGCTCGCCGTCCTTTGTCTTCACAAGCATTCCGATCAGCATGTATAGTCTTGCCGCGACAGTAAGTACGTTAGGGTGGTGGGCGCTAATAGCGTTGAGTGCCGCTCGACAGTCGCTGTCCAAACTGTCAACTCCCGGCCTGCCTCGTAAATAAGCCTCAATCTCTTTAACTGTATACTTTATTACGCTAGCCACGGTGCTACCTCATCATCTTCATCATCGTTAATTAATATCGGTAACTTCATTTTTAACTTCTTGCCGTCAGCTAACCTTGCTACATATTGAAGTACCGGCAAATCACCAAGCAGAGCTGGCGGGAATGATTCTTCTCGTGTTTTCATTAGCGTTTCTTGGTGTCCCGCACTGAAATCTAATAATGATGAACTCGTATCCCGTTGTGTCCCTGTTCTTATTTGTTGCTGTGAAACTGAGGCTAAAGCAAATTGCTCCGAGACATACTTTTGTGTAGCCGGATCTGTTGTTCTCATTGATATGAAGTTATTACACAGACCTAAAAACCTGTCTGCGGAATACTGATCTGTTTTCGCTGCAATATCTGAAATGGTTTGTGTGGCCAGTATCATTTGAATGGATGCAGCACGACCTTGCGCTAGCATGTTAAATAATGCGTTGTTGTTTTCTATCGACGCGTGTACCTCATCGTTAGCAATTGTTACTCGCCTAGGATCGTCGTCTTCTTGGTTATATCTATCACCCGCTACCGCAGCCGCCTCGTTTAGTATTAACCTAGATAAAAAACCTGCAGTAGTGCCGTCTGTGAGGGAATCGAGCGAAATGTAAAGGCAACCACCTGTCTCCATTAACTCCGCTAAATCTACTATTGGCCTAGTATCATCTACATCATCATCTATTGGGCTGAATAGCTCATCTAGCGGCTCCGCAGTTAACGTTGTCAGTATCGGACGTAGGGATGTAACCATTTTTACATAGTGGCTATCGTCATGCAGTGCAAACTCTAGCATTTTCTCTACTGGGTTATTTGCTTGCTTCTTTGATAATACGCCAGAGTAATAACTACCCATCGCCACCAGCCGGTCAGGTGATATGGTGCTTAACTCATCACCTATTAAACCCATGTAATCATCGCCCAACTGAGAGATAAAGTACTTATCTAAAACCCTTAAAGCCAAACTGCGGCGGTCAGATGAAATTACTCGCTGAATAGATTTCAGGCGTATCGGCTCACTTAAATAATCTAAAGCCAGTGCCGTCGAGTAAATAATACCAAAAGCAAAGTCTTGGAAAGACTTGCCCGCATCGCCGCTACCCATAAGTGGGGCTATTCGGTCAGCTATTTCAGTTAAACGCGTGTAGTTTTTTAAAATAGGCATTCGACACGATGTGGTGGGCGATGATGGGTGTATATGAAAAAACTTGTCCTCCATGCCTAGGTATTTTAACTCAGCTTGAATAGATCTCTTCCAGTCACCGTCGTTTTTTGGATCAAGCACAATGAGAACGTTACCCAAATGCAGCGCGTTATTTGACATCAACCTTAATAGTGTTGTCTTTCCCGTACCTACGTTTCCTGTGATACAACAGTGGCCATACCAATTGTCCTCTTTAATCAACTGCTTCTTTTCATCGCCCATACCATGAATCCAAGGTGCGCCACCTAACGACTCTGTATCTTCCACTTTACGCTTTATAAAGTGCTTTAATATCATCGGTATTTTTACTTGTGAAAAGTCTGAGTCCATGTCCATAACTTGATAAGCTCTGTTCGCGTGTTCATTGCCCCACCTAAAGCCATTGCCTATGTATGTTGTACGGTTATCTTTTTTTCTTTCTTTCGCAGACTCAGAATTTCTCTCGTGTAATTGGTTTATTACACGAAGTTTAGATGTGGTTAGAAACTCTTTAGAGTTTGTTGTTAGCTTCATTTGCCTTTTAAGTAATGGGCTTGCCTTGTAAGCGTAATACACACCAACACCTACCATTGCCAAAGAAACAGCAGTAGCCTCAACTAACCTAGTCCCATCAGTGTAAAACGAACTCACTATGGGCGTACATACAGCACCACTTAACCATATCATTGAGCTGTTCAATTCAAATATCGGCCTAAACAGGTGTTCTGAATACCGGGGATCTATTTTTAAGTTACTCATGAAATCTCCAAATACATTTCATTTATCTTAGTGCTGTCGATATGAAAGCAATTCGATTCGGGGTTTAGGCTCACCTTGAACCCTGAGCTTTGCAGCTCGTTTAATACGTGTCTGAGAAATACTTTGCTTTTACTACCGCTCTTTTTATTTATAAACTCAACAAACCACGCGGCCTGAATTATGGTTTCGCCACCTGCCTCAGTAACAAACTTTGATGCAGGCTTATTCGGAAGCGGGCTCTCGTAATATTCCTTTATCCAGTGGGCAACCGTGCCTTTAGTTGACTTGCCTACCCTCATTTTAAGTCCGTAATCTACTCCGTTTATATCGAAGTCGTTATCATCTTCGTTGGGCTTGGCGTCCACCTGCTCGATGTCGTTAGCCGGTGTCGATTTGTGGTCGCTGTTAGACTTACCTTTAGCGCCGGGCTGTTTACTGTCGTTAGCCGGTGTCGATTTGTGGTCGCTGTTGGATTCGCCTTTAGCGCCGGGCTGTTTGCCAGCTTTAGTCCGTGTAGGTTTTCTCTTGGTAACTACTTGCTTTACTACCTCAATTAAAATCCTGCCTTTATCGCCTTCTGTTGCAGCTTTTATGTTTGGTTTGCCGTCAACTTTTTTAAGTAAGCCGTCTTTATCAAGTTTTTCTATGGCCACCTTTCTATCGCTTACATCGTAGTGCTTAAGTACGTAGTTGATGTCAATAAACACCAGCTTTCCACTAGAGCTAATTGTTTCAAGTGGCCACCCACTCATCTTCTGAGTTACTTTGTTTTTGATATTTTGTTTGCTTTGATTTGATTTGCTAGGCTTTTTAGGTGCTTGCTCTGTACTAGTTGTAGCGTCGCTTACAGACTCACTTACTGGTTCGCTTACTGGTTCGCTTGCTGGTTCGCTTGCAGACTCACTTACTGGTTCGCTTGCAGACTCACTTGCTGGTTCGCTTGCAGACTCACTTGCTGGTTCGCTTGCAGACTCACTTGCTGGTTCGCTTGCTGGTTCGCTTGCAGACTCGCCGCCCCGCCTCTTGAGTGCCAATGGTGGTTTGGGGTTTAGCTTGGCTTGCTCAATCATTTCTTTTGCTATTTCAGTTTTTGTTTTTGGCTTTGTGCTAGTTTCTTTGCTGTCGTTAGCCGGTGTCGATTCGTGGTCGCTGTCAGATTCGCCTTTAGCGGCGGGCTGTTTGCTGTCGTTAGCCGGTGTCGATTCGTGGTCGCTGTCAGATTCGCCTTTAGCGGCGGTTTCGTTGTCAGCACTTGGTTCTGCGTCAGGCTCTATGATGTCTTCTAGCTTGAACTCCTTATGCACACCAAACTCATCAACCTCTAAAATCGTGTCTGTGTTAGATAAAAATATTAAACCTGCGCTTGAGTCGGGCATGATTTCATCATCGAAAACCAACCGCTTCCACTTAACCTTTATAAACTCTTCCCAAGGCACTATCTGCCTGCCCTGCAAAATATCTATTATTTGTTTTTCGGTAAATATACCCGGCGTAAACTTTATTGATTTATGCTCATTATCAAATTTTTCTATTATTCCATTGTCTTCCATGATTGTTATTATCGTGCTTATCTCGTGAGGAATAACTAAGTCATTTTTCTTGGCTGTATTGATAATTGAGTAAAATGTTTTTTGGTATTTAAAGTAAACCTCGCCGCCTATAACCCAAACGTGTGCATTTGGCCTGTTATATTCCCAGTTGCCTTTAGCCATTTTCATAGCCCTAAAAACCCTAGTAGGCGTACTTGTTTGTTGCTCTGAAATGTAATGGCTGTTAGCTAATGTAGCTACGTTTCTTGATGTGGAAAGCATGTCACCTTTACGGACTGCGGCAGCAATGTAGTCTTTACCGTTATCGTAACCAGACAAAACCCTTACTAATTGACTGTGAACATCTGCAGGTGAGCTTAATAAATACGTTAGTACAGAACCAGCACCAATCACGGGTTGAAGTAACTGTGCTGCATCTGAATTATGCTTGTTATGCATCCTATTTTTCAGATAAGTAACTGAGTAAGTTGCGACGTTAAATCGCTTTGCCCAACTAATAAGCGATTCTTTTTGTGGTTGCCAGCTTGGTATTGGGTTCGAGTTGGATACCTTTACATTTGTACCATCGCGCTCAATATCTACAGCGTCAACCACTATATCGCAAAGAACCTTGCCAGCGTCATGCATTAAAGCAGCTAACCAAGCAGCGTAGCGGTACACAGGGAGCGATTTCCTGTCTAAGTCTATCATTCCCATAGATGGGGGTTTAATCTCCTTAGAGTGCCGCTGAGCGAACCTAGATGCTTCAAGCGAGTGAACCAGTAGCCCACCGGGGGTTGAGTGGTGGTGATTTTCCGATGCAGGGAGCATATGAACATACTCGACATATCTTTTTATTACAGATGTAAAAAGCTCATCAAGCACTTTATGGCCACTGTCATTTATTCGGTGATCACCAATACCACTCGCATTTATTATTTCTTTGATTTTATCGCTGTAATGATCATAAATACTATCAACGCTAAATACAGGTATTCCTTTAATTTGCCGAGGGTAAAAATACTCAAGTGCGTCCTCAATAGGCCGACCAAAAATATCAACTATTTCACTATTAGATTTTTTAGAAGTAAAAACCTTTTTTCTTTTCAGCCTACTGAGTAGCTTTGCAAACATATTTATGCCTCTGCACCGTCATTTTTTTGCGCCACATTCGTAGCTTCTTTTTTCAATTTTAGCTTTGCCTTGTTACGTTCTTCAATTAACGACTTCATAGTGCTGTGGCGTTTGTTGTATTCCTCAGACATTTTACGAAGGTTTGAAGGCAGGTCAAAAAACTCCAACTTATAGCCACCGGTGCGAATATGCTTGGCCAATTCAGTTGGGGTGTAACGATCGCCTTTTTCTGTTTTTCTTTTGCCGGGCGAAGTTGCTTTTCTTACGCGATCAAGTATTCCAGAAATCACATTAAAAGCTTGAGATTGAAACCCCCTAAACTGAACATCATCAATAGTGCCTTTGAAGTACAAATGTTCAGCTCTCAAAATCAAAGCGTCAGTGTCGCTAATAACTGAAATTACATTGCGAAAAATTGGGTGGTTAACCATCCAATCTATTTCAAGTGGTTCTTCACGTTCAACTGCAAAATCTACTAACCCTTCTTCACTTTCGGTTAGCTCAACAACATCAAGTTGCACCGATAAATCAGACAATTGTTTTTTAGCAATATTGATATTTGTTTGATCCCAATCCTTGACCATTGTAGAAAGGTTTGCATTGTCAGATGTCATTCGTAACAGCCCGCCAATTCGCCCATATATTTTAACCACCAAACCAGTATTGCTAGATAGATATTCTCTAAGTAGCCCCGATGATGATTTTGTTGTGAATTTAACAAGCATCTGATGTGCGTCATAATTGGGTGTTATATTACGGTTAGCACTAAGTGGTTTATCATTCATTGTTCTGCGCCTCTTCATGTTTATTTAAAATTCGCTCAATTCGTTTAGCTCTTCTATCCATAGAAACAATCATTTCATGGTACATTTCTAACTGCTCTCTAATCGCCATAAGTTTTGTTTCAGTTTTAATTATCTTTCCCCTGTCAGATACTGTTGAGTACTTTAGCAATCCGCTTAGGGTATATTCCTTATTAGCATTCATTTTAATGCGCTCACCATACTTAGCCGACTTTGTTGAGCGTGTACGCATCCCTGAATAGCGATAAAGTGTCCACGTAGGAACATGCTTTACATACTTACCTGATGGCCTAGATTCTAATCGAGGGCCGAAATTAACTTGGCGCTCCCTAAGCCTTAAACCATTTTGCTGATCTGCTTTCAAGCCATTGTTATTTTCTTGTACCCAAACCCAATATTGAGCAACCAAGCTTTCAGCATCACCTTTCAATTTCTCTATTCTTGTTACTAAAAGTTTGCGCAGCTCATTACCAGCATCCAGCTTTAAAGTTGTACCTATAGTCTCCAAATCAAAAACCCTTACCTCTGTTTGCAATAACCCCATTATCAACTAAAGAAAAAAAAATTTAATAATTAGAGCATGCTAATTTCGACGCTCTAACGATTTAGTAAAATAAAATTTTCAAACGCAAACGAACGCAAAACCAAAAAAAAGTAGTTGGTCACGAACAAACAAGGAAAGGTTAATAAAAAAGAAAAAATATAAATAACTACCATGTGCATTTTAAATAAAAGCTGCACATGCGGAACGGAAAATTAAGCTAAACCTCGACTTTTAAAAAAGAAAATGCACATGCATGTGCAGTTATTAGTAAAAAATGCACATGTGGAACGCGAGGAAGGCAATGTGTGAATAGCTCAAAAAAAACAAGGCGCCCCTAAAGTAAAGATGCACATACATGTGCATTTAAAATTAAAAATGCACATGCGGGGTGGAAAGTTAAGCAAGGTTTTACTTTGAAAAAAACAAATGCACATACATGTGCATTTATTAGTAAAAAATGCACATGCGGGGCAACTGCAAAGCAAGGTGTGAGCGTTTTAAGAAGAGTAAGCCAGTTATAAAACAAAGATGCACATACATGTGCATTTTAAATAATCAAACTTACCCTCTATATTTGTTTTTAAAATAAAAGATGCATATGCATGTGCATTAAATTTTTAGATAAGCGTTATATTGGATGGCTCGCTAGATTAGTCGTGCGGAAGTTGATACAAAGTTTCATTTCACACTTTTACAGCGTGTTAATTTATTATTTATTTAAAGGGAATGCTAAATATAAGAATACAAATTAAGAGTATTTCAAACCAGCCCGCATAACTTACTGAGATCAATTTACTCGCATTTGTAAGCCAGTCGAAAATAAAAAACAGGTTGAAAAGTTAAAAGTTCATAACTCGCAAAGTAAGCGTTAAAAGAAAAACATAAGAGTGTAATTACTTGAGTTTTATTATTTGCATTGGCCATGAAACCAAAAATAAAAACTAATTTAGACGCTAAAACGAACCTGAAAACGAGTGCGGTTTGACCTAAGATTACACGGTATTTGGTCGGGCATTTTGGGTGATTTAGACGTTAAAACCCACCTGAAAATGGGTGCGATTTGGCCTAGCATTACACGATATTTGGTCGGGCATTTGGGGCAATTTAGACGCTAAAACCCACCTGAAAATGGGTGCGATTTGGCCTAGAATTACACGATATTTGGTCGGGCATTTTGGGCAATTTAGACACTGAAACGAACCTGAAAACGGGTGCGATTTGGCCTAAAATCACACAATATTTAGCGGTGCAATTTGGGTGATTCAGACGTTAAAACGCACCTGAAAATGGGTGCAATTCGGCCTAACATTACACGGTATTTGGTCGGGAATTTTGGGCAATTTAGACGTTAAAACGCACCTGAAAATGGGTGCAATTCGGCCTAACATTACACGGTATTTGGTCGGGCATTTTGGGCAATTTAGACGTTAAAACGCACCTAAAAACGAGTGCAATTCGGCCTAACATTACACAATATTTGGCTGGGCAATTGGGGTAATTTAGACGTTAAAACCCACCTGAAAGCGGGTGCGATTTAGCCTAAGATTACATGATATTTGGTCTGGTCTTTGGCGTGACTTAGGCGTTAAAAATCACCTGAAAACGGGTGCGATTTGGCCTAAGATTACATGATATTTGGTCGGGTATTTGGCGTTAAAACC
>TARA_R110000850_G_scaffold71098_1_pt1 | contig 17734 bp, 16 predicted proteins | sample TARA_R110000850 | Tara Oceans TARA_R110000850 (sample SAMEA4397586) | marine metagenome | biome: Polar Biome; feature: [SRF] surface water layer (ENVO:00010504); material: water (ENVO:00002006), including particulate matter (ENVO:01000060) such as... | depth 5 m | reverse complement strand
CAGCAGGAAATCATGAAGCTGTACAAGCAGGAAGGCGCCAACCCGATTGGCGGCTGTGTCCCCATCCTGTTCACGATCCCGATCTTCTACGCGCTCTACAAGACCCTCTATGTGACGCTGGAAATGCGCCACACGCCTTTCCTGTTCCTGAGGGACCTGTCTGCGCCGGATCCGACCGCGATTGGCAACCTGTTCGGCCTGCTGCCCTGGGCGGCGGCCGACGTGAAGGCCGTTCCGGTGATCGGTATCATTATCGGTGTCGGGATCCTGCCGGTGCTCTATGGCCTGACCATGGCATCGCTGCAGAGCCTGAACCCGGCGCCGACCGACAAGACGCAGAAACTGGTGATCCAGGCCATGCCGATTGTCTTCACCTTCGTGTTCGGCGGTTTCGCCGCCGGCCTCGTCCTGTACTGGGTGTGGAGCAATATCCTGTCCTTTGCGCAGCAATATTTCATCATGCGCCGCAACGGGGTCGATACGGAACTTGGCAAGACGATCTCGCGCCTGCTGGGTCGCGAATCCAAGCCGGAAACCTGACCGATGGACACGCGCCCGGCACCGAGTGAAGACCAGATCGAAACCGGGCGCCTCCTGTTTGCCGGGCCGGTCGAATTCATCATGGGCGTGGTCGATCTCAAGGGCCTGCCACCAGCCGACCGCACCGAAGTGTGCTTTGCCGGGCGTTCCAATGTCGGCAAGTCGAGCCTGATCAATGCGCTGACCGGGCGCAACAAGCTGGCGCGCTCATCGGCCGAGCCGGGCCGGACGCGCGAACTCAACTATTTCACGGTCGGTGAAGACCAGCTCTATCTCGTCGACCTGCCGGGCTTTGGCTATGCCAAGGTCAGCCGGACGCAGGCCGAAGCCTGGATGAAGCTGACACGGTCTTATCTGCGCGGCCGCCCGAGCCTGCGCCGCGTCTTCCTCCTGGTCGATGCGCGCCGCGGCCTGATGGATACGGATGAAGAGGTCATGGCCATGCTGGACGGTTCGGCGGTGACCTACCAGGTGCTGCTGACCAAGGTCGACAAGCTCAACAAGGGCGAGGTCGATGCGCTGCAGGCCGATATCGAGGCGCGGCTGAAAAAGCATGGCGCAGCCCATCCGCTCGTCCTCGTCACCTCGTCCGAAAAGGGTTGGGGCATTGCCGAACTGCGCGCCGAGATCGCGGCGCTGCTTTAGCGGCTGCGCCAGCGGCACCTGACGGAGCGCTTGTCGTGTCGTCGTGAATGTCGAAGGGATGGACCGGCTCAGGTATCGGGGATCACGAGGCCGTACTTCCGGCGATGTCCGGAATGACGTGCCGCAAATGCAGACTGAACGGGCTGCGCGACCGGGACCTGCGACATCTCTGCAAATCATTCTCAGCAAAACTTGCAAACAGTTCTCAGTCATGACATGAGCGCAACTGTAACTCATTCTCACTTGCAAGGTTGTCTGTCTCATGCGTTTTTTTGCTGCCAGTGCTCTGGTTCTGTCCGCTCTGTCAGCCGCCCCTGCCCTGGCAGACGATGGCGGCATTGAGGCTGATGAAACCCGGGTGATGGATGCGGTTGCCGTGTTGGGCACCTATCTTGCCAATGAGAAATTCAGTGGCACCAAAACACAGACGCTGATCATTGACGTGCCGCAGAGCCTGTCAGTGGTTACGCGCGAACAGATCGCCGAACAGGCCTTTACCGATATCGGCGATGTCCTGCGCTATACGCCCGGCGCGTCTGTCGGGCAGGGTGAAGGCCACCGCGACCAGATCACTCTGCGGGGCCAGAATTCGACGGCAGACTTCTTTATCGATGGCCTGCGCGACGATGTGCAGTATTTCCGCCCCCTGTATAATCTTGACCAGATCGAAATCCTGCGCGGATCGAACGCCATGATCTTCGGCCGCGGCGGTGGCGGCGGCGTTGTGAACCGCGTGACCAAGCGCCCCGATTTTGATGGCGACAGCGCCAGCCTGTCTGTCAGTGCCGATACGTTTGGTGAGATGTCGGGCAGCCTTGATTATAATACGGCCCTGAACGAGACCTCAGCTTTTCGGGTCAATGCGTTCGCTGAATCGCTGAACAATCACCGCGACCAGTTTGGCGGCGACAGGTTTGCCATCAATCCGACATTCGCCGCAAAGCTGGCGCCGGATACCCACCTGCTCCTGTCCTATGAATTCGTGGATGATGACCGGGTTGTCGATCGCGGCGTGCCGTCAGACGGATCGGGCGCGCCGCTTGAGGGCTATGACACATTCTTCTTTGGTAGCGCGGACCAGAACAGGACGACCCTGCAGGCCAATATTGCCAGGGCCCGCCTGGATCACCGCTTTTCCGATACGCTGTCGGTCAATACCACGCTGCAATATGCCGACTATGACAAAGTGTACCAGAACATTTATGCCGCCAGTTATGACATGGGAACGAATGCGCTGACCCTTGACGGCTACCAGGACAAGACAGGGCGTGAAAACGTTATTTTCCAGACCAATCTGGTTTCGGAATTTACGATGGCAGGGCTGGCGCACACATTGCTGGTCGGAGCCGAATATGCCGACCAGGCATCGGCCAATTCACGCAATGACAATGTGTTTGCCGACACCAATGATGACCAGACGATTGTTGCGCTGAGCCGTCCGCTTACTCTGCCGGATTTTGCGTTTTCCCAGCCTGTCCGCCACCGCGACTCCGATGTCCAGGTCCTGTCCTTTTATGCCCAGGACCAGATTGACCTTGGCCAGTATTTCAAGCTGACCGCCGGTGTTCGGTTCGACCGGTTCGGGATTGACGTGAATGACATCCGCAATGCTGCCCGGTTCAGCCGCACCGATGAAGAGATCTCGCCGCGGCTTGGCATGATCTACAAGCCGGTGGAGAATGTTTCCGCCTATGCCAGCTACAGCAAATCCTTCCTGCCGCGTTCGGGTGATCAGTTCCTGGACCTGACGGATGCGAATTCGCAGCTTGAGCCGGAGGAATTCGACAATCAGGAAATCGGGATCAAATGGGACATTCATCCCACACTGAGCCTGACAGCGGCGCTGTTCCGGCTTGACCGGGATACGACCGAGCGCACGGCAGACGGGGAAGACAGCTTTGTGACCACATCGCATACAGAGGGATTTGAACTCCAGCTCGGTGGGCAGGCCAGTGCTCGCTGGCGTGTGGATGTCGGCTACAGCTATCTTGATTCCGCGCTGGCGGACGGTTCAGCACGCAGCCAGGTTCCGACCCACATGTTTTCGGTGTGGAACCGCTATGTCGTGTCGTCGCAGCTCGGACTTGGCCTTGGCGTGACCTATCAGGACGAGCAGTTTGCTTCGGCCAGCAATGCGGTCACCGTGCCGGATTTCACCCGCGTGGATGCAGGCATTTTCTACACGCTGCGCAATGGCACGGCGCTGCAACTGAATGTCGAGAACCTGCTGGACGAGGATTATTACGCCGCCGCGCACAATGACAATAACATCTCCCCCGGGGCGCCGCTCAATGCGCGACTCACCATCAGGACTGCGTTCTGATCCGGCAGGTCAGTCTTTTCCCGGACGATAGGCGCGCGTCGCGTTTGCCAGCACATCTTCACGCGTGAGGTGGGCGGGGCGCCATTCTTCGGCGGCAAAGAGGGGGGCCTGGTCGGCATAGTGGGGTGAGGCCTTGTCGAGCGTGGCGCTGCCATAGGGACTGATGACGCGGGCCGCCTGGTGGCCCTGCCGGTCCCATTCGACAAGGGCGATCCATGTGTCGCCGGCTGTCATGTGCAGCTCGCCATCATCGCCCATGCCCGCGGGATAGACCGCGCGCAGCGTGTCGGGCCCACCGCTGATCGGCAGGCTGACCGGGCCGCGCACGAGCCGGTTGACCTCGCCCCATTCCGGATCAATCCGGCCATGATGGACCATCAGCCATTCAACCGCCTCGCGGAAGGCCGTTTCGGGCCCAGGGGCAGGCATGTGCGTGTATTTCTCGGTGATTTCGCGCAATACGGTCAGTCCGCCGAGCGCGGCATATCGGCTGTCGGCATCCATGGTCATGTCCCACGCGGCGAGGCGTTTGGCTGCCTCGGCCATTTCCGGCTCCTGGCTCCAGTCAATCGCCAGCACGCGGGCCACGAGATTGGCGGCTTCGGATTGTTCAGCATAGGACGTGTCGAACTTCAGTGCGAGAAGGTCCGGCTCGTTGATCGGGGACGTGCCGTCGGTCAGTTCGATCATGCGCAGCGACCGGTTGGATTGATTGGTCTGCAGGCCCATGGACTGTGGGAAGTCTTCCGATCGCAGATTGTCCGGGCCGTCAGTGGCGCTGTAAGGCGTATTGTTGGAATTGTAGACAAGGCCGGAGACAGGATTGACCAGTTTCGGAACATCGGTCCAGGGACGGTAGCCCTGCCAGATCAGGTCCGACCGGTCGCCCGGCAGGTCGCCGGACCAGTCCCAGCCATTATCGCGGGCGGGATATTGCCCATTGTGGATGAAGGCGACGTTCGCGTCCCTGTCGGCATAGACGTAATTGATGCTGGGCAGGGCGTTCAGCGACATGGCGGTCATGAAACCGTCCATGTCTTCAGCCTTGTTCAGGCGGTAATACTGTTCCAGCTGGCGGATCTCGCCCATGCCGGCAAACCGTACCGCATAGGTGCCGTGGGCCGCCTTGATGACCGGGCCATGGGCCGAGCGCAGGACCTTGCGCCTGACCTTCAGCGCAAACGGCCCGGCCAGCCTGATGTTCAGCGTGGCCTCGGTCTCGTCGAAATCGACCCACGCGCCGTCCAGCTTGTACTGGCTGGCATTGTCCGGGTTCACCGTCAGGACATAGGTGTCAACAAGGTCCTGCGCGCTGACTGTATTGGCCCAGCCGAGATTCCGGTTGAAGCCGTGAAGGATCACCGGCGTGCCGGGGAACAGGCCGCCGGTAATGTCGAGGCCCTCATCGGACGAGATCTGCGCCTCGTACCAGGCGACAGGGCCTGTCAGGGGCTGGTGGGAGTTGATGACGAGGCGGGTGACGTCATCCCCGGCGCGGCGGGCGGAGACGGCAATCGCGTTCGAGCCGCGCTCTGCCATGGTCCTCGGGCCGATCAGGAAGGCCTTGCGTCCGTCGGCCGGATCGAGCGCGATGGTCTGCGTGTAATCCTTGCCGAACAGCTCAAGAAAGGTTGCGTCAAGACCATAGAAGAAGGGCGTCTTGAACACGAATCCGGCCACCACATCCCGGCTCGTAAAGGGTGCAAGGCCGCGCCAGGTCGCCTTTGGGTGCTCAGCGGCGTAAAGGTTCAGTCCGGCGGCATAGGCATCGGCCAGGGCCTTCACATCGTCCGGCACGTCTGTCTCGTAACGCGCGTCCACCGTGTCCCACACGCCGAGCAGGGCGACGATATAGTCGAGCGGCGCGGCATCCCTTCCGCGATAGTCCGCCATGATGCCCCGGCCGGCCGCAACAGTCTCCTGGATGGTCTCGAAATCATCTTCGGCATGCGCATAGGCCAGACCGAAAGCGGCGTCGGCGTCGCGGGCGCCATGCACATGCGGCACGCCGTATTCGTCGCGGATCACTTCAGCGTCATAGTCTGCAGCTGCGGCGGCCAGTTCGCTGGCAGGAGGATTGGCAGGCAGCGGATCCCACAGGATGGTCCCGGCCACGACCAGCAGGACAAGCAAGAGCGCGCCAGCGCCCGTCAGGATGCGTTTTAACATGTCTTCCCCCAGTGTCTGTTTTGCTTTTCCGGCCAGCCTAACGGCTTGCCGCCAATCTGTCGCGTGCCGAATGGAAGGGTTTCGCCGGGCTGAAAAGCACCTTATGAGGCTGGCCCATAGGCACTGAATGCGAAGGATGGCGCCCGTTCCGATGACTGATCCCGTTGCACAAGCCCAATTCACGGCAAAGACCCTGTCGGAGGCCCTGCCCTATATCCAGCGCTATGCCGGGCAGACAATCGTCGTGAAATATGGCGGGCATGCCATGGTGGACCCGGCCCTGTCGGCCGGATTTGCGCGCGATGTGGTCCTGCTGAAGGCGCTGGGCATCCATCCCGTCATCGTGCATGGCGGCGGCCCGCAGATCGGCAAGCTGCTGGAAAAGCTCGGCATCGTGTCAGAGTTCAAGGGCGGCCTGCGCGTGACCGACGAGGAGACGATGGAAGTCGTCGAGATGGTCCTGTCCGGCCCGATCAACAAATCCATCGTGCGGGCGATCAACCAGGCCGGCGGCAAGGCGGTTGGCCTGTCCGGCTCGGACGGCAACCTGATCCGGGCGGAAAAGGCCACGAAGACGACCAAGGATCCCGACAGCCATATCGAACAGGTGCTGGACCTTGGCTTCGTCGGTGAGCCAAGCACGATTGATACGACCGTGCTGAACGCGATTTTGCGCAATGACGCACAGCTGATCCCGGTCGTGGCGCCGGTCGGCGTTGGCCGTGATGGCGCGCGCTACAATATCAATGCCGATACGGCGGCTGGCGCGCTGGCTGCGGCGCTTGGCGCAAGCCGCCTGCTGCTGCTGACAGACGTTGCCGGCGTGCTCGACAAGGACAGGAACCTCATGCGCGAGATTGCCGTTTCGCGCATTCCGGAGCTGATTGCGGACGGCACAGCTGCAGGTGGCATGATTCCCAAGCTTGAAACTGCCGCACATTCCGTAAATCATGGAGTCGGGGCGGCTGTGATACTTGATGGGCGTGCGCCGCACGCTCTCCTCATGGAGCTATTCACAGAACATGGCGCAGGTACGCTCGTTTCTTAAGATCCTCGGCGTCCTTGGCGCCTTCCTGGCATTCGGCCACGCGGCGCAGGCGCAGGAGGGGGCCGATGGCTGGTCGCTGTGCAATCGCACAAGCTATATCATCGAGGCCGCGATTGGCCGCCCGGAAGGGAATGGCATGACGGTCGAGGGCTGGATCAAGCTCCAGCCCGGCAGCTGCAAGCTCGCCTTGCCCGGCCCGCTCGAGCCGAAATTCCACTTTGTCTATGCCCGCACATCGACGGCCCATCGTGGCGGCGTGCGCGAATGGGGCGGCAATACCGATCTGTGTGTGGATCCGACGGGCAGCTTCTCGCTGGAAAGCCCGCCGGAATGCGCAGCCATGGGCCTTGAATCGCGCGGGTTCCGCGCCGTCGAGATTACCCGGCGCACCCGCTGGATGACCCCGTTCACCGAGATCGACAATTACACTGCGGACAAGGCCCGCGCGGCCGGTATCCAGCGCCTGCTGGAAGAGGCGGGTGTCGTGTCGAACGTGATTGACGGCAATATCGGTCACAAGACGCGCACTGCGATCAATGCATTCCTGAAGGATAACGGCCTGCCGGCCACGACGTCCGAACCTGACCTGATCGACTTTCTTGAGCAAGTGGCCAAGGAGCGCGGGCGGGCCGTGGGTTTCACCGTGTGCAATCGCACCAAGAACCGGATCTGGAGCGCGATTGCGCGACGCGGCTCGGAGGGCTGGGAAAGCCGTGGCTGGTGGATGCTGGAGGCGGGCGGTTGTTCCCGGGTGATCGACCGGCCATTGAGCGGGGCCGAACACTTCGTCTATGGCGAGATGGAGGATGGCGACAAGCTGCGCACCCTGGCCAAGGCATCTGACGCCTTCTGCGTCGGGCGGTCGAAATTCGCGATTGTCGGGCGCGATGACTGCGAGGCATCAGCCTACCGCACGGCCCTGTTTGCCGCGACGCCTGCGCCGGTTGACCGCAAGCTCGTGTTCGAATTCTTCGAGCGGGATTTCGCAAAGGCCAGCACGAATGAGCGATAGGCATGCCGGCGTTCACCTGGCGCCATTCGGCAGTTTCGGCCATGTCCGGAACTGGGTATTCGATCTCGACAACACGCTGTATCCGGCCGAATGCGACCTGTTTGCCGAAATCGACACGCGGATGACGGACTTCGTGTCGGGCCTGCTGCAATTGCCGCGCGATGAGGCGCGCAAGATCCAGAAAAAATACTATGCAGAGCATGGCACGACCCTGTCCGGCCTGATGACAATTCATGGCATAGACCCAGCCGATTTCCTTCACTACGTCCACGAAATAGACCTATCTCCCCTGCCGGACCTTCCCATTTTGCGGGCGGCGCTGGAAATCCTGCCGGGTCGCAAGTTCGTCTATACAAACGGATCACGGCGGCATGCAGAGCGCGTGACCGAGAAGATGGGGCTGGGCCATGTCTTCCATGGCAGTTTCGGAATCGAGGACGCGGCCTATGCGCCCAAGCCCAGGCCTGCCTCGTATGAAGCGTTCAGGACACTGCACGATGTCGACCCGTATGAGTCGATCTTTTTCGAGGATCTCGCGCGCAACCTGGCCCCTGCCAAGGATATCGGTTTCACCACGGTTCTGGTGCATTCCGAGAAGGACTGGAGCCATGAGCCGATCGAGGCGCGCCCGGCCAGCCTGGCGGACGTTCTTGGGGATGACGGGCAGGATCACATCGACTATGTGACAGGCGACCTTGCCGCCTTCCTCGAAGCGGCACTCGAAACACTCTAACCTGCTGCCGACCGGAGACCGCCCGAATGACCGATGCCCTTGCCGATGTAATCGACACTGCCTGGGAGCGTCGCGACACGCTGTCCACAGACACGATGGGCGAAGTCCGCGAAATCGTCGATGCGGCGATCGAGCTGCTGGACAAGGGCGAGGCGCGCGTTGCCAGCCGGGAGGCGGACGGCAGCTGGACTGTGCACCAATGGCTGAAAAAGGCCGTGCTCCTGTCTTTCCGCCTGAACGCCAATGGCGTGATCAATGGTGTGCCGGGCGGCGGCAACTGGTGGGACAAGGTGCCGTCGAAGTTCGAGGGCTGGGGCGAGGCGGATTTCCGTGAGGCCGGTTTTCGCGCTGTGCCGCCTGCGGCCGTGCGCCGGGGCGCCTTCATCGCCAGGAATGCCGTACTGATGCCTTCCTATGTCAACATTGGCGCCCATGTCGGCGAAGGCACGATGATCGATACATGGGCCTCTGTCGGCTCCTGCGCGCAGGTTGGCGCCAATTGCCATATCTCGGCAGGCACCGGCATTGGCGGCGTTCTGGAGCCGCTGCAGGCCAATCCGACGATTATCGAGGACAATTGCTTCATTGGCGCGCGGTCCGAAGTGGTCGAGGGTGTGGTTGTGGGTGAAGGCTCAGTCATCGCGATGGGCGTATTCATCACCCAGTCCACCAAGATCGTGAACCGCCAGACCGGCGAGATCAGCTATGGCAGGGTGCCGCCCTATTCGGTGATCGTGCCGGGCACGCTGCCCGACAAGAATGGCGGGCCAAGCCTCGCCTGCGCCGTGATCGTGAAAACCGTGGACGCCCAGACCCGCTCAAAGACCGGCGTGAACGAGCTGTTGCGCGATTAGGCCGGCAGGGCGCCGCCAGCGCCGGACGGATCCCTCTGAGAATGCAGCAATTGCTGCAGCGCCATTTTCAGCTGGCGCGGCAGGGTTGGCTTGCGGCAGATCGGTGCAGACTGGTAGCGGGCGCGCAAAACGTCCTCGGCCGAGTGGCCGGTATTGAACAGGAAGGGAATGCCACGCGCCGCCAATATGTCTGCGACGGGAAACACCAGCTGGCCTGCGACATCGACATCCAGGATCGCGGCGTCGGCCTCGATTGATTCTGCGAGCCTGATCGCAGTCTGGATGTTGTAGGCCGACGCAATCGCCGTACCGCCCATTTCGGCGACCATGTCTTCCAGATCCATGGCAATGAGGATTTCATCTTCGACGATAAGTATCTGGGGCGGCTTGGTCATGTATTGGCAAATGCGCCTGTGTCCGGTTGGTTCCACACGATTTGCAATCGCCTGAGCCTGTTCGGCAGGCCACCCGCCTACGAATCGAACATGACGACCTGACGGGCCACCGAGCCCTTGTTGTCCTTCAGGTTCTGCAGCGCGCCGGTCAGGCCATCAAGGCCGATCCGGTCTGACACAAGGTCGTCCAGATGCAGGCGGCCCTGCTTGTAGAGCGTGACAAGGCGCGGGAAGTCGACCCGGAACCGGTTGGAGCCCATGACGGCGCCCTGCAGGCGCTTTTCCGTGACCAGAAGTTCGATGCCGGGGATCTCGATGTTCACGCCGGGCGGGATCATGCCGATCACCGTCATCACGCCGCGCGGGCGCATCATCATATAGCCCTGTTCGGCGGTCTGCTTCAGGCCGACGCACTCGAAGGCATAGTGGACGCCGCCCCTGGTCAGTTCCTTCACCTGCTCGACCGGATCGCCGTTCCTGGGGTTCACGAAGTCGGTTGCGCCGAATTTCTTCGCCATGGCGAGTTTTTCGTCCGACAGGTCCACCGCGATAATCCGCGATGCCCCGGCTATCGCGGCACCATTGATGGTGGACAGGCCCACACCGCCGCAGCCGAGCACGGCCACGGTCGAGCCTGGCTCGACCTTGGCGGCATGGAAAACCGAGCCGACACCGGTGATCACGCCGCAGCCGATCAGGCAGGCGCGGTCCATCGGCATGTCCTTGTCGATGACGCAGAGTGTATTCTCATGCACGAGAATCTGTTCGGCGAAGGAAGAGAGATTGAGGAACTGGTTGACCTTTTCCTTGCCGATGGACAGGCGCGGCGCCTCGGTGGGCGCGCGCTTGAACTGTTCGCCATTCACCGTGTGACAGACGGACATGTGGCCTGTGAGGCAGAATTCGCAGGTGCCGCAGAAGGGCGAAAGGATCGAGACGACATGATCGCCGGGTTTGACGGCGCTGACCATGGAGCCGACCTGTTCGACCACGCCGGCGCTTTCATGGCCAAGGATGACGGGCATCTCTGCCGGAAAGGCGCCGTCCCAGAAATGCACATCGGAGTGACAGACGCCTACGGCACCGAGGCGCACCAGCACTTCACGCGGGCCGGGCTTCGAGATCGTGACCTCTTCAATGGAAAGCGGCGCATTGGGCGCGCGCATGACGGCAGCTTTCATGGGTGTTTCCTCCGGTTGTGTTCTTTTTTTGCAGCATTGCCGCGATGCCGCCCTTTGACCAGACATGCCGCAGCGTGAGGCGTGTTCAGGCCAAGTGCGCAAGGGCCTGACGGGTCGCGTCGTCTGCCGGAAACAGAAGCTCAAGACGCAGGTCCCTGATCGTCACGTCCTCGCTCGTTCCGAAATGGGCAATCGTCGAGAGGAACCGGAGCTGGCCGAGCGGCGAATTCACGATGAGGGGTACGATCGGGCTGCGCGGGCCGGCCGTTTCAACCGGATGGCGCGCGCAGGCGGATTCAAGGGCGGCGAGGTGGTCGAGCAGGACGCCATCGTCGCCAGCCTCCATCGCCTCCAGGCGAATGCGGGCGCTCATTTCGCTCAGGACATCGGGCAGGTTGGCGATCGTCCCGGAGGCGGCGGGATTGTCAGTCAGGATGCGGACTGCGTTATGCGGTCCCGGTCCGTCGCCAAGACCGGAGAGCAGCGCGGCGGCCGCCGGGTTCGCGTCGAGAATGTTCCAGTGCCGGTCGCACAGCATGGCCGGATTGGGCGCATGCCGGGAGATCATCTCAGAGAGCATTTCGCGGAAAGGCTTGAGGGCCTCTGAATCGAGTTGGGAAGCGGGGAAGGCGGCGGAAAAGCCGGCCGCCTGGAGCAATGCGTTACGGGTGCCCAGTGGCAGCATCAGTCCGTCCGCGAGCTGCATGACCATATCCCGGCTCGGCTGCGCCCGTCCGGTTTCCAGGAAGGACAGGTGACGTGCCGAGATGCTGCACTCGAGGGAAAGCTCAAGCTGGCTCAACCGCCGGGAAATGCGGTGACGGCGCAAGGCGCTCGCAAAGGGCGGGCGTGCGACAAGAAGCTGCGCGTCAGGCAAGGGCATGAGTCACCGTCGCAGGCAGATTGTTCCTTGTCCATTACCTCGCACGTAATTGCCGTGCCTACGCCTGCCTGCAAGTCTCTGCCATCAACAGAGAAGGAGAATGGCATGACAGGGATTTGGAAAAACTGGATGACGGTGTGGGCATGGGGCGTTGTCGCCTTTGGCGCCCTGCTGATGACAGGGGCATTTCCGGGCGTGGACGGACTTGTTCGCGACGTGCTGGTCCTCTTTGGCAACTTGCCCGATGGCGGCACCATCCTCGAAGACCGGGCCATGCGCTTTGCTGTCGGGCTGATGGGCGCGGTCACCATGGGCTGGGGTCTGACCATTGCCTTCCTGCTGCCGGCCATTTCCGCCGCAGGGCCTTCAGGATGGCGCGCGCTAACCCTGGCTCTGGCCATCTGGTATGTGGTCGACGGTTTGATATCGGTCACGACCGGGTTTGCGGCGAACGCCGTGTCCAACACGGCGCTCGCTATTGCCTATGTCATCCCCGTCCTCGGCTCCGGTGTGCTGCGCACCTCCTGAGCCCTGCGTGGCCGACTATTCCGCCGCAACAAGTCCGCTGGCGCGGCCCATGACGTGGAAGATCTCGTTTTGCTCCATCACGCCGGAGATGAGTTCAGATCCGGGGCCGGTGGCGAAGATCGCCACATCGTCGCCACCATGGGTTTCCGAATACATGGGCACGAGGGAAGGCTGGAGGAAGTCTTTCGCTGTCGTGTCGACATCGGAGAGGTCCTCACGCGTGCACTCTGCCTCGCCATCCACCAGCCGGCAGCCCGTCTGGCCGTTGGCATAGGAGAGGGTCGTGTACGGCTTGCCGTCGAGGCCCTTAAGGTCAGGGCCAAGACCGGGATTGACCTTGCCGAGGATCGGGTTGCCGCGGGCCGGATAGCCGGAAATCGTCATCGTGTGGCTATGGTCGGCGGTGACGATGATCAGCGTGTCGTCATTGTCGGTCATCTCAAGTGCGACCGCGACAGCCTGATCGAGCATGTCGGTTTCTTCAAGGGCCCGGGCGGCATTGACGCCGTGATGCGCATGATCGATCCGGCCGCCCTCGACCATCAGGACATAGCCGTCCGTGTTCTGTGACAGGCGGGTGATCGCGGCGCGGGTGAGTTCGGCCAGTGAGGGCTCACCGGCGGTATCCTCTGCCCGGTCCAGCTCGTATTCCATGTGCGACCCCTCGAAAAGGCCAAGCACTTTTGCTTCGGATGCAAAGTCGATCCCGTCGAAGCCTGCCTTGTCGGTGATGAAAGTGTGCGCAGGCGATTTGGCGACCCATTCGGCAGCCAGGTCGCGGCCATCCGTGCGGTTGCCGGTCTTGCCGTCGTCTTCCGGGTCGGCCTGGTCGACGGTCAGGAATTGCGCACGGCCACCGGCCATCGCCACTTCAAAGCCGTCGCCGTCCGGCCATTCGATGAACTGGCGGGCAATATCCTTGCAGTCGCTGGCATCCCCGCCTTCCAGGTCAGCATCATCTTCCCAGTCGCGGCTGGGGGTTTCCGCAAAGGTCGAGGCCGGCGTCGCATGGGTCAGGCGCGCGGTCGAAACAAAGCCCGTGGCAAGGCCCGACCGTTCGGCCAGTTCGAACAATGTGTCCGTGCCGTGCCCGTCCACGCTGGCGCAATTGCCGACACTGGCTTCCTTCAGGACGCCCAGCGTACGCGAATTGACCTTTGCACCGGTCACCATTGCGGTTGCAGTGGATGCTGAATCGGAGACCTGGAAATCATGGCTGTAGGTTTTCGACAGCGCCATGTGCGGCAGCGTATCCATTGCCAGCGTGTAGGATTCTCCGTTCACGCCGCGCTTCTGCCCTGCATAGATGCGGGCGGCGGTGACGGTTGGAATGCTCATGCCGTCGCCGACAAACAGAATGACGTTTTTTGCCGGCTTCACGTCGCGCGCGTCAATACGCGCCTGCACGGCGGCGGCTGCCAATGCGTAATAGGTATCACCAGCCTGTTTCGGCAGTATGCCGGCCCGAAGGGGCGCTGCGGCGGGTTCGGCCAGGTCCAGCGCCTCCGGCGCAGCGGGCGCTGGCGTGGTGCAGGCGGCGGAAACAAGGGCGAGGCCCGTCAGCAGGGCGGCGATGGATGTGCGCATGTCTTGAAATTCCCGAGTGATTCAATCTGCTTCACTGATAACCGAGTTTTGTGGCAGTTTCGATGCAGTCGGTCCGATTTCAGTCTATCGGCAGCGGTTTTCCGCGCTGGGACAGCCAGATCGCCACCAGGATTGCGGCCGCACCACCTGCCTGAAGCGCCGAAAGGGGCTCATCAAACAGTGTCCAGGAAATCGCCGCTGCAACAACCGGCTGCACGACCACGACAACGCCGGCAATGGCTGCCGGCGTGCGGCCAAGGCCGCCGATGATCAGGCCCTGTCCCATGACCTGAACGACCAGTGCAAGGAAGAGTGGTGCCCGGAATCCGTTGAGATCGTCCGGGAAGAAGGCTTCACCCGACAGGCTGACAATCACGCCCGCAATGCAGATTTCCACAATGGTCAGCCAGAAGATGGTCTCCAGGCCGCCCAGCGTCCGCCGGGCCAGTTTCGATGACAGCATGTAGCCGGAAACAAGCAGCGCCGCCGACAGGGCCAGCAGGTCGCCGCGTATGTCGCCTTTGCCGCCCACCTCTCCGCCAAGCGACAGGGCCGCCGCGCCGACGACGGCCAGGAGGATGGCGCCGAACCAGACATTGGTCGGACGCTCCCTGAGGAACAGCCACGCCACGAAGCCGACGGAGACGTTGCCGAGGTTCACGATAAAGGTGGCGTTTGCTACCGTGGTCAGCGTCAGGCTCCAGTGCCACAGCGCCATATCCAGCGCGAAGAATGTCCCCGCCAGCAGGACATAGCGGTTAGGCCGGCGCGGTGCCCGCCGTTCTACCAGAAAGACAAGCGCGAGCAGGACGGGCGAGGCGAGCGCATAGCGCCAGAAGGCGATAGCCTGTGGGCCGAGATCGTCGAGGCCGAGGCGCAGGCCAATCGGCGCAAAGCCGATACACACCCCGCCGCCGAAAACCATGAGCGGGCCTGTCCAATGGCGCTCGATGGGGGCAGGTGGAGGGGTGAGGGTGGGGACGACGGGGTTCAGGGAGGATGTCATGCGGCGAGCGTCATGGCGCGAATATCGTCCGGTGTCATCCCCTCCTGCCTGTAGACAGACAATCCCTTGTCTCCTGCCCGCTTCGACAGCTTCTTCCCGTCAGGCCCGGGGACCAGCGGATGGAAGCGATAGACCGGCACCGGCCAGTCCATGAGGGCCTGCAAGAGGACATGTACGCTGGTCATCTCGCGAATGTCTTCGCCGCGAATGACATGCGTGATCCCCTGCAGGGCGTCGTCGTGACAGCAGGCCAGATGATAGCTGGCAGGCGTATCCTTGCGGGCCAGCACCACATCGCCGAAAGATGCCGGATTGGCGCGCACAGGGCGCGGGCCGTTTGGGGTTTCTTCGGTGAACTCCAGTGACATGAAGCTTTCGCCCAGCGTCTCCCGGGCGGCGCGTAATGACAGGCGCCAGGCAAAGGCGTGGCCGAGCGCAAGGCGGCGCGTCTCTTCCTGTGGTGCAAGCGGTTTGCCGGTGAAGGGCGCATCGTCCGGATCCACACCGGCGGGAAGGGCCGCAGCGATTTCCCGTCGCGTCTTGAAACAGCGATAGATCAGGCCCCGTGCCTGCAGCGCGTCGAGGACGCGGGCATAGTCATCAAAGTGTTCCGACTGGCGCCGGACCGGGCCGGACCAGTCAAGACCAAGCCATGCCAGGTCAGCAAGGATGGACGCCTCGTATTCCGGGCGGCACCGCGTCTGGTCGATATCCTCAAGCCGCAAAAGAACGCGTCCGCCGGCGGCGCGCGCGGTATCCCACACATGAAAGGCCGATGCCGCATGTCCCAGATGCAGGTGCCCGGTCGGTGACGGCGCGAACCGGGTGACGAAGCCTGTCATGTGATCCGCCCCTGTTGCCGGTTTGCCAATGCTAGCGTCAGATCACTCGCCATAACAGCCATTGCCTGTTGCCAGCGCCCGGCAAGGCTCGTATCGCCTTGGCACCAAAGAGGTCAATTACCATGCTGGATGCAGGCTGGTTCACGGCGGCAGAAGACTGGGTGGAGACGCATGTGCTCAGTGCCCATGATTTCGCGACTTTCGGGTTCGCGATGGCGCTGGTGCTGTGTCTGGGTCTCCTTTACCTGCTCCTGTCGGGCCTTCGCAGCCTGATCACGCGCCTGCGCAATGCCGGCGGCGCGCGGGCCTTCCGGCGCAGCAAGGAGCCGGGCTATCGCATATTGCTGGCGCGGCCGACCGGGCCTGGCGCGGGCCGTACCGGAAAATGGCTGCGTGCGGCGCTGAGCGGCCATCTGGCCGAATTCAATTTCGGGGCGCCGTTCCGCCTGGCATCGACCGGCGAGATTTCCGGCGGCAGTGACCAGAAAATCATTGCCCATGCCCGCCGCCGGCTGGCTGCCGCCGATGCCGACATGCTGGTCTGGGCCAGCCGGATCAGCAAGGGCAATAGCGGCCTGGTCCTGCAGGGCCTGTCGCGTGGTGGCGGCCTGCGCCCCGACGAGGCCCGGCCCTTCACCATTTCCCTGCCGGGGCGCCGCGATGCCCGTGACGGACAGGTGCCGAATATTACCGCCTATCTGCTGGCCAAGAAGCTGCAGCCTGCGCTCGCCAATCCGCAGGCCTTCCGCCCGGAAAAGATGAAACTGCTGGCTGAATCCCTTGACCGTATGCTGGATGACAGTGCGTCCGTGTCGCAGGTCATTCGCAGCGAGCTGGAAGCCGATTTCTGCGCATCCGGCGTGCATGTGGCTGAACAGACCGGCGACCTCAGCACGCTTGACCGGGTCATTGCGATGCGCCGCGCGCATCTGGGCGAGGTGACGAATACGTCGGATTCGGCGCTGGTTTCGCAGGCCCGCATGGACCTTGGCCGGGCCCTGCTGGCACGCGCCGAGAAGCAGTATGATCTCAAACTCGTCCAGGAAGCGATCTCGCACCTGTCGCAAGTCGTCGAGGCCCTTCGCGCCGATCCGTCGATCCAGAAGGCGCAAACGGCCTCGGACGCCATGTTCAAGGCGCAGACCATGATCGAGACCCGGAAGCGGTTCTCGATGAATTTCGGGTCCTAGACGTTCAGACCAATCGGGCAGGACACGCCCGTTCCGCCAATTCCGCAATAGCCTGCCGGATTCTTGGCGAGGTATTGCTGATGGTAATCCTCAGCATAGTAGAATGGGCCAAGTGGCGCGATCTCGGTGGTGATGGTGCCGCCATGGCCAGCCCTGGCGAGCGCGCCCTGATAGGCGGCGGCCATGTCGCGGGCAGTCGCTGCCTGCACGTCGGATGTCGTGTAGATGGCAGAGCGGTATTGCGTGCCGACATCATTGCCCTGACGCATGCCCTGTGTCGGGTCATGGCTTTCCAGGAACAGTTTGACCAGATCGCCATAGCTGATCCTGGCCGGGTCAAACACGACGCGCACGACTTCGGTATGGCCGGTGCGGCCGCTGCACACTTCCTCATACGTCGGGTTCGGGGTGGGGCCGCCAGCATAGCCTGCCGCGGTCATCCAGACGCCATCCTGCTGCCAGAACTTGCGTTCAGCGCCCCAGAAACAGCCGAGGCCGAAAATGGCAACCTCGAATCCTGCGGGCACATCGCCCTGAAGCGGGCGGTGGAAGACGAAATGTTCGGCGGCAGTCGGGATGGCGGCGCTGCGGCCCGGCAGGGCGCTGGCGGCATCAGGTATCGTGGCGGGTTTGTGCGAGAACAACATGGTGCGGTCTCCTTTGCTGACGGGAATATGGGGCCGGGCGGGGCGAACGGCAATCACGGTCTTGCGAGCGGCCATGCGTTCCGCTATGGCCCTGTGCTTCGCTCAGGCGATGGTGAGGTGGCCGAGTGGTCGAAGGCGCACGCCTGGAAAG
>TARA_R110000850_G_scaffold261873_3_pt1 | contig 17741 bp, 20 predicted proteins | sample TARA_R110000850 | Tara Oceans TARA_R110000850 (sample SAMEA4397586) | marine metagenome | biome: Polar Biome; feature: [SRF] surface water layer (ENVO:00010504); material: water (ENVO:00002006), including particulate matter (ENVO:01000060) such as... | depth 5 m | reverse complement strand
TACAATGAAAACCACCCGCACTCAGGGCTGAAAATGCGCTCACCACGCGAGTTCATCGCAGCTCAAACCGCAACCGCCTGAGTGTCCGCTGAAACGGGGGAAAGACCAGTCAGATGGTGGCATCCGCTTGCTTGCACAGTTTTGAATAGTCCATTGTGGTCAGCAGTTTGGTCGCTGCGTCCTATGTGCGTGCTGTGAGCTGCCTACAATCGATTGCGTCGCTAACCGAACACTAAGTTATTGATTTTAAAATATAAATGGTACCCACACGGACTCGAACCGCGGACCTACTGATTACAAATCGAGACGAGCGCTATAATCATGGTACATTCTCGCCAATTCGGGGCGTACGAACCCATATAAACAAGGCAATATTCGTCCTATCGGCTCACTCGACATCACCCGAGCTGTGCCCAGAAACAGTACTCAGGACGGTATTTATCAATGACCATATTCTAGTTCACAGAGGCGCGCCTGCGTGACCTCCCGCTAGGCTCGGGCATCCACAGGGATACGGACGTCAAAGGCCTACTCTGCATCTGCCACAAGACCACGAAGACCTTCGCTGCGCAGGGCGACGTTCGGCGGAACAAGCGCCACGTCCGCACGGTGCGCGTCAAGATTGGACGCACCGACCTTGTGCGTCTGGGCGAGGCGCGAAACGAGGCAAGAAAACTGATGGCGACAATCCAGTCTGGCGTCGATCCGACTGCTGGACCCGAGGAGACGGGCATGACGCTGGAACAGGCCCTTGCCACGCACCTGAAAGAACGGGACCTCTCGCCCGCGTCGGTCAAGAACTACCAGTATCACATGGATCAGTATCTCGGGCGTCTTCGGCGTCGTGCGGTGGCCGACATATCACGCCAGGACTGCCGAGAGCTCTTGGACACGCTGAACAAGCGACACGGACGGACCACGGGCGGATCGGTGATGCGCACGGTGCGAGCGATCATTAACACCGCCCGCCGGGCATGACGAGACGATAGCGGCCAATCCCATAGACGCAATCCGTGTGCCTGCGACTGCTAGACGGCAGGTTGATGAATTGAACGTCGCGACATTCTGGAACGAGACCTCAGCTTCGTCGGGGGTGATGCGAGACCTGCATCGCACCTTCCTGTTGACGGGCGCTCGCCGCAGTTCGTTGCTTGGCGTGAAGCGGGCCGACTTCGACCCTGACCGAGGCATCCTGACGTTCACGCACATGAAGGTCGGTGGCGCATGGTCGTTCCCGACTGGCCGCTGGATGACGGAAACTCTGAGGGCCAGAATGGCGGTCGACGAACCGCTCTCGTCTGAGTGGCTGTGGCCGTCGCCGACGTCTGCGACTGGTCGGATCGCCGAACCCAAGCGAAAGGGCATACCGTCGCCCCATGCCCTTCGCCACCATGCCAGGACGTTCATGATCGCCGCTGGTGTGCCCTACGCCGAGGGTGCTCTGCTTCTGGGTCAGAGGCTGCCGGGTGCATCTGGTGGCTATGTGCACCAATCTCATCTGGTAGAGGCGCTGAGGCCGCACGCACAGGCGCTAGAGGACTACGTGCTGGCCCTCGTTGAATGATGGTGCGATGGCGGCGGCTCGTTGGCATACCGGGCCGTCGCAGGCTGATAATCTGACCTCATCACCGTCCACTCGGACGCGACCTGATGCAGGAGATACCGCCATGACCGAAGAAAGAACCGACACCCCGTGGATGACAAGCGAGGAGGCCGCAGGCTACCTCTCCGTCTCCAAGGGCACCATGCACAACTGGCGCAGCAAGGGCGCTGGCCCCCGTTATCGCACCGTCGGGCGGATCGTCCGCTACCACCGTAACGACCTCGACGCCTTCCTGATGGAGGGTGCGGCGTGAGCGAGGTCCTGAACTTCAATCAACCCATCTACGCACAGACCGGCGACGGCGACGAAAAGCTGCTGGGGTTGGCAATCGGTCTGCTCGAGGACGCCCCCGACCTCAGGGGCATGACACCTCTCGACGCAGCCCTCGAGGCCTGCCGTCGCGCCAACATCAACTTCTGGGACTGGACAGGGCTGAACGTCATTGCCAGGGCTGCGGGTCTGTTTCCTCTGCGAACTTGGACTGAGGACGAAGGCGAGTGGAGGATGCTGTTCGGCTCCGCTGCTGCGGCCGTGGCGACCACAAAAGACGAGAACGAAGAGTTTTGGGAGAGCCCCGGTCTCTACGAGGAGGCGCTGCGCTGGGACCCCGAACTGGCCAGCATCGTCGCTATCGACTTGGCGCACTTCCGACGAGAAGCGGGCTGGGACTGAACGTGCCCCGACCGGCCCGCGCCAGAAGGCCCCTAAACGTTTATATCCCCGCCGACGCGCCGCCGCTAGAATGGCAACAAACGTCATTCAAGTAGGAGATAAGCGGTGACCGTAGAGCAATCCAAAGACGAGGACCTAGAGTACATCCTTCATTGGCTTAAGGCGCAGTGGGACGACGACGGCGGCTGTTCTGGGTTCTGGGGCAACCGGAACATCATACGCGAAGCGCACGAGGAGACCTCCGAATTGTGGGTGGTCCGCGAGGAGGGGAAGGCGATAGCGTTCCAGGTCGGAAGGTACTCGCCTGATATTTCCTGCGTGAAGGACACCCACCAGCGCAAAGGCTACGGGACCGCTCTGTTCCAGGCGGGTCTTGCACGCGCCCATGCTGACGGGGTGAATAGGCTATCAGGGGAGTGCAACCCGGAGGCAAGCCTGCCGTTCTGGCTCAAAATGGGCTTCAAGCAGTCCACAGGAAATCGGGGCTACGCACAAGGCATACCGGTAGAGATGTGGTTGCCAAGGAAACTGCCTTTTCCCGACGACGACGTTGCCACGGATGTTGAGGTGGAACTCGCCATTTTCCCTGAGAAGGTGCGGTGGGAAAAGTCCACGCCAGCCGCGATTTTGGTTAAGCCGACGGCGCGCATGAACGCGGGCGACACTCGGGTTCACCTTGGCGAACGCTTCTTCATCCCTGACCAATCCGACAACCTCGGCGATCCGGTGCTGATGGCCACGGTGAACGGCAGGCAGGTATTTTTCGACAAGGCCAAGTATCCAGAGGCTGAGACCCTGGGCGTCCAGTTCGATCCCTTGGGTAACAGGTTCATCGACTTCCTGGACGTTCCTGCGACCTAAGGCGTCGATCGTAGTCGAGACCCTAAGCCAGCGAACGTTGCGTGCCTGCGAAACGTTAGGTTACGCGCGCATCCGGGCGCGACATACTTGATCCAGTTGGGTGGATCGCCGCTTCGCAACGACGATCCACCCCCATGAAGAACAGACCATGAATGGACCAGAAACATGCCTGATGACGAAGAATATAGCGCGGGAGTAAGCCGCGACGTACCATTGAAAGACCTGATGGACACCGGCGAGGTCGCGAAAGTCACCGGCCACACGGTTGGGACGCTGAACACCTTCCGCAGCCTCCGCAATACCGGACAGGCGACCAAGGGTCCCGAGTTCGTGCAGCTTGGGCGTTCGATCTTCTACCGGCGGGATGCCGTGGATGCCTACCTCGCCAAGCGCGCGGGGCTTTGACATGAAGATGGAAAATGCGGCCGCAGCACCCGAAAAGGATGCGCTAAAGCCATACCTCGACGCCAAAAGCTGGCAGCTCATACCGTTGCACCATTACGGCGACACGGACGTCAAGAACGGCAAACGGCGTCAGCTCGGCAAGGCCCCCAAGCACAAGAACTGGACAAAGCGGCCATACGCCTCGTTCAACGCTAAGAAGCACATGGACGCTGGCGATAACGTTGGGGTCAGGCTTAAGGCCGATCAGCTCGTGGTCGACGTCGACCCGCGCAACTTCCCTAACGGCCAGACGCTCGCGTCCCCGCTGAACCCCTACGTCGAGCTGGTCCTTTGGACCGGCATGGACCCCGACCTGTACCCCACGGTCGAGACGGGATCGGGGGGCCTGCACATCTACATGATGAAGGACGCCTCTGTGGTCACACGGGACAGCCTGGGCAAGGGCAACTATCCCGGCATCGAGTTCAAGGCGTTCGGTCGTCAGGTCGTGGCGGCAGGATCGATCCACCCTGACACGCAGAAAGCCTATCAATGGGACGCCCTTGGCGTGGACCTCAGCAAGGCCCCGCTTGCCCCCGCCGACCTGATCGCCCTGATCGCGAGACCCGCCCGGCCTGCACACTACGCGGCATCCGACGCCGGGAAACACTCGGCGGAAGAACTGGAGGCAATGCTGGAGCACCTCGACCCCGATGAATTCAGGGATCAACAGGAGTGGTTCGAGCTCATGGCCGCCTGTCACTATGCGACCGCAGGCGACGGACGTCAGGAGTTCATAGAGTGGTCCACTGGCGCGGCTGGCTACGCCGACCACGCCGGACTCATCGGTCCACGATGGGACAGCCTGGACATGGAGCCGTCGACTGGGACGCCGATCACGCATCAGACCCTCTACAAGGCGCTCACCAAGCGCGGTCTGGGGAAGCACATCCCCGACCGTCCTGTTTCGGACGACTTCGACGAGCCGCTCGACAGCCTCCCGGACGCCGAGGCGACCGATGGGACCGTCAAGGTCGCGGGCGGCAAGGCGGTCGGTGACAAGAAGCCCCGCATCTTCGACGGGCCGTTCGACGTCGACGCGCGCACGGGGAAGGCGAGCAACTCGTACGCGAACGCGCTCAGGGCCGTGAAGGCCTCCAAGCTGTCCATGGCATGGCATCAACTGAAACAGGAGCAGATATTCCTGAACGAGCGCCTGCCATGGGACGACAGCCTCGGGCGGACCCTGACCGAGATGACCGTCCTGCAGGTGCGGACCTACGTCATGGACCGTTGCCAGTCTTCCGGTTTCGAGCCGTCCAAGGAGCACGTCCACGACTCCCTGAACTTCCACGCCACGACCAACATCATCAACCCGATCATGGACTACCTAAACGGGCTGGAATGGGATGGCGAGAGCAGGGTCTCGCAGCTCTTTGCCCGGGGGTTCAACTGCATCACGAACGACTACACCGACGCCGTCTCGACCTGCTTCATGGTCGGTGCCGTCGCGCGCCAGCGGGACCCCGGATGCAAGTTCGACACGATGCCAATCGTGAACGGTGAGCAGGGTTCGCTCAAGTCGACCGGCTTCAAGGTCCTGTTCTCGCCCGTCTGGTTCTCCGACGCGGCGATACCCAAGCTGTCGGACAAAGACGCGCCCCAGCTTCTGCACGGCATCTGGATGCACGAGTTCGCCGAACTGGCATCCCTTAGGAAGGCGGACATGAACGAGCTCAAGGCCTTCATGTCCCGGTCGATGGATCGCTACAGACCGCCCTACGGACGGAAGATCGAGAACCACCCACGGCGCATCGTATTCGCGGGCACGGTCAACCAGCGTGGATACCTGGACGATCCCACGGGCGCGCGCCGGTTCTGGCCCCTACAGATGCCGCGTGGTGCGCGCGTCGACATCGAGTGGATCGGTGAGAACAGGGACCAGCTCTGGGCCGACGCTGACGCCCTGTACAAGGCGGGCGAGAGCGTCGTGCTGCCCGAGCGGCTATGGGCGTTCGCAGCGGAGACCCAGAAGGCGGAGACGACCGAGGACCCCTGGGCGGACGAGATACTCGACATGCTTGCGGACAGGCAATCCGCTCGCGACGCCTTCGAGGCGGGAGGAGAGGACTTTGCCGAGACCGTCATAAACGGGAGCGTCCACGATCCAATCCTGGACGAACCGCCCCATGCCGACCGCATCCACAGCAAGGAGCTCCTGGTCGGCCTCGGCCTGAAACCGGACAGGCAGGATATACGCCATCCTAAACGCCTAAGGGAGGTCATGGAGGCGCTCGGCTGGACCTACAAGGCCACGCTTCGCGTCATGGGTAAGGTCGCCGCCGGATACCAGAGAGACGAATAGTCAAGCCTTCATCGCCGAAACGCGAAAGCCCGCCCAACTGTGGCGGCCTTTTTCACGCCCCGTCTGGCCTCACTAACATATCCTAAACACCGAAATCGGCAGCAGACCTCACGTGTTGTCCGGCCAAGGGGAAAGATGCGGAGCGCTGTTTCGGTGCCATTTGGTCGGGCGTAAGGCTTCCGTAAGGCATGTGTAAAGGCTTTAAATTTCGCCAAGTGCCTTATTTTCATGGTCCGTAAGACTGTAAGGCTTGTAAAGCATATTATAGATCAAGATGATTGTGGTCGGACTTTTCTCGCTACCTGCCGCCTGGATCAGGGCGCTGCACCTTGGTCGACGCACAGAGAAAATATTTCTTGCACAGACGTACTATATAGCGCGAGCGTTTTTTGTCTTACAGCCTTACACGGCCATAAAAGCGTTCAGGATCATGCTCTTAGACAACTTTCTATGCCTTACAGCAAGGCATACGAGGTTTTACGAGCTTTACGCTGGGTACTCCATAGCCGTGGGGCGCGCTCCATCTTCCAGCTTGGTCGGACGTGTTTCCTACCTTCAGAGCCGATGGGCACCGGACAACGTTGGCGAAATTTGCGCGCGGGGCCGGACACGCTGGCATCTATGCTGGCTCGGAAGTGGCATCCTTAGCGCAATCGCAGAGGCCGAACTGCCTCTCCTTCTGATCCGCGATCAGCGGGAAGACCTGAGAGAAACACATTGTCTTCAATAGCTTGAAGGGCAAGCGGCGACTTGGGTACAGCGTGGAGCACAGTAAAAGGCACCGAAAATGACCACAAACCAACCCGAAGGGCCATTCTTGCCCACGCCAAAACAGGGCCGTCCGTCCCTCAGACCGATGAGCTTCAAAGCGGCACGTCTCTGGACGAGCAGCTACAACGCAGCAGTCGAACGGCTGCACGAACGGTGTCGGCGGGGTGAAGTCGATGGGATGCACCTAGACTGGTCGGCTGGCGGTTTGGTCATGGACAGCGCGATCCCCAGCTCCTGTCTCGTCTTTGCGAGGCCAGGCGGCGGTCAGACCATCGGCTACATCATGCCCAGGGGGCGCTTCAAGCTACTCGGCAAGGTGCCACGCGGCGGCTATCAACCCTTCGACCTAGATGCCCTCGGCGTTCGCTGGGCGGGTTGGCGCGCCCCGAAGAACAGGTGGACCGGTGTCGAACCCATGCCGACCGAATGCGAGGAGTTCGCCTGATGTACTTCCACGAAATAACGCCAGCAAAGCAGGAACGCTTCCTCGACGTCCTGGCAGAGACCGGCAACGTCCTAGAGGCGTGCCGCATCCTCGGCATGAACCGGAGCACGATGTACCATCGGAAGGCGGGCGACCCAGAGTTCGCGGCCAAGTGGGACTTCGCCCTACAGATGAACGTGGACCACCTGCGTCAAGTCGTGGTCAGGACCGTCACGGACCTGATGCCAGTCGTGATCCGCGTGCCCCTAAAGGACCGGAACGGCGAGGTGGTCCTGGGCGACGACTTCGAGCCCATCATGGTCCCCATGCCCGCGGGCGGCGACATGGACCTGCTGCGCTCCGTCGCATCGCGCGCCGTGTTCCCCGAGAACAGGAATACAAACGTCCAGGTGAACAATTCGACGACGGTCCACACCGCACTCCCCAAGCGACCGAAACTCGTCCAGGGTTCTGCGGTGCGGCCGGGCGGACGAGACGGCATCGAGGAACCTAAGGTCGTCCAGGGGCCACCACAGGAGACCGGTGGAACGTCCGATGACTGATGCGCCCGAAGTACGCGTGACGATCGTAAGACCGGGTGGCACGGCGACGCTGACCTACGCCGATGGACACGAGACGATGCGTGTCGCCACAGGCTATTTACACGACCCAAACGATGGGTTGGTCGCCGAGATGGACGCAGGTCGTGAACCCACGCCATGGCAATCGAAGGCTGTGCGGGACGATGCCACATGGTCCGTGGAGACTAGGCTAGACTTGGACGACGGGACGCGGAAGCAGCTCCTCGAATGGATCGCTGGTACGCCGTTTTTCGCCGACGCCTGACCCTTCACGGTGCTCTGCGCTGTGTCTGGTCGAGGGCGTCTTGGCTAAGCCCCTGATCCGGTTGCCCCACGGAGTGTCAGTCCCGCTGATCGAATGTCGGTCGGGCACCCTCGTTGGCTTCTTTTCAGACCTCGCTGCGACACGATGCGCGCATCCCGCCATTGCCGAAAGGAATGCCCATGGACGTCCCCGAGCGCCGGAACCCGACGTTGCCGACGCTACGCTACAAGGCGGTGGAACCCGCCATGCGCGAGCTGTTCGTAGAGGCGGCTGAGGACGCGGAACTCGACCCCGACGCCAGCACGCGTTCTAACATGGTCGGGCTTATCGCCCACGCCTATCATATCTCGGGCACGATACACTGGCCAAGGGGCTGGGTCCGCGAGGCCATGCTCGTGCTGGACGGCGCGGGCTGCACTGTACCGACGGCCCAGATCGTCAGGTGGTATCGATCACGTATCTCCGAGGGACCAGGGGCGTTCCAGAACACGGCCCGCGCTCCCGTCAAGATACTGGAGCAGATGGACCTCGACCTCCTCGGGGACGAAGCCACCAGCACTTAGCGTCCAACCGACACACGTTGGTCTCCCTTTCCGACCTTACGCGGCAGGTTGAGCGAGTGAGGCCCTCATTGGCATGGCGTGTCTCACTGGGGCGGCTGGTTCTTGGGATCGCCGGTCGCCCCGTCCGAACCCGTCACGAGAGGAGAACCACATGACAGACGACCCGACCAAACGGCTGGCCGAGCTGCGCGACGAGCGCGCGCGCCTGATCGAAGAGCGCGAGAAGGCCCGCGCGGAGGCCACCAGCGACTTGATCGCCGGGAAAAAGCCCGCGAACACTGCGGCGGCGCTGGCCGAACGCATCTCCATCGTCGACGACGCCATCGAGCGGCTGAGCGCCGACGCCTCGGATGCCGCCGACGCCGCCTCCCGCAAGGCCAACCTGAGGCGAGCGCAACTGGCACTGGACGCGACCTCTGACCGTCGCAAGCTGGCCGCGGCCGTCGACAAGGCCCTCGCCGATCTTGCCGCAGCATGGCCCGCGTACAGGGACTCAGTGCGAAACGCCGTCGGCCAGACCTCTGCGGCTGGGGGCGACACCGGGCCGATCGAACGCGTGCTGAGCAACAACCGTGCAAGCGAGGCCCTCGTGAAGGCCATGATCGCAGCGGGCGGCAGCGAGCTGTCCCGCGCCATCGGCGTCGACACCCCGATCAAGGCGAGACACTCGATCAGCCTGACCGACGCCGAGGGCCGCGTGGCTGAGTCCCTCAACCGGGAGCTCCTCCGCCTCAAGGCGCAGAGCCCACAACGTCACCTGGCGGCCCAGGCAGCCAAAGAACTGGAAGCACTGAGATGAGCAAGGAAGGTGAGCGGTACGCTGCGGAGCTGACGCGGCTCGAAGCGAAGCGCAAGGAACTGGAAGACACCCTCGGGCGGCTGGCCCGCGACGAGGACGAGATGGAACGGGTCATGGAACTGGCCCAAGATGTGCAGCAATTGGAACAGGAGGTCGAGTCCGCTCGTGCCGCCGCAGAGATGGAGAAGAACGACATGACCGACGAGACCGTGACGAAACGCGCCGCGCGCAACATGGCCAATGTCGACGGACAACTGGACGACCTGGCCAAGTCGATACAGACGGAAGGCGAGACGTTGGAGGCCGCGTATGTTCGCGCCCTGGACACCGACATGGGCAAGTCTATGCTCCGCACCCGCGAGGAGGCCCACGCACTCGCCACGGGCAGGGTCACCGAAGCGGACGTCCAGAAGGCGCGCGCCTCTCTGATCGACTGACCCGACCCGCCCACTACCGTCAACTTGGCCGTGCGGACTGACCGTCTGCGCGGCCTCTCTCGTTCAAGTGTGTCTTGCGGGCCACACCATTATTTGCGGGGGCGACCCGTAATAATAGGTTACCCGCCGCCCGCGTTCTGGGACTCTCTCCCCTGTAGGAACCCCGTCGTGGGGAACCACACCTAGTTGGAGAGACAACAGTGTTTACTAAAGAGACTGGAATGCATGACGTCGACGGTGAAAACGCGATCCATGACGTCGTGCGGCTGAACCTCGTCATGCCCCGAGCGACGCTAGAGAACGATATCGTCGACCGGCTCCGTCAGACCGGCAGATACGGCGAGAAGCAGCTTCGGATGATCGGCCTGGTGGAGCACCTCGTCGAGGAATACGGCCACCACTATGGAGCCGGGCTGCTCTACGCACTTCTGTACAGCATGGACCTGCTCGGCGACGGCGACATAACTGCCACCCTCAACGCGCTCGGGGATAAGGTGGACGAGTTTAAAGAGGGGTTCTCAAGGCCTTACGTTCCCGAGGAAGACGCTGCGGAGGACGAACGGTCTTCGCCCGGCAAACTTCACTGACTCGTTGCTGCGGGCGCCACAGCGCCCATCGGCCTCGTCGCCAACCCATGCTCGGTCTTGGACCTAATGGTGCGGCGACGGGGCAACTCCGCCCAACCGACGATTAGCGCCGACGTTAGCATTAGCGATTACGCAGGCAACAGATCGCCCTGCGAAGGTCTGTTGCCTGCTCCAATCAGGCGTCCGCTCGTAATCTGCAGTGCTTGGGATTGTACTTTGCGCGCAACTTCTTGAGTTTCTGTTCTAAATCAATACTCTAGATCACCTGTCTGCCTGATTGAATATCAGTTGGTTGCATAGCGCCTCAGCGTACTTTATTCGTCATCTGCAACATCAGCATCTGATGCTGGCTTTTGTATGAGTTCAATTGCAACAGGTATACCAAACTCTTCCAGTCGCCTGACCGCAGCCTGTAGGCTAACCTTAGAGAAGAATGGCAGACCGAGGCTTCCATCTTTATATGGCTTTCGCATGACTCCATACACGACCTTAAAGTCGTTTCTGACTGGTTTTTGGGCTGCCATAGGCAGCAGTTCCTCAAATGCCGTCCCGCTGGCTTTCTTGTCACTTTCAATTTTTACTATTCTTCGCAACTTCACTTTGAAATCATGGTCAGATATGAAAGCTTCAGCACTAACAACTCCCTGAGACCAAAGATGACTGATTGATCCAGAGGAGTGTCCATCTTTGAGGTGAATAAATTCACCTTTTGCAGAGAAGAAATCGCAAGGCTCCAAATTCCCATACCGGACACCCTTCGGGTTTATTTTTTGCTGATCCAGCATAAGTAGATCATCCCGACTGCCTACCAAATCTGCAATTAACTCTCGCTCGTTCAGACAGGCTGTGGCTCCGACAATTTCTACTTTTTCTAGATCATCATAGGCTTTGTCCACTTCAGCCTTAAAATCCTGATCTACACAGTACCAAGCGCCTGCAAAGAGCACATAATACTTTTGGTCCGCGCCGCCGCCCAAAGACGTCTCAAAGATAAAGCAGTCGTAGACCTTCCACTTTTGGTCAAACTTTTCATCATTGTCTTTTTTTGCGGAAATGTAGTGCTTTTCCTTGAGTTCAATTACCTCTCCCTCGAATTTGCACCTCTCAAGTTCAGCTACATAGTCCTCAATTGAAAGGCTTTCGAAATCTGCACCTTGCCCGCCAAAACCATTATAGTGGAGTTGGTTTCCTTCAGTGTAATCGACGATTTCTGGTGGCGACATATGAAGGTCTGCACTCTCTCCTGCCCTCAATTTGGTTACAGCTTCAAAGAGCTTGGTATCCAATTGAGAAACAACGTCCTTTTCGGACACAATCTGCATACGATCCACCCAAGAAAAATCAGCCTTGTAGTCCTCGCGAAGATACATCGCCAAGACCCTATCGCAGAGAGCTTGAATATCTCCGGGCTGATCCTTCGAGATAATTTTTAGAGCATCTTTTCCCGCAACAAATAGGGCAAAGTCAGCATCTTTTGGTGTACCAGCAGCAACTCGAGCCAGATCGCGATACATATCTACACCGAAGGCCTGAAGATCGCTATCCTTACTGGTTTGAACCCTTTTTTGGACCGTAACAGCATCGGGAGTTGCCGTATCTAGGCTCCGCAATTGCTCGCGCGAAACCGAGTTAAGCGTAACCTTCAAGCCGAATTGCCTGACAAAAGCATCGTCGTTCAAGGCGATGTGGACGTGGCCAAAACAGATTGCCAGTGTTCTTGGGCCACTTGGAACAAAAATCACTGCTCCCGCCCCACTTGCGAAAATATCTTCTGGGAGGTCAGGGCTTTGCGTGCGAAGGAATTCCTTCCATCCGGGTGGATTTGTATAGATTTGGCCAATGTAAAGCGTAGCACCCTCAATACCTGCCCAAGCTCGGGTTTCGAGCTCACGAGGCTCGCCGGGAGCAAAGCTTGGACCGAATGCAGTTGCTCCGGTACGTCCTGGACGCAGAAGTCGCAGGTTGAAATGATACTGTTTTGCTCTGGCCATCAATAACTCCTAAAAAACAAAAGGATATACTGGCCAATTGCAGAGACAACTCAAAATTGCAGGCGACTGCAAAAAGGTTGCCTCTTATAAGGGTTGCCAATCAACGTTGCGCTAGAACTTCTTGACTTCCGTACTATTCGGCGGCGACGGAGCCTTCTGCGAATAACTCTAGGTCCTGTGCTGCCATGACGGACGATAGGCGTTCGCCTACCCACTGCGCGACCGGCGGCGTGACCGCGTTCCCGACTGCATGGTAGCGCAGGCTGTCGATCCGATCGACTTGGCGTTCGTCAAAGTGCAGTGGGAGAGTCCAATCCACCGGAAATCCTTGGACCCGCTCGACCTCATTCGGGGTAAAGCGACGGACGCGCCCGTCAGGATACCAGACATAGTTGCGCGACCAGTCCGTCCCGGTGTGGCGCGCCGACTCCGCGTAGATGCAATGCGCAAGACTCTTTACGAGTGGTCCCCGCTCAGTATCTCCAATGATTGTCTGAAAGAGGGAGGGAGATTTCTTCCCATTCGGTCGACTCTTCTTAGGATGCCAGTCGCCGCATTCTGGCTCAAAAAGTACTTCTCCGAGACCTCGCCGGTCTCGATGCATGGCAACAATGTAGACGCGGCGGCGTTGCTGGGGGACTCCGAAGTCTTTGCTGTTAAGCACACGCCACGTGACGTCATACCCGAGCTCATCCAGCGCCTTGAGTACGACTGCGAAGTCTCGTCCTCCGTGGCTAGAGAGAAGGCCGTGCACGTTTTCGAGGATAATTGCTCTTGGATTGCGTCCTCGAACGAGCCGCATAAACTCATGAAACAGTCCAGACTGGCTGCCTCGAAGCCCAGATCGTGGCCCCATTCTTGCAAGCGAGAGGTCTTGGCAGGGGAAGCCTGCGGCCCAGACGTCAGCTTCAGGGATTTCTGACTCATCCAGTCTCCTAATGTCATTGTTGATCGGCAGCTCGGGCCAGTGCTGCATCAGTATCTCGCGGCAGAACGGCTTGACCTCACAGTGGAACTTGAGCTCGAAACCAGCCCGCTCAAGACCGAGGTCCAAGCCCCCGATCCCCGAGAAAAATGATGCGACGGAGTATGACAGCTCGATTTCCCCCTTGTGAACTGGCCGATTTAGCCCTTATCTCTATCTAGCGTAGCGTACTCAGGTCAATAACTAAATAGGGTATATCGGTCCCCGTTTGTTCTTAAGGCTTAACGACGAATGGTTTACGTGAGGTTAGTGGCAGGATGACGACGTGCGAGGTCCACTGGAGGCCATCCGGGGGAAGGGGCGAGTTCGAGTTTGTCCCGGCTGACTCGCTGATGGACCGCGACATCCACGTCGACTTCGACCAGCTTGGGATTAGGATCGACGCCGAGGTCAGCGGTCGGCTGGCGCAGGGCAAGCCCCGTCTGCGAAAGCACGATGCCAACAACCGCTCGAAGCTGCATCTGCCGCAGTTGGTCATGGCAGTGGCCGCGCTGCCCGAGCCCGCGCGGTCTGACCAGCACGCTTTGTCCTTCCCGCTGGAGAACAAGTCCTTCGTTATGGACCAGATGGACTTCGACGTCGTCGAGGACGACGGAATAACTGCTGTGCTCTCGCCGCTCCGGGTGTCGATCCTGCACAGCGGGTTCCAGGTCCAGCTCGGAGACAGGCTTAAGGCCATCGCCGACGACGTGGCGAACATCGACAGGATCAGGGCCCGCAGTCCAGCGTTGGCGGACGCCGTTGAGGCCCACGCGGCGGAGGTCGCCAACGGCGTGAACTCGGGGGCCCTGCGCAAGACCGCCAACCGGCTAATCGAGTTGAAGTCCGAGCTCTTCGGGCTGACCAACGCGGGCTCAGCGCTGACGCTGGTCGAGGCGGACGCCAAGCCGGAAGTCGAGGCCGAGGAGATCACTGGCAAGGAGGGGCGCATCCTTACCAGGCTCCACGTCTACAAGGAGCGAGACCGGAAGTTCGCGAAGCAAGTTAGGGACCACTATCGACACGCAAACGGTGGCAAACTGGTGTGCGAGGCGTGCGGCGTCGTTCCCGTCGACAAGTACGGTGACGCTGGCGACCGCAGCATGGAGGCCCACCACAAGGTGCCGATCGAGGAACTACAGCCTGACAGCATCACGCTGGTGGGCGACATGGCGATGGTGTGTGCCACCTGCCACCGCATCATCCACTCGTCCAAGCCCTGCCTCACGATAGGACAGGTCCGCGCGCTGATCGCGGACCAAGTGCCCTGAGCCATGGCAGACACGATCGATTCCGAGCGCCGCTCCAGAAACATGGCGAGGATTAAAAGCTGCGACACCAAGCCCGAGTTGCGCCTCAGGTCCGCTCTGCACCGGGAGGGTATGCGGTTCCGGGTCTGCCGCAAGGATCTGCCAGGCAAGCCCGACATTGTGTTTCCACGCCACCGAGTCGCCGTGCAGGTAAGGGGCTGCTTCTGGCATCAGCACCCCGAATGCCGGGCAGGCCGACTCCCGACCTCACGATTGGAATACTGGCGTCCCAAGCTGGAAGGCAACGTCCGCCGGGACGGCGAGAAGGACGAAGCGCTTCGAACGTTGGGGTGGTGCGTTATCGTGGTCTGGGAGTGCGAGCTGAAGACTCACGACGGCCCGAACCTCGCGAAGGCGAAGGTGCGTGAAGCGCTGGCGTCTCATGAGAACAGACAATAGTCCATTCCATTCAGTCGCTTGACGCGAACACAGAGTTGTGGTCGTCGAGAGCGCAAATACTGTACTTATGCTGTGCTTGCCCGAAGCGAGGACGCCAATTAAGCTCCAAAAAGTCTTAAGTAATTGTTTTTATTATGAAAAATGGTGCCCCCACACGGACTCGAACCGCGGACCTACTGATTACAAATCAGTTGCTCTACCAGCTGAGCTATAGGGGCACTGGGCGGTTCTCTAAAGCTAATATGAACAACGCGCAAGAGGATTTTATCATCCTTTTGCAGGTTTTACATGAAGCACCCGCAGCGCTATACGGTTCCATAAACAGAGAGGCAAAAGCAATGAAACTGGTCTTGCATGTGGGCGTTCATTTCACCGAGGAAGAGCGGCTGATGAAGTGCCTTTTGCGTAATGCTGATGCGTTTGCAGCGCAGGGCACGATGGTGCCCGGCCACAGCCGCTACCGCGGAATTCTGCGCGAGACGCTCAATGCGATGGTCAGTGCGCCTCCTTCTGAAATGGCGCGCGATGTTTTGATGGATGCATTTCTGGATGAGGGCGAGGCGGAGCGGGTGATTCTGTCAGACGCCAATTTCTTTCGTACCCCGAAGTCTGCAGTCGAGGGCGGTATTCTCTATCCTGCGGGTCCGGTGCGGATGATGCGCATGGTCGAGATATTCGCGCGCGACGAGGTCGAGATCTTCATGGCGATTCGCAATCCCGCCACTCTACTGCCGATCCTGTACAGCAAATCCGATGGCAAGGATCCGGAGGCGTTCTGGGGCGGGCACGATCCACGCGATGTTTTGTGGTCCCAAACCATCGGACTGCTGCGCGAGGCGGTCCCGAATGTGCCGATCACCGTCTGGTGCAACGAGGACACGCCCCTTTTGTGGGGGCATATCATCCGGCAGATGGCGGGATTGCCCGACGACCGCAAGATCATCGGCGGCTTTGACCTGCTGAGCTCGATCATGAGCGATGAGGGCATGAAACGGTTCCGCGCCTACCTCAAGGATCATCCGGTGATGACAGAGCACCAGAAGCGCCGTGCGATCGCTGCGTTTCTGGACAAATACGCGCTCGAGGGCGAGGTGGAGGAAGAGCTGGATATGCCCGGCTGGACCGAGGAACTGGTCGAAGACATGACCGAGGCCTATGACGAGGATGTGGCGACCATCGCAACCATACCCGGCGTGCGGGTTCTGCTGCCCTGAGCTTGCCGTTTTGCACATCAGTCTTGGCGCGCGGCAAAGCCCTGTGATAGGGCTGGAAAAATCCAGGAGGAAGGGTCAAGTTATGCGTGAATTCGAGGCGGCGTCCGAAGGGGCCAAGATGGATTTCGCGGGCGATATGTCCTACGGTGACTATCTTGGGCTGGCGCCGATCCTGAGCGCGCAGCACCCGCGCTCGGACGCCCATGACGAGATGCTGTTCATTATCCAGCACCAGACGTCCGAGCTGTGGATGCGCCTTGCGATCCACGAGCTGGAGGCCGCACGTGCCGCGATGCTGGAGGGCGGACTGCCTGCAGCTTTCAAGATGCTGAGCCGCGTGGCGCGGATATTCGAGCAGCTTAATTCTGCTTGGGACGTGCTGCGCACAATGACGCCTAGTGAATACACTGCCTTTCGGCCGAGTCTGGGCAACTCCTCGGGGTTCCAATCACACCAGTACCGGCTTGTGGAATTCATCCTAGGAAACCGCAACAGTGCGTTGATGAAACTACACAAACATACCGAAGGACCGTTTGCGCGGCTGGAGGCAGAGTTGGCAAAACCGAGCCTCTATCAGGTGTCGATCGCGCTGCTTTGTGAGCGCTTCGACCATGCGCCGCTGGCAGGTGCGCCGGGTCAGGCCGATTGGGCCGCTGTGCCTGCGGTTCAGGACCTGTGGCAGCGGGTCTACGAGGACCCGCGCGCCTATTGGGATCTCTACGAGCTGGCGGAGAAGCTGGTGGATCTTGAGGATTACTTCCGCCGCTGGCGGTTCAACCATGTCACCACCGTCGAGCGGATCATCGGGTTCAAGCGCGGTACTGGTGGCACGGCTGGTGTGGCCTACCTGCGTAAAATGCTCGAGGTCGAGCTGTTTCCCGAACTCTGGCACGTGAGAGGAGCCTTGTAGATGGCTGATATCCTTAGAAAAGAAGCGTTCATCCTGCCCGAAGGGGTGATCTATCTGGACGGCAACTCGCTGGGGCCTATGCCGCGCGCGGTGGCTGCACGGGTCCAGGAGATGCTGGCGGATGAATGGGGCGAGATGCTGATCCGGGGCTGGAATGCAGCGGGCTGGATGGATCAACCCTCCCGTGTGGGCAATCAGGTGGCGCGGATTGTGGGCGCTGCCGAAGGTTCGGTGGTGATGGGGGATACTCTGTCGCTCAAGGTGTTTCAGGCGCTGGCTGCGGCGATCAAGATGGTGCCGGAGCGCCGCGTGATCCTCAGCGATACAGGCAATTTCCCCTCCGATCTCTATATGGCCGAAGGGCTGGTTGGGCTGCTGGAGCAGGGCTACGAGCTGCGGACGGTCGCCCCCGAGGAAGTGGCGGATGCAGTGGACGAAAGCATCGCCGTGCTGATGCTGACGCAGGTGGATTACCGAACCGGCCGGATGCATGACATGAATGCGATCACGAAGCTGGCGCAGGATCATGGGGCGGTGATGCTCTGGGATCTGGCCCATTCCGCAGGTGCGGTGCAGGTCGATCTGGCCGGATCGAACTGTGAATTTGCGATTGGCTGTACTTATAAATATCTCAATGGCGG
>TARA_R110000850_G_scaffold154656_2_pt1 | contig 17824 bp, 14 predicted proteins | sample TARA_R110000850 | Tara Oceans TARA_R110000850 (sample SAMEA4397586) | marine metagenome | biome: Polar Biome; feature: [SRF] surface water layer (ENVO:00010504); material: water (ENVO:00002006), including particulate matter (ENVO:01000060) such as... | depth 5 m | reverse complement strand
TGACCGCCCGTGGCCGGCGCAGCGCCGTACTCAAGGTGGCGGCCAGCACGTAAACAAACGTTGCAACAGCAAGACCGGCGACCAGCGTCATCGGAACTTCCATATCAATGCTGATCGCGCGCAATCACCAGCTAGGAAACCTGTTTCGCCAGTTTCGCCTTCCATTTGCGCGAAGCATTGGCGCGGTGCGGTGGCGACGATGCCCTGCGCACCTTGGTCATCTGATGAAAGTGTCGTCATGTACTGTACTGATTTTTTTGGTTTTAGATGTGATCAGGCATCCTGAAGACGCGCTCTGGGACTTCCAGTTTGACCCTGACTCATTTCACACAGTATTTCGGGAACTACTGACCAAACATACCTTGTACCCGACGAGCGTGTGCGCCAGATCACAGTGGGTACGGGCAGCTCGCTCTGTCAGCGAGTCTCCCGCAAGGTCCGTGCCTGTCGCTTGCACATAAAAAAGGCGGAGAGGAATTCTCCGCCTTTTATATTGCCGCTTCAGGTCAGGCCTCAGAAAACGGACTCGTCCAGGGCCATCAATGTGTCACCACCCGCCCGCACCTGCGCCAACAAGGCGGCGGTCTCTGGATAGAGCTTGGCGAAGTAGAACCGCGCCGTATCGAGCTTGGCCTTGTAGAAGCCGTCGGATGCGGTTGCCGCATCCTGACTTTTCTTCAAAGCAACACCCGCGGCATAGGCCCAGGAGAAAGAAAACACCATGTGACCGACCAGCCGCAGATAGGGCACGGCAGCGGCGCCCACTTCATCCGGGTTCTTCATCGCCTTCTGGCCCACTTCCATGGTCACCTTCTGTACCTCTGCCGCCAGCGCTGCCAGAGGGTCAGTGAATTCCTTCATCGCGGGATTCTCGGCGTGCAACTGCACCAGATCAGAAATGATCTTGCCGAACTTCATGAGCTTGGCACCCATGTCACCCAGAACCTTGCGCCCCAGCAGATCCAGCGCCTGAATGGTGTTGGTTCCTTCGTAGATCATGTTGATGCGGGCATCGCGCACATGCTGCTCGAGACCCCATTCCGTGATGTATCCATGACCGCCCAGAACCTGCATGGCCAGTGTGGTGGATTCGTAGCCGTTATCGGTGATAAAGCCTTTCACCACTGGCGTCAGCAGAGCGACCAGGTCTGCATTTTCCTTGCGTACTTTCTCGTCCGGATGCTTGTGCTCGCGATCAATTGCCAGGCCCGCCCAGTAGGTGAAGGTGCGCGCAGCTTCCACATAGGCCTTCTGCGTCAGCAGCATCCGGCGCACATCTGGATGCACGATGATGGGATCGGCGACCTTGTCCTTTGCCTTCGCACCTGAGAGCGAGCGCGCCTGCAGACGCTCCTTGGCGTAGGCCAGCGAGTTCTGGTATGCCACCTCAGCCAGCCCCAGGGACTGCATGCCGACACCCAGCCTTGCGCTGTTCATCATCACGAACATGGCATTCAGGCCCTTGTTGGGCGCACCGACCAGCCAGCCCGTTGCACCATCGAAGTTCATCACACAGGTGGCATTGCCATGGATGCCCATCTTGTGTTCGATAGACCCACACTTGAACGCATTGCGTTCACCGCACGCGCCATTCGCGTCGGGAATGAACTTGGGCACGATAAACAGCGATATGCCTTTGGTGCCGGCTGGCGCATCAGGCAAGCGCGCCAGCACCAGGTGCACGATGTTCTCAGCCATGTCGTGCTCACCCGCAGAAATGAAGATCTTGGTGCCGGTAACCGAGTAAGAACCATCTGCATTGGGTTCGGCCTTGGTCTTGAGAATGCCAAGGTCGGTGCCCGCGTGGGATTCGGTCAGGCACATGGTGCCCGTCCATTCACCCGAAACCAGCTTGGGCAGGTAGACCTGTTTCTGCTCAGGCGTACCAAAAGCCTGCAGGGCGTTATAAGCGCCGTGGCTCAGGCCGGGATACATGGTCCACGCCTGGTTCGCGGAGTTCATCATTTCCATGAACGCACTGTGGATGACGTGCGGAAGACCCTGGCCACCAAATTCCGGGTCCATGCCGAGAGCGCCCCAGCCGGCTTCAACAAACTGCTCGTAGGCTTCGCGGAATCCGGTGGGCGTGGTGACGACGCCGTCACCCTGATACGTGCACCCTTCTCGATCACCCACCTGATTGAGAGGAAAAATGACTTCCGCGCAGAATTTTCCGCCTTCTTCCAGAATGGAATCGATGGTGTCGCGGTCTACGTCCTCGTATGCGGGAATGTTCTTGAGCGCACCTTGAACATCCAGCAACTCATGAAGGACAAACTGCATGTCTCGCAAAGGGGGGGTGTAAGTTGGCATCGATTAGAACTCCGGTATGTACGCAACAATTATGACCGTACTCTAGCGTACGCTGCACTCTTGACCTTGGCCGCAGCGCCGATTCCATCCCGTTTCGCTGGTCAGCCCAGCCGTCCCGACCGCGTCGTGGGTCGCATCAGTGAATCGTAGAATTCGCTCCAGCGCGTCTACGAGCCGGGTCAATTTCGTAATGATGACTGACATGCATTGCAAAACCATGCCAATCAAACAGCAAACACCTCTGCGAACATTCTTTGCGGCACTCATCACTGCTGCGCTGATGGTGTCGCAGACCGCGCAGGCCACCGTCGAGATTACTGGCCCTGCCCATTTCGGCGAGCCGCCTGCGCGGCCGCAGATGCTGGCCGATCCGCATCGGCCATCCGGTTCGCCAACATCCGCCGCCATCGAACGGATTACGCAAGAAGATGGCCCGGGTGCCGGCCTGCAACTTGCCCAGAATGCGCTCTCTGGAAGCCAGCGCGCTTACGGCGAAAAAGACGCGCGCACCATCATTCCGCGCCTGAACGTGGCAAACGCAATACAGCGCACCGGTCGCGACGCAGAATCGCTGATCGAGTATCGGAAGATCATTCAGATGATCGAAGCCGCCGGGGGGCCGCGTGATGCCCGACTCGTCGACGCCTGGAACGGCGTCGCATTTGCCCATCTCAATGCCGGGCAATTTTCGGGCGCGCAACTCGCCTACGAAGCGAGCCTGCAGCTGGGCAGGGTCAATCTTGGACTCAACAACCTTGCGCAGCTCGAAAAACTCCATGCCCTGGCTATCGCACAGCAGGCCAGCGGCGCTGGCGATGACGCGCATGACACGCAAGTCAGGAGGCTGAAAGCGGGGGAACAAATCTTCGGCATGGATTCGCCCGGAACCGCAAACCTCTATGTTTCGGTCGGCCGATGGTTTCGCATCAATGGTCGAGTTTCCAACGCCATTGCCCTGCACTCACTCGCGGTAGGCATTCTGGACAAGGACTCCGAGCACGAGCCTGAACTGACTGAGGCACTGATCGAGGTAGCCATCAGCGCCAGCAAGCGACCCTTGGAGTTTGACCAGACGCCCTTGCCCAGAAACGCACGCCCCCGAAGCGCACTTGAACGCGCCGAGGCTCTGGTCACAAAAGACAGTTCACTGGCCGCAGAAACACGCGCGGCAAAGCTCATTCGCATTGCAGACGTCCACATCTCTCAGAATCGAGCTTCCAGCGCCGTACCCATCTATCAGCAAGCCGCGAGCTTGCTTGCGTCCGTGGGCCAGGCTGCGCCCTACTCAGCTCCGGTCTTCATTGAGTTCGCACCGCCATTCGCTGAAGCGGTTCCGGGCAAAGGGGGCGACGTGGTTGCTGAGTTCACTGTCAGCGAGAAAGGGGCCGTTGAGCAAATGCAAATTCTGGAGCATCTTTCCATCCCCGTGGCCAACGCCACCATCCAGAATCTCAGGCGATCACTTAGGTCTGCCATTCTTCGCCCGCGCATCGTCAACGGTGTGCCCGTAGAAACGCGAAATGTTCGCTTCCGATTAGCGGTCCGGGGCGGTTCAGCTTGATATGACACTGTTCCGAAACTCCACGCGCGACATTCAGTCTTATCCACTGGCAAAGACTGAAGCCCTCATACCCGGAGCCGGGAAATACATGAAATCGATTGTCTGCAAATGGGTATCCCTGAGCATCGCCGCCATCGCGCTCACCGCCTGCGCGACGCCGTCATCTGGCCCATCCAATCCTGCACCTTCGCCTCCACCCGCGGGCAGCCCTGCCCCACCGACACCGCCATCAACGCCATCGACCCAACCGTCGGGCAAATCATCTCAATCCGATCCCTCGGGCGAGACTCAAGGTGAAGAGACTGCAAGCACAGAATCTGACGGCCAAAAATCCTCCGAGGCATCGGCTGGCAAGGAAGCCGCACAGGACGCCAAGACCGCAGACACAGCCGGAGATTCTTCTGCAGCACCAGAAGGCGCAGAGCAAGTGGGTAATGGCGCGATGACACAAGAGGAACTCGAAGAGGCCTGGGACCAGGAGTTCGACGTCGCACTCGGTGACTTTGACAAGCGACTCGCTAAAGAGCGCATCGAAATTGAAGAACAGCAGATCGAAGGCTCGGATACCGGCGGTGCGGGAGATGGCGATGGCTTCGGCGGCGGCAGCGGCATGGCCGGCGAGGTACCTCCGGAAATTGAAGGCGAACAGAGCGTCTCTTCAATCGACGGCCAAGGCGGTCGCGGCGCGCCCAACACCGTGGCACGCAAGTTTCCAGCCCCGGATGATGTCCCCAGTGGCAAGAACGACGATGTCGTTGCGCGTCAGCTGCGTGAGGCGGCTGAAACGGAACCGGATCCCGAACTCAGAGCCAAGCTCTGGGACGAGTACCGCAAGTACAAATCAAAGGGCTCCTGAATATGTCGATCATACCTAGAGGTTTGCACCTGCTTGCCCTGATACCTGCCCTGCTGCTCGCCAGCGCCTGCGTATCCAAACAGGTCAAACGCGTCAACGAGGTCCAGGCTCAACAGGCGAAGACCGAACTGCCAACAGAGCAGGTGCTCAGCGTCGTTGTCACTCAGTTCGACCCGGGCATTCCCGAAACCATCAAGGAACAACAGAAAGAACGAATCTATCCGGAAGTGCGCAAGGCCGAGGCCAATTTCATTCCGCAAGTCCTGCGCAGCACGCTGGACAACACCGGTTACTGGGGCACGGTACGTGTTCTGCCCAAGGCCACCGCTTCCACGATGATCGAAGTCGGCGGAAAAATACTTCATTCGGATGGCGAAACCCTGCGTGTGCGCGTCTATGCCACGGATGCAACGGGTCGCAAATGGCTCGATAAGGAATATGAAGAAGTGGCGGCGGAACTTTCCTACACGGAGAAGACCATCAGCGCGCTCGATCCTTTCCAGGATCTGTACAACAACATTGCCAACGATCTGCTTGCACAACGCAACAAGCTCACCGCCGAACAGATGCTGGAACTCAAACGAGTGAGCAAGCTCAAATTTGCAGCAGACCTGGCGCCGGCCCGGTTTGAAGGCTATCTACAAAGCGATTCATCAGGGCGTCTGTCAATCAAGCGGCTGCCACCGGAATCCGACCCCATCGTCCAGCGCATTGAAGACGTCCGCCTGCGCGACGATTTGCTCGTAGACACCCTGGATGCGCATTACTCAGCGTTCCAGCAGAACATGCGGCCGGCCTATCAGGAATGGCGGCGCGCCAACTACAGCGAAGTCATTGCTCTGCGCGAACTCGAACAACAGGCTTTGGGCCGCAAAATTGCCGGAGCGGCAGCTGTGGTGGGCGGCGTTTATGCCGTCGCAACAGCGGAAAGCGCGGGCACTGCAGCAGCGGGATCGGTTGGGATCATCGGAGGCGTGGGGCTGATTACCAGCGGCCTGCACAAGGGCAAGGAAGCGGAACTGCACGCCGAGTCACTTCGAGAGCTGAACAGTTCTATCAGCGACGATGTTGCACCGCGCGTCGTCAAGCTCGACGAAAAGACCATCACCCTTTCCGGCTCAGCCGAGGAGCAGTACGCCCAGTGGCGACAACTGCTTCAGCAGCGTTACGCCGCAGAAACCGGCGCCACTCCCTGATGAGCATGACGATCCATGTCCGAGGCTGAGTCGCAGCCCGAATTTGAACGCATCCGCCCTCAGACGCCTTCGTCACGGCAAGATGGCGAAGCCGGCACGTCATCGCAGCCGGCACACGCTGACGGCATCAGCGCAGGCAAGCTGCTCGGTGGAGTGGCGCTGTTGTTGCTGCTTGGCGCCAGCGCAATTATCGGACTGCCCAAGCTGCTCAACAGCACGCCCGCTTCTGCCCCACCCTCCACAGCGCCTGACAAGATTGAGACCGCCCTCGCAGACGCTGCGCCAACGGAGACCCAAACAAAACCTCCAGTTTGGGAGAACCCCGAACTGCTTCGTGCACGCGCCGCCGCCCAGGAACTGAAGCAGGCGTTTGAGACACTGGAAAAGAAACTCCGGGCGCACGGCGTTGAGCACTGGGGAGCGCGTGAATTGAGCGCGGCTCGACAAACCGCATTCACTGGGCAAGATTATTTTGACGCACAAAATTTTCCCGCCTCTCGCGACAGCTACGCGCAGGCTGTAGAACAAGGCAGGCTGCTGCTTGATCAGGTTGATGTCCGGCTCAAGGCCGCCGTCGAAAACGCGCAGGCAGCTCTGGGCAACGGCAACAAACAGGCCGCCATCGAGTCATTCGAACGCGCACTGGCGATCGACCCCGACAACACCGCGGCGAAGCGCGGTCTTGAGCGCGCAAACAAGCTGGAACAGGTGTTGGCAAAACTGGCGACTGCCCGGCGTCTGGAACAGATTGGCGATCAGAACGGAGCACTCTCGGCCTATCGTGCGGCGCTGGAATTAGACGCGGATTCACACGAGGCTCGTGAGAGCATCAAACGCATCGAATCATCGCGCCGCGAAGGCGAGTTTCAGCAGCTCATGGGCCAGGCGCTTTCCGCGCTGGATCAGGGCAACCTGGATGCCGCCGCAAGCTATTTGGGCCAGGCAAGCAAAATCAAACCTTCAGACCATGGTCTGAGCCAGGCCCGCTCACGACTGGCAAGCGCGCGCGCTGAACGCAAGCTCGCCGCACTGCAGGATGAAGCCAACGCGCAGATCGCGTCTGAAAACTGGGCTGGCGCCTTGGCCACACTCGAATCTGCCCTGAAAGTCGACCCGACTATCGCCTTTGCGCGCCAGCATCTTTCTCAGGTTCGCCAAAGAGCAGAACTGGCAACGCAACTGCAAACAATGCTGAATCAGCCAACACGCCTGCAGTCATCGGCGGTGCGCGCACAGGCTGCAAAACTGCTGGCCCAAGCCAGAGCGGTCCCGGATGCAGGCCCCCTGCTCACTCAGCAAATCTCAGCACTCGGTTCGGCCATCACCGCCGCGACTCGCCCAATTTCCGTGCGCCTGCAATCTGACAATCAAACCCTGGTGACGATCTACAAGGTTGGCAAGCAAGGCGCCTTTGCAGATCGCAGTATCGAGTTAGTCCCTGGCAAATACGTCGCTGTAGGAGAGCGGACAGGTTACCGTGACGTGCGTGTCGAGTTTGTTGTCAGCGCCGATACGCCACCCATAGATATTCGTTGCACGGAGCCCTTGTGAGCGGCCAGACAGATCCAGACCCGATCCGCATCGCGCCGGTGGCCTATTCCCCGCCCTCCGGACAAGCGCGTAGCAGCGCACGCAAGATTTCTCCGATGTACGGCGTGTACGCATTACTGGGCCTGCTCCTGCTGGTGGCGATTGGCCTGTTCGTAATTTCCAAAGCCGTACGGCTGGATATCGTCCCCTCACCAGATTCGGTCAAACTCAGCGGCGGTTTCGGCATCGCGGTGGGTGATGGCCACTTGCTGCTGCCAGGGCAATATCAACTCAAGGCGAGCAAACAGGGGTATCAGGATCTGTCCGAAACCTTTGAAGTGGGGCAAGACAAAGAACAGCGCTTCCGCTACGAGCTCACTCGCCTGCCTGGAAAGCTCACTGTCATCAGCGAACCGGCCGGCGCGGATCTGTTCGTGGACGACAACGGCCGCGGAACTACACCCTTGATTGACCTTGAACTGGCGCCCGGAAAGCATCAGCTTCTGCTCAGAGCGCCTCGCTTTCAGGCCTATGAGGCAGAGATCGAAATTGAAGGCGGCGGCATTGTTCAAACCTTCAAGGCCACTTTGAAACCCGGCTGGGCACCGGTATCGATTTCATCCAGGCCGGCTGGCGCGGATATCCTGATCGACGGCGAAGTTGCGGGGAAAACGCCCGGAACATTAGAGGTCGGCGGCGGCGCACACGAGGTCCAACTGCAGCTGGAGGGTTATCGCAGTTGGCGCGACAACATCACGGTGCGCCCGGGCGAAGCGCTCAAGCTTCCGACGGTCCAACTGGCCAAAGCCAACGGCAATCTGCAGCTCACGAGCGCGCCATCCGGTGCAGCGATCAGCGTTGACGGGAATTATCGCGGGCAGACGCCGCTGGGGCTGACGCTGGCTCCCGGCAAGGAATACGAAATCAGTCTTTCAGCACCCGGGCACCGCCCCGCCACAAGGCGCGCGAAAGTCGCATCCGGCCTTGCAGAAGACCTTCACGTTCGCTTGGATCCCATTCTGGGGAGCGTACGTCTGGAGATTGAACCTGCCGATGCCAGGGTCACGGTGGATGGCAAGGTATTGGCTGGCGGCACCCGGCAACTGCAACTGACCACCACCGAACACACTTTCGAGATCAGCAAGAAGGGGTTTGTCACGCAAACGCTGAAGCTCACCCCGCGTCAGACGCTGGAGCAGAAACTCGAGGTCCGGCTCAAGGGCAGCGGCGCACAGGCCATCGCCGATTTGCCGCGCAGCGTGCGCAGCAAGAGCGGCTTGAAGATGGTGTTGATCAAGCCCGGTGCATTCACCATGGGCAGCCAGCGCGGCACGCAGGGACGTCAGTCCAATGAGCCGCAACGCAAAATCAGGCTGACCAAGGCCTTCTATCTTTCTTCAACAGAAATCACCAACGCCCAGTTCCGCCAATTCAGAAGCAAGCACTCCTCTGGCATTTCCGGGCGACAGACACTGGATAACGAGCGTCAACCCGTGGTGCGGGTGTCGTGGAAAGACGCCGCTCTGTTCTGCAACTGGCTTTCCGAACAGGACAACCTGGCGCCGGCATATGACGAGAGCAACAACATGAAGCTGGTCAGTGCCAATGCCCCCGGCTATCGCCTTCCAACCGAGGCGGAGTGGGAATGGGCAGCTCGTTTTGCCCACGGCGCAAACCTGCGCTACCCCTGGGGCAATGCCATGCCGCCGAGTGCCAAGTCGGGCAATTTCGCGGACCGCAGCGCCGAAGGAACCGTCGGCGCCACGCTCAGTGATTACGATGACGGCTTCGTCGCCGCCAGTCCGGTCGCCAGCTTTGCCCCCAATCCCTTGGGCGTGTTCGACATGGGCGGCAATGTCGCCGAATGGACCCATGACTGGTACACCGGCCTGCCCTCTCTTGGTGGTGCTGAGGAGACCGATCCCATGGGGCCCGACAGCGGCCGCGGACACGTCGTTCGTGGCTCGAGTTGGGCACACGGCGGGCTGATACAGCTACGTCTGGCCTACCGGGACTTCCATCAAGGCAGCCGCGAAGATCTCGGCTTTCGCGTGGCAAGGTACGCACAGTGAAAATCCCAATAAGTCTTGCCTCAGCGCTGATGATCTCCAGCCTGGCATTGGCCCAGACCCACTCCGGTTCGGCTGATACGGCAACTGACGCAGGCACGCAAAGCGATGGAACTGAGCAGAATTCCGCACTATCCGGCGAACGCAGAGATTTCAGACCCACCGAAGAAGTTTCAGCAGATCAGGAAGTGGATTTCCCGGCTGATATCTAAACTCCAGCATTCCAAGAACATCTGACCATGCGAAAAAATTTCCCAGTCGAATTTGTCTACCAGCTCTTTGCGCTGTTGGTCGCGTCGATCATCGTTCACGCCGCCTATGTGGCGGTCGTGCGCCCCAAAGCCAACGCGGCCCTGGCCGAGCAACAGGTCGCGGCGAGCCAGGACCCGCAGTTCGCCGCTGAACCCAATCTGTGGATCATCATCAAGGACTACGAACAGGAGCTGGCCATCATCCTCACGCTGTGGGGGCTGGCCATCATGGGTTTCAAATTCCGCACCCTCAATCGTGAGCGCGAACTGTTTGACGCCAATCTGGTCAGCCTTCGCGAAGGCGAAAGCATCCTGCCGGAAGATGCACGCGCCCACGCCCGCGCCATCGAGGCCCTTGACGCGCAGAAGCGAGAACGCATCCTCCCGCAGCTACTACTTGCAGCGCTGAACCGCTTTCGCATGACCCGCAGCATTCAGGATGTTTCCGAGGAGGTCGGCCGCGCAACGCAGAATTTTGCTGACCGTCTGGATTCGGAACTTGCACTGATGCGCTACGTGGCATGGGCCATTCCCTCCATCGGATTCATCGGCACCGTGCGCGGGATCGGCGCGGCCATGGGTCAGGCCAATCGCGCGCTTGAAGGTGATCTTGCAGGTGTGACCGAAGCCCTTGGGACGGCCTTCAACTCCACGCTCACAGCCTTGCTGCTGTCGATCATCCTGATGTTTCTGCTCTACCAGTTGCAGCAGATGCAGGAGCGGGTTGTGCTGGATGCTCAATCGCAGGTCAGCAGTCGGCTGATCCAGAATCTGGTTGTGCATTGATGCGGGTCCTGGAACTCAATGACGCGGGTATTCGCATCAGCGATGCGAATCAGATACTGGCCGACAGCCCCGGCTTTGCCGCGCTGGATGGCAAAGCCCTGCTGCTTGGGGAGGCGGCGCGTGAACGACATCGGCTCGATCCACGGCGCAGCCACGACCGATTCTGGTACCAGCTTGACGCCTCGCTTGATGCACCGATGGCGCAGGCCCGAAGCGCCACCGACCTTGCGCATGCCCATCTGTGCTCTCTGGGCAAGCCCCTCACTGAAATGCCGCTACTGGTAGCTGCGCCGGGCAGCTTCACTGGCCCGCAGCTGGGCCTGTTTCTGGGTCTGCTACAGGCTGCCGGTGGAAAATGCGCAGGATTGTTTGACCCGGCTGTCGCTGCTGCCTCGCAAATCGAAACCCGATCGCAAATTGTGCATCTGGATGTGCAGCTGCACCGCTTCATGATCACCACCCTCCAGGGTCATAAGGATTTGCAGCGTCAGCGCGTGCAGGAGCACAAGCCTGGACTGGCAGCGATCCATGATCGATGTGCAGCCATCTTTGCTCAGGCCTTTGTGAGCCAGTCGCGGTTTGACCCTTTGCACAATGCCAATACCGAGCAGCTGCTCTACAACGCACTGCCCCCATGGCTGCAAAAGCTGGCTGATGATGGCAGCGCGACACTGGAACTGCAGTCAAACGGTCACACTCACCGAGCAACCGTTGATGCACGCGACCTCGCTGGAACTTTGAGCACTCGCTTTGCGGAGCTTCAGGACTTGCTCGCACCCATCCTGCGCGCAGCGGATTCCAGTTTGCTGCTGAGCGCCCGCGCCGCCGCGATTCCGGGTCTGGCCGCCTTCTTGCAAAATGCCATCGAACTCGACCAGCAGGCGGTGGCACGCGGAGCCCTGGCACATGCAAATTTGATCGCGACCGAAGATCAGGAACTGCCCTGGGTAACCCGATTACCGCGACGCGCGCTGACGTCTTCAGATCATGAGCGCAAGCCGGGATTGTCGACACACGTCCTGGTCGGCTTTCAGGCGCAGCCGTTGCCTGCGGAGAATGTGGCGGTGGCCTTGTCGAGCTGGCTTCCTGGCGCACCAGGACTGGCGATCCGCAAGGGCCATGTGATGCACCTTGAAGGCATCCCTGCCGGTAGCGTCATGGTGAACGGACGGCCGGTGCAGCATGAGCAAGCCCTTCATCTTGGCGATCGTCTGACTGCAGGGGCTCATGAGGTCCGTCTGATCTGCGTGAAGGACTGATCCGGCGCAATGAGACGCAAACGTCGTGACGTCGCGGTGTTCGGGATGTCTTTCCTGGACTGCATTTCCTGCGGTTTTGGCGCTGCGATTCTCCTGTTCATGCTGGTCGACCATGCACGCATTGATCGTGATCTCGACAACGACGATGAACTCACATCCCGCGTCAACGCTGTCGAGAACCAGCTATTGGACGACGCACAGGAGATTCTGGCCCTGCGAGCGGCGCTGGACGACAACCGCAACGCTACCGAAACCGCGGCCAGGGAAGCCAAACGCCTGCGCGAACAGATTGAGGCGCTCAGATCGGAACTGCCTGAGGGGAACGACGCTGCAACAACACGCAAATCGAGAATCCTGAAATTACAGGAAGAGTTGCTCGCGCTCGAGTCACGAGTGGAACAAGCGCGCGCAGCCTCAAAGAGCGCCTCTGGTGATGCCACACGGACGGTTGCAGGTGAGGGTCGGCGCCAGTATTTGCAGGGTCTCGACGTCAGCGGCAGACGCATCCTGATTCTGGTGGATGCATCGGCCAGCATGCTCGACAACACCATTGTCGGCGCGATCCGTCGGCGCAACATGAGCACGGCTCAGAAACTGGCTGCGCCCAAATGGCGACGCACCGTCGCAGCAGTGGATTGGATCACCGCACAGATTGATCCGGGTGCACAATTCCAGATGGCTACCTTCGCTGAAGAGACGCGCTCCGTGCTTGGCGGCGGCAGTGGATGGTTGCCGGTTGGCGGCGGCGCCCGACTGAGTGAAGCCGTGCGCGAGCTCCGCAAAATCTCACCGGCCGGCGGCACCAATCTTGAGAAGGCGTTTTCCCTTGCCGCTCGCATGTCCCCTCGCCCGGACAAGGTTTATTTGATTACTGACGGCCTGCCGACTCAAGGCGAGCGCCCAGCAAGTGGCGCTGTATCCGGACGCGAACGGGCGCGCCTGTTTGCTCAGGCCACCAACAAATTACCCGGTGACTTGCCCATCAACATCATCCTGATGCCCATGGAGGGCGACCCACGCGCAGCCAGCAGCTACTGGCAACTGGCGCGCGCCAGTGGTGGTGCGTTCTTCGAACCCGCGAGGGACTGGCCATGAGAGGACGCCGCGAGGCCGAAGTCTTTGGTCTGTCTTTTCTCGATGTCATCTGCTGCGGATTTGGGGCCATCGTGCTGCTGCTGGTCCTGAGCAAATCTGCCGAGCCAACCATTGATGAGCAAGACGAGGTTCAGGTCGAAAGCAGAGACGCGGAACTGCGCCTGATTGCCGACAAAACCGCCGGCGAGAAGAAAGCGCTGGCTGAAGAAGTTGCCGCTACCCGGAAGGATCGGCAAGCCGCCGAACGCGAGCTGGCGGCGCTGCGGGTAATGTCCAATGCCCTGCAGGACCAAACCACGGAAACCGAATCCGAGGTGCAGGTATCCAACACCATCGAGCAGAAGCTGGCATCCGCAAAACAATCGCTCACCGAAGAGATGCGGCGCCTTCAGGCGCAGGGTTTTCGTCCTCGCAAGAACGCGCCCGTGGGCGGTATTCCGGTCGACAGCGAATACATCATTTTCGTCATCGATACATCAGGTTCGATGCAACGATTTGCTTGGAACGCAATGCTCAGCACCATGGTTGAGGTGCTGGATCTCTATCCAAAGGTCAAGGGCATACAGGTGATGAGCGACGAAGGCGATTACCTGTTCTCGAGCTATCGTGGCGGCAGCTGGATTCCTGACTCGCCGGCGCAACGCAGGGCGGTGATTTCTGCGATCCGTACCTGGCGCACCTTTTCCGACTCCAGTCCGGTTGAAGGCATCGAGCGTGCGATTCGCGCATTCTCCGGTTCGGGCCATAAGATTTCCATCTATGTTCTGGGCGATGAATTCACCGGACCCTCGATCCAGAATGTCCTGGACCGCATTCGGCGCATCAACCCCAAGGATTCGCGGGGCGTTCCGCGTGCGCGGATTCATGGCATCGGTTTTCCAACTCAGTACGGGGCATCCGGAATCGGGCCAACTGGCATCCGCTTTGCCACCCTGATGCGTATTCTCTGTCAGGAAAACGGTGGTGCATTTGTTGGCCTGACCAGCACTCGCTAGATTTCATCACTTATATTGAAGCCGGCTGCCTCTCAGGACACGCTCCGCGGAGGCCTTCAATTGGAGAATCGGAATTGTTGTCGTTGCAGGGGGCATCAAGACACAAATACTCACGCCGCCGTGCCGGCCTGATGGGTCTGTGGGCAGCATTGCTGCTGGCGGCTTGCTCCACGACCCCGGTGGTCGCCCCCTCCAAGTTCCCGGCCCCGGTGCTGCGCAAGATTCCGGTCAATGTTGCCCTGTATATGGATGAAGCCCTGCGCGGCTTTGTGCACGTCGACGCGCCTTCCGGTGCCGCAACGCAGGAAGTCCGCGTCGGCGAAGCCTCCCAGGCGCTGTTCACAGAGTTTCTCTCGGCCCAGTTCCAGACGCTGCAGACGATGACAACCGCGCCCGGCAGCGGCAGCGCACCGGCCCAGATGCAGGCCATATTGCAGCCTCAGATCGAAGACGTTCAGATCTCATCGCCAAAGTCGGACAAGGATGATTTTCATGAGGCCTGGATCAAGTACCGCTTGCTGCTGCTGACACCGCAGGGAAAAACCATCACCTCATGGGAACTCGCGGCTTATGGCAAGCATCGTGGCGATTTCATTGGCGGCAATCATGCCAGTCTGACCTCGGCAGTAAACGAGGCCATGCGCGATGCGGCCGCCGGAATGGCCCTGATCTTCAAGGACGGCGATGCCATCCGCCAGAGGATCGTGGCCGCAAACGGCGAGCCTTTCGCTCCACGAAGTAGCACTAGCGCGAATCAATGAACAGGCTCAGGTCACTCTGGATCCTCGCCGTCAGTCTTGGACTGGCAGCATGCGTCACTTCCAAAGTGGAGCAACTGCGTCAGTCAGGCAGCGCTGTCACGGTTGCCGCAGGAGAATCCGTGGTGGTCCTTGGGAGACGTCATCGTGCGGACCGGGAATCCGAAGACAGTTTCAACAGCTGTGTAGCCAAGTCACTGAGCTCCAGAAAACTACCGGTCTACTCGGAGCAGGACTTCAAGGATGCGCTGTTTCCCTGGCTGGAGCCGCGCACCGCACCGATATCTTCGGAAGCCCTGAACCGCATGCTCGATGAGCCAATCATTGCGCAGCGCATCAAATCCACCGGCGTGCGGTTCATGGTTTGGGTCGATGGCCAGACCGAAGAGATCGATAGTGGCGGCAGCATCGGCTGCGGCATTTCGGCTGCGGGTGGCGGCTGCTTCGGATTCGGCTGGTGGGAAAAGGAATCCAAGTACGAAGTCGCCATATGGGACGTCAGCAACCGCACATCAGTGGGCAAAGTCACCGTGAACGCCAGCGGCACCTCCTACATGCCCGCGCTGATCATCCCGATTCCGCTGATCGCCCGCACCGAATCTGCAGCCTGTAGTGGCGTTGCAGCGCAGATTGGCGAACTGCTCACACCGGCTACCGGCGGCGCTCCGCTAAGACCACCGCCCGCGGTAGGATCGCCCTGAACGGTGTGCCTGCGTGATTGCGGCGAGGGCCCCTGCCCGGCAATGACATCTGTGTCGCTCTGGGCTCTAATGGACGCAGGATCTGACAGCGGAGCAGCAGGAGATGCCTTACCGGGTGGATGTTGAAGGAAAGCTCGAACGCGCGAGCTTGCGCGGAAAACGGGTACTGCTTGCAGACGCCAACACCATCAATCAGCAATTGACCGCTGATGCACTGCGTGCAGCCGGGATGGATGTCGATATTGCCGAGAACGGTGAAGTAGCAGTGAATATGGCTGAGATCATCAGCTTCGATGCCGTGCTTCTGAGCTGCCAGATGCCGGTCATGGACGGCTTTCAGGCCGCTCGCCACATGCGAGTGCTCCGCGACGAAAGAACACTGCCCATCATCGCCATGTCCTCACAAGCTGATGTGGATACCGAAACCCGTTGTCATGCCGCTGGTATCAATACCTTGCTTGCAAAGCCGCTCAATCCACACGCCCTGTATGACGCGCTTGAGCTGAATCTGTTCGGGAAAGTCAGCGCTGAATCAGCAAGGCAGGCAAAACCTGCACAGGCGGCTTCCAATGCTGATGAGGATCAGAATCTGCGAGAGGCAGGCCTCGATCTGGATACCGGTCTGGCGATGACATCAGGACATCGCCAGACCTATTTCGAGCATCTGCGCACCTTTGTTGAACGCCACCGCGACGATGGTCAACGCCTGCTGGAAGCGTTTGAATCCGATGATCTTGATGCCGCCCGACAAATGGCTCATGGCCTCAAAGGGGTGTCCGCAAATCTGGGCGCACAAGGCATCAGCCAGCTCGCCAAACAGCTAGAGCAGGCTCTACGCCATGGCGATGATGCCGCTTTTCGCGAGGCGATTGCCGCCCTGGGGAGCGCGTTTTCAGGCATCCAGCGCGCACTTGATCAACTCAAGCCTCGCACCCGAGGGCCTGTTCCCAACGAAAACTCACTGCCATTGGAAAACATGGCATCCGATCTCTCCAAGTTGGCGCGGCTGATCCGGCACTTTGATGTTGAAGCGGTCAAGCAAAGCGAGCAATTGCTCAGTCAGCTGAATGAGACTGACTCGTCAGCTTTTTTACCCACACTCGATGCGCTTCGGACTTTTGACTTCGACACAGCTAACATCGCACTGACTCGCCTGGCGGGTGATCGAGCCATCAACATCGCTCAGTAAGACCAAATTCAGAAGGTAGGCAATGACAGAGACTGACAACGACGGGGAATTCCGAATTCTGATCGTTGACGACGAGCCCACGAACATCGCCTTGTTGGTGGGGGTTCTTGGCAACCTGTATCGGGTTCAGGCGGCGCAGTCAGGCGAAAAGGCCCTGGAACTCGCCGATATGGAGCCAAGACCCGACCTCATCTTGCTCGACGTCATGATGCCCGACATGAACGGACATGAGGTGTGCCGCAGGTTGAAGGCGGAGGATTCAACCAGTGGCATTCCCGTTATTTTTGTCACCGGACACGACGACGAAGAGGACGAGACGCATGGTTTTGCCTTAGGCGCCGCGGACTACATCACCAAACCCATCCGCCCTGCCCTGGTACGCGCGCGCATTCATACACATCTGGCATTGCGCGAACGCAATCGCTCCCTGGAAGCCCTGGTGGAAGCGCGCACGGCCCAGATCATGGAGGCCAACCGCCAGTTGAGCCAAGAAAAGCTTGAACGCGAGCAGGCAATGCAGCGTATCGAGCACATCCTGGGGCATGACAACCTCACCCGATTGCCTAACCGCATGCGCTTTCTGAAAGCGCTCGGAGAGTGCCTCGCCAATGCCTCCCTGCATGAGCGTCCGCTCTCAGTCATTGCAGCCAGCATTGATCGCTTTGCTGAGGTCAACGATGAATTTGGTGCTGACAAAGCGGACCGCACCTTGCAGGAAGTCGCGCTGAGAGTGATGCGCGTCGCAGGTGCCGAGCATCTGTGCAGCCGCACTGGCCCGACAAGTTTTGCCGTGGTTGTAGAAGCCCGCAATAGTGACGCGCATGCACATCAGGAACGTGCAGACAAAGCTGCGGCTCAACTCAAAGAGAGCCTTTCTGCCCCGTTCAGTATTGAGGGCAGCACCATCAAACTCAGCGTGAAGTCAGCGCTGCAGCACTATTCCGGCACAGGTCAGGATGCGCTGGGACTGCTGAGCCAGGCCGACGCTGCCGCCAAGAGGTCCTGATCCAGTCTCGCTCAGCCTGTCCGGCTTAGGAGCCACGCGCGACGATCAGGAAGGCTTGTTTGCACCGGGCGCGCCGGCGTGCACTTCTTCGTCTTCTTCATCTAAGGTGATGGTGCGCTCCCAGTGCTCGCGTTCCTCAACGCAGCGCATCAGGCCTTCCTGAGCTGAACTTGCGATCAGCCGACCTGAGGTATCAAAGATCATGCCGCGCGACAAACCACGCGCTGACTGCGCGGCGTGAGAGTCGGTAACGTAGAGC
>TARA_R110000850_G_scaffold80265_28_pt1 | contig 17888 bp, 19 predicted proteins | sample TARA_R110000850 | Tara Oceans TARA_R110000850 (sample SAMEA4397586) | marine metagenome | biome: Polar Biome; feature: [SRF] surface water layer (ENVO:00010504); material: water (ENVO:00002006), including particulate matter (ENVO:01000060) such as... | depth 5 m | reverse complement strand
ATTTGTTTGACAGCCGGCTTGCGTTAACCATCAGCGGGTTGCTGCTGATAGGCGCCGCGGTGTTGTTGCTTACCCGGTGGCGCAACGATTTTAATGACAATTTTGGTCTCGCGTTAAGTCTTGCCGGGCAGGTGCTGTTAGTTTTTGCCATCAATAAAAATCTGGAACCTGACATGGCTTTATATTGGTGGGCTGTGTGTGTGTTTCAGAGTGGGTTACTTGTGCTCCCCCATTTTGTCCACCGGTTGGTGGTTGCCGCTTTTGGGGGCGTGGCGTTTGCCTTGGCATTGATTGCTTCAGGGTTAGCGCACTTCGCCGGTAGTCTCTTGATTGTGTTATTGGCGCTTGTCTGGCTCGCGGAGTTCTCAAGCCTACGGCATATGCGACTTTGTCAGGCGCTGGGCTTCGGCTGGGCAATCGCTTTATTGTGCGTACAGTATATTCGTCGTTGGCAACTTGCTGAATTCGAAGATGTATTTGGTGTGCAGGGCAGTGGTTGGGCATGGCTTGCCGAGGCTCTAACGATTGCGGTGTTAGTAAAGTTGATTTTGGTGGTCGTCCGCCAGAGTCATGTTATCGTTCGGCCGGGGCAATGGGCATTTATTGCAGTATTTATCGTGTGTTTGAGCGCGGCCTCTTGGTACGCTTACGGTCTATTGCAGGCCGTTATTTTACTGTTGCTGGCTTTTTACGGCCGCAATCGTGTGCTGTTTGGACTCGCGTGTGTATCACTACTGTTAGCCCTTAGCAGCTACTATTATTTGCTCGATACCACTTTGCTGATTAAATCAATGACCTTGTTGCTGTTGGGCCTATTGTTGTTGGGCGCGCGAGCGCTGTTTTGCTATTTGTGGCCCAGCACGAAGGGCGACGATGCTCGCGCTCTGGAGGTGGAGCCATGAGCCGGATTGTGGTGGTAATTACCTTAGTGGCGATGTTGGCCTTAGTGAATGTCAGCATCTGGAGTAAAGAGCGTCATCTGGCTCAGGGCGATACTGTCTATTTGGAGTTGGCGCCGGTCGACCCGCGCAGCTTAATGCAAGGTGACTATATGACACTGCGTTTTGCTATTGCCGATGATTTACAGCAAGCGCACAGTCGTGACCCGGCTCTATCGGATAAGCGTGTTTTTGACGGCGCGTTTGTGGCGAAGCTTGACGAGAACCGCGTGGCGCGTTTCTCCCGTTTAGCATCCAATGACGCTAAGTCGTTGGCAGACGATGAAATTTTAATTACCTATCGTGTGCGCAATAAACGCGTAAAATTTGCTACTAACGCCTACTTTTTTAAAGAGGGTGCCGGCCAGGATTTTACCTCGGCCGAGTATGGTCAGTTTCGGGTTAATGATGCTGGTGAGCCATTATTGACCGCGCTGTACGGTGACGATTTTATGCGCTTAGGCACCTCTGATAAGGACACATAAATTAAGCTTTATGCGGCTTATATCGCCCCCATATGGCGATCTTTGAAGAGGCTGTTTTGTTTATAGGTTTGGACGCGGGAGTTCTGGTGTAGGTGACGCCGGGCGCAGTGCCCGGCGTTAACCGCTAGCGCAGCACCAGCTCGACCCGGCGGTTTTGCGAGTGACCATCGTTTGATGTATTGCTGCTAATGGGGGTCATGGCCCCTACACCGGCTGCAAGCAGCCGGTCGGCATTTACCCCTTGCTCTATCAGCGCGGTGCGTATGCTCTCGGCGCGCTGTTCAGACAACTGCATATTAAGCGCGTGATCGCCGGTGGTATCGGTGTGGCCCACCACATAAAAGCGCTCTGTTGGTGTGGACTCTAAATACGTCAAAATCACTTTTAATGCCTCTTGTGAGCTAGGCAGTAACTCCGCTTCCCCCGTGGCAAAATTCAAGCCGTGCAGTACCACTTTACCCTCGCGGGCGAGAGAGTCGGTCAGATACTGGGCGTTAATCGTTACGAGGTCAGTGTTCATTTTGGTTATTTCTACAATATCGTGGACGATTTCCACTTCATGGATGGCGCCGTCTTTATGAACATAAACCGATAGGTAAACTTCTTCTTTACCAATCTCTTTTTTTGCGGTGAGCATGCGATAGTCATCACGCTTGTAAATGCTGGTTGTTATCGCATTGCCAAAGCGCCCTCTTTGTGGTGAGCCGCTCCAGAGCTGTTTTATTTGTTCGTCGCCGCATTCTCTATGTTCGCACTGAAACAGAATCTCAAAATCAGATTTTTTAAGCGCGTCGAGATAGTTGGCAAAAACTTGCAGTGTGGATTGATCTTTAGGAGCTTCGTAACCAATTATTGTCGACTTACCTTTAAGGTCGAGGTGTGGGACCTCGTCGTTCTCGTCGGCAATGCCGGTGGCAAGACGTACCTCGGCAAATTCTGACTCGCTATAACGGGTAATAGCGCTACCTTGATAACGAGATATAAGAGGGTGATCTTGCCCCGCATCATCCTCTTTCTTGCTTACGGAAGTGGTGCTAGGTTCGCTAGATTGCCGGATGGCGTTAGTATCTACAGTAACTTGCCCTAATAGCAAGGATTCAGGCTCTGTGATTATCTGGACAATTTCGAGCGTATCGTGATAATCCTCTTTAATAATCCACTGTAAATAGGTTGGGCTAGTGTCGGGGCCGACCTTGGCAGAGAGATATTGATAATTTTCTGTCGACTGGCTGAAGGCGTAGAAGCCCGAAGTTGCACTCGATATCCATACGGGTTTCAGAAGTCTTCTAGAGAACTCAAAACCGCATGGATCCTTTGTGTGGCAATATAAAAGAACCTCTCCCTCAAGTTTATCGACGGATTGTTTATAATTTTCGGCAACTTCAAGCGGTGATCTTCCGCCCTTTAGGCTGTAGATATGCACGGTCTGCTTACCAATAACCGTTAGTTTATCAATGCTCTCGTCTTCTTTAAGTTTCGATAGCGCAACGTAAGACTCGGTGTAGTGCGCCTCTTGCTGCCTATATATCTCGGCATCGCCATAGCGAGATACTAGGGGGTGATCGGCCTCTTCTGCGATGGTCGAACTAAATAATAGACTCGCTGACAACGTAGTCAGGGCGACTATAAATGACTTCATGGCGCGTTCCTTACGTATGAATTAATAATCTCTGTGATGCGGTTCTCATCTTTTGTGGCTGTAAAAAACCAATGGTAGCACGAGAAATAATAAGTAATCGATAATATCCCATATGGCATTAGATGATTCAATTGCCGTCACGGTAAGTCAGGATGACAAGGGTATTTGTTGTGAAGAAAATATTAGTATTTAAGGAAGAGGGTGTTGACTGTAGGGCGGTATCATCCTGCCTTGACTTGCTAGCTGTCAGTCACAAAACCGTAACAGTTAAAAATATAATTGCCTGTAATCTCTCTAATGTTGAATTGGTGATAGTCGCTTGCAAGACCATCGATTCGGCAAAGAGGATTTGGGCTCAGGTTGGCTCAAATGTTTTATCCATTCCCGTCGCCCTCGCTATTAATGCGTCCTGTAATAAATCTGAAGCCTATGCGCTAAGCTGTGGGTTCCTGGGTGTTATATCGTTAAATAGTGAGGCCGAATCGATCGTAAAAGCCGTTAGCACACTCGCTCGTGGTGGTTTATGGTATAGCCGCTATTCGCTAGAGCTTCATATTAAAGATCAGTTAGTTGCACGGCGGTCGGTGTCTAATAATTTCTTTGATCGCACAACGCTTACTGCGCGAGAGCGCAGGGTTGCAGTGCTAAGTTGTCAGGGGTTGGGTAATAAAGAAATTGCAGAAAGTCTGAGCATATCTCCTTATACAGTAAAAACTCATATGCAAAAAATAATGAAGAAAAGTGGTGTGAAAAATCGAACGCAGCTGAGCGCTGCCTTTATGGGGTAGTGATGTTGATTTTATGGTGTACTCAAATTGGAGTATTGCCGGCTGGGAAAGGGAAGAAAATTAGTCAGATTGGGTGGTTAATCTGACAGGCGGTAATTCGTACAATAGCGTCGTATTATTATCAATCACAAGGAGTTATACCATGCGTAACATGAGTAAACGTATTAAGGGTCAGGGCATGACAGAGTACATTATTATTGTCGCTTTGATTGCTATTGCGGCCATTGGGGCCTTCACGCTGTTTGGTAAGACGGCACGTAATCAGGTGGCTGCCATGGCTTCTGAATTGGGCGGTGAGCCTGGTGATGATGCTATTACAGAGGCCAATAATGCAGGTAAGGCGGCTGTGACAACTGCGAAGAAAGAAGTAAATCTAAGCAATTATAACGAAACAGCCACCGAAGGTGGAAAAAGTGGTGGCGGCTAATAGTTTTAGTGATGGCTCGATTTCAGGTTGATCGAGCCTCTATTTATAGAGGAAAAATGAAAAAATTAGCATGCAGTTTAATGATCTTTTTCACTGCCAGCTCTGCGCTGTCTCTGGCAGAAGGAAGCCCCTGGGAAAACCCTTTTAGTTTAGATGAGGGGGGCTCGGTACCCGCAGGGGAGCTTGGAGTCCGAGTGCTCTAATGAGGCTGGTTACGCAAAATATTTATCAGCAGCGATGGATAATCTTATTAGAATCCAAAACTTGAACGTTGAGGATATTAAGTCGGATGAAAGCGTGATCAGTGTAGATCCGAACGGAGACATGGCAGAATTTAGCCTCTATGACGATAGTGAGTATTTAAATGGCTCGGTATCGGGGAGTGATGTGCCGAGTGACGTAAAGAGCGGCTTTGGCGATGACGTACGTCGGAATACGACTTTAGTTTCGCTTAAGTATAAGTCTGACTATAAGGGGCTTAGTGTGGGTGACGACTTCCCGACTTCAGTTCAGAAAGAAGTTTGGGATTTTTGTTTGTCCCACGGTGAAGCCGTACTGAGCCAGTACCAACATTGATAATCTACTAGATGAATAGTTCGCTCCCATTAAGTAAAAAAAGACGTGAGGAGGGATACGCAACAGTCTTCACTATTGCGTTCTTTGCTGCCATCGCCTTGGCAGTATTCTCGCTATACGATGTCGGTTGGGTCGCTTCTGAGCGGATTCGACTGCAAAATACCGCCGATAATACCGTTTACAGCACCGTCAATGTTCAAACCCGCGATTTGAACATGATCGCTATTACCAACCGCGCAATGATCGCCAATCAGGTGGTTATAGGACAGTATATTGGCTTGGTGTCTTGGTCGAATGAAGTCAATGAGTTCGCCCAAAACTTAGAGACTTTAGGGCAGTTTGCTCAAGTTATACCCTATGTCGGACCTTTCATAAAAAAGGCTACTGATATATTGGCGAAAGCAACAGATGCAATGGTTGATTTTTTCGAGGCAGGTGACTTTATTATCGATACCGTTCAAGAAAATATCATTTATGCATTAAGTGAGTTCCAACGTGTCAATCATGCCTTAACTCTAGCGGCAAATTATTCAGTTTATCAAGATGTTCTAGCGCGGAATGATCCCGATGTCACCTCTAGTATGGCGGGGAGTGCGGTGAACATAAAAGAAGTTCTAGAGTCTTGGGGCGGAGATATCCAGCGTTTTGAACGAAATAACGTGGCTGCCAATAGTAAAGGTGGTGATAATAGAACGACTCAACGATTTAACGAGTTTTCTAATTTGGTGAATGACTCAAGAGATAAGTTTTCAGCTAATCGTTCATATCGTTTTTTCAAGAAGGTCGATGTTGGATTTTACGAGTTTTGGGGGGAGAAAAACGGTGGATCGGATTTTATTCCGGTTGAGGTTAATAACAAAGGTAAGTCGGTTGTTCGGTGGAATTGGACCGCAGCCGATACATTGTCATTCTATCAGAAATTTGATTTGGGGTTTGGCATAAGTTGGACCTCTGAGACGCCTCTTGGCTGGGGGGCAGCTCACTCTTTAAACAAAGATAGAATTGGCGATAGATTCAAGTACGAAGGTTATAAAAACAACAGCCGTAGAAATTACGATGAGGATGACTGGGAGGCCTTGGATTACGCGGGTGGCAATGAAAAACGTTGGTGGGGGGGCGCCTGGATAAATGGCGATGCGGCAAGAAACTTGAAATATCCCTCTGTGATAGGAAGCGGAAAGGTGTACGAGTATAACAACATAAAAAAAACAAAAGGGTTAAGAGATTTTTATGATTTTAAAGATGATGCTAAGACTGACGAGATGCCAGAATTTAGTATTTTTTTAAGTAAGGGCGAGGGCGATATTAGAACGCAGAAGACCGTAGATAATTCTATGGAAAGCTATAGTCGTATCGATAGATTAACGATTGAGAGCGATGGCGGAATGGCTGGAAATAGGTTGTATGCATCGGGTAGCGCACAAAGTTTTTTTGCTCGGCCGGATGAATCTCACTATGGAAGTCGAGAGTTTTCGTGGAATGTAGAGTGGGGGAGAAGTGATGGTCTCCATGAGTACGGGAATCTTTACAATCCGTTTTGGCAAACTCGGCTTGTTGAAGACTCCAGGCCACTGCTTTCTATGTTGATTTCGTTCGGAGCTCTGTGATTTTTAAGGAAATTTTTTAAGGTAAATTTATTTTTAGTATTAGTGTAAATCTATATTGGATGAATAGAGGTGAAGGCGAGGTGAAAAATAGAGCAGTTTTTCTTTCTATGATGGTGATGTCTTTTGGGTGTAATCTTGCAATTTCGAATGATTTTGAGGTTCCTGTCGTTAATCCATACATGGATAAATTTCACTGGTCTTTACGTCCCGATGTAAGAGCGATAATGGCATTAGATTCTGTATCGAGGGGAAAGCTTGACACTTGTGTTGCCAAGGCTAACGAGGCTGGTCATGGCGCTGAAGATCTTTACAATGAGCACTTTCGTAATGATGTTGGTATGACCTCGCTAAAAGAAGGTTTTACTAGACAAAAAGAGGTTGAAGGTTATAAACCTGTTGCGAGAAGAGGGCTGGACCCTTGGTCTAAAGAAAATACAGACGATGTTATGAGCGTGCTGAGTAAACGAACCTTAGATTTGATGTGGGGTTACTATCAGGATTATGAGAGTCCTGTATCTTCCTCGAAAAAGACATCGACGGCTCAGCAGGTAATGTGGGACTTTTGCATGTCGATACCCAAAGAGCTTTTTGTTGAATGACATGTGCCTGCGCGACATAGCTACTTTGGAGTGATTGTGAAATCTCACAGTGGAAGCGTGCTAACTGAATTTGTAATAGTGGTGGGGTTTGTTCTTCTACCTTTAACATTGCTTGTTCCTGTCATGTATAAATATATCGAGAACCGGCAAATGGTAGAGCAGGCGGCGCGCTATTCCGTCTGGGAAAGGGTAGCCTATTTTGGGTCAGCTCCCGGTGGCAGTGTGGATGATGCCCCAGAAAAATCGGATGAAACTATTGCGCTAGAGATAGAGGGAAGAATCCTCTCTCATTCAAAAAGCAGGATTACTACTAAGAGCGACTCAGGTCAAAATTCAGAGCCACTCAACCCTGTGCTTAGAGTTCGAACTGGTATAGACGGCGAGCTGACGCCGATTTATGAGGAGGCAGAAGAAGATAACGAAGGTCAATCAGCCATGTACGTCTCGGTAAGTACCGCAGAACACGGCTTGGCAGGCTTTGGCTCTTTGCAGAGCGCCTTCGGGAAGGTGTTAGATCTGTCTGATGGTTTTAATCCAAATCTTAAGGGCGTTTACGAATCAAGCGTAAGCGTATCGTTGAAGTATTTAGAGTGGTTTGAGGATTCTTTCGCCGAGGGTTTTTCCGCTGATGAGGCTCTTTCTATGTCGCGTACCAATGCATTGATGACAGAAGGTTGGTCGGTCGGTGGGCCAACGCACGCGAAATCTACGGTCGGCGGATTGGTACCTACCACTTTGTTCGACGAAATAGGCGCTGAAAGTCTTTTCTCAGTGTTTAGTAAGTTACCTCTTGTTAAAGAGGTTTCTTTTCTTAATTTCGGTAAGGTCGAACCAGATGCCGTACCTTGCGCTAGGTTGGGTGAGGTTTATAACGACACGGAATTAAGAACACCAGAGTCTTGTATGAGCCGTTTGACTCCTCAGTTAGAAAGCTACGGACATACATACCAGGAGTGATGCCCTAAGGATCGCGGCGCCAGCCGAAAAAGCGTTTGCCAAAGGACTGTTATGCCATATTACACATCCCTATTAACATTGATGTTACTCGCCTGTCCAATGTCGTTGCATGCCGATGTTAGCTTTCCGGTGCCCGACAATTTTGAGCTTCACATCATTGCCGATGATATGGAGTTTAACGGTATGACGATGGCCGTTAGCGGATTCTCGACGAGTCGAAACCCCACAGAAGTCGAATCGTTTTATCGCGATGCCTGGGGTGATGAGATTCGTAAAGCGCGCATGAATGATTTGGTTGTGCTGTCTCATATCAATGATGACTTGCTCTATACCGTTCAGTTTAACGAGCCTGAGAAACCGCAGATGCAGTTGCAAGGTTTTTTGGCGATATCAAACTTACCCGGTATGCGAAGCGAAAAGGACTTTGCTTATGGGAAAGGGTTTCCAATGTTATCAGACACGAAAGTTGTCAATGATATGAAAACCCATGATATGGGTAAAAATAACAGAATGCTTTGGTTAACTAACAAGTCTTCAGTGACAACAAACTTTAACTTTTATCGTCGAGAATTTGTTAACGATGGTTGGAGTGTTATCCATTCAGAAAATCGATTGAGGGATAAAGAGGCAGGGTTGGCGCTTTCTCGGTCTGGTGAAAACCTGAATATATCGATTATTGGAAAGAACTCCCTGACCCAGATTTTAGCGATAGTTACGGAGTATAAATGAATAACCAGCGAGGATTTGGGGCGGTTGAGTATATCATAGGGCTCGTTTTTTTTGCGATGGCAATTTTAGCGCCGTTGCCTGGTGAGGATGGTAAAAATGTGGTCGATTTATTAGTTGAGGGCGTTAAAAAAAACCATGCCAGCTATATGTATGCGCAGTCGCTAAGCCATATGCAGGTAGATGAGTCCGTTATCCCCGGTGTAAGTAGTGACAATAATGAGTCGGCGAAGTTGCTGACCTATGAGGAGAACTGATTAGTGGCAGTGGTAGCAGGGAATAAGAAAAGCTGGGTTTTATTAGTGGTAGCTATTGTGATAGCGGCGCTCGCCTTTTGGTTGGCGACACGCTACCTGCAGAATAAAGAGACGGCTATTCGCTCGCAAATACAAGGTCAGATAGGCGGTAGTGTGAAAGTGGTGGTGGCGTCAACGGCGCTTCGCGCCGGCGACGTATTAGGTCCTGGCAATATGGCCGTTGCTGAGGTTTCGTCGGATTTTTTATCGCCAGCTACGATAACGCCAGACCGGTTTTCTTTGGTTGACGGAAAAGTACTTAATTTCCCGATGGCGTCGGGCGAGCCTTTGCTATCGCATTATTTGGGCGGCGATAGTGTTACGCGGTTTTCTGAGCTTCTTAACGCTGGCGAGCGAGCGATCAGCTTTGAGGTGGACAATATTAACGCCGTATCTGGGATGGTGTTGCCAGGGGATTATATCGATATTTCGTTAGTTACAGAGAAGAAAGACGCCGGTGAGACCGCTATCGATGACCAAATGCTGGTTCCATTGCTGGATAAAGTTCGTGTTCTCTCTGTCGATGCTATCTCTTTGGTCAGTCGGGATGATGAGTTTTTTCGTCATGACAATAATAGTGCAGTGTTAGATTATGGCTCGGTTACCGTAGCCGTGACCTATAAAAATGCAGGGTTATTAACCTTGGCGCGCGAAAAGGGCGACATGGCAATATTCTTACGGAATTCAGAGGACGTGAACGGCCGTTTGAGCGACTCTGTGAGCATGGACGATTATATTAATGGCGAGCTGTCGACCGGTGGCTACCAGTTTATCGGTGGCAGCATGGTCGAGGACGGTGTTATTGCGGGAAAGAGAGTCGCCGTTCAGGCGCTTGGTGGCGATCGTAGATCGGCCAGGTTGAGTATGCCCATAAATAGAAACCTGAATAATGAAGATATCAGCAGTAAAAGTGTCGCCATGCAAACCGGGGTTGGAAACTAGTATGTACAAATGGAAGTATGCGGTATGTTGCATCGTCGCTATTGTGAGTATTTTGTCCGCGGCGGCCAATGCCGATACGCAATCGATAGAGGCGTACGTAGGGTCGGTTAAAACTATCGAGGTGGGCGAGGTTGTCAGAATAGCGGTGGGAAACGATGCTATTTTGGGTACCAGCGTTTTAGATAATGGCGAAATCGTTTTAGTGCCTAAACAAGCTGGCAAGACAGAGCTATATATTTGGACGCGTGGAGATAGAAAAAATAGTTATGTCGTCAATATTCTCAGTCAGGATATTAAGCAAGAGGTCGATCGTATTCGCTCAATATTCCGGAGTTTTTCAGGGGTTACTTTTCGCTACGAGGGTGGGTATATCATCGCAGAGGGACGGGTTCCCAGTGAAGATCTGGCGCTATTTGAAAACCAAGTTGCAAACCTAACTTTTGATAATCTTATTTCGTTTGTACGGCCAGAGAGTATGGCGTTTAAGCAAATGATTAATATGAAAGTTCAGGTGCTTGAGGTAAATAAGAGCTTTACGAAGCAAATTGGTATCGATTGGCAAGAGTCTATTGCGGGCCCTAGCATTGGTTATGTCCACAACTTTGTTACCAATGATGCTTATGTATACGGTAGTGAATCTAACCCATTACTGTCGCTATTTGAGGGTACCCCGTCACCTATTAGCGTCTCGTCAACGGCATCCTATCCGTACGCTGGCCTGCTTACGGGGATTACGTCAATGATTCAGCTTTTAGAGGAGGATGGCTACGCCAGGATACTGGCGGAGCCATCACTGAGCACCCGAAGCGGTGAGATCGCAACCTTTCAGTCTGGTGGTGAGTATCCCATCGCAGTGTTGAATGAATTTGGTCAACCCGTGGTAGAAATGCAAGATTACGGTATTCAGTTAGATATCGAGCCTGTCGCCGATGATGATGGAAATATTATCTCGCGAGTTAGGGCGGAAATGAGCTCTATTGATTTTTCGAACTCTGTGAACGGTATCCCCGGTATATTAACCCGTAATACGGAGTCTGTTGTAAATCTAAAGCACGGCGAGACAATGGTTATTTCGGGGCTTTTGAAATCTGAAGATAGTAAAATATACGATAAAGTACCGCTATTGGGTGATATCCCTATTATTGGTGAGTTATTTAAGTCTCGAAACTTTGTCGAAGGACGTAGCGAGCTTGTTATTTTGGTGACGCCAACTATCCATGGGGCGCTAGAAGAAATTCCGGAAAACTTACAAAATAATATCCGCGAGCTGACGCAATTACGTAGTGAAAACTCCATCACCGATCAACTGTTGGATTAAGGCGGTACCGTGCTTCACATCAATGTTAAAACTCAAAAAGGTACCAAGGTTACTGATGTCGTGTGCCGCGATTCCAGCTGTTACCTGGGTAAAGACGACGATTGCGTGATTAAACTGCATGGTTGGATGGTTGGAAAGCGCCATGCAGAGCTACGCGCTACGGACACAGGTATATACATCAAGGATTTAGGCGGAAAAAGCGGTACTAAAGTCAATGGAAAGTCGATTGATGATTACGGTCCGGTACTGGATTCAGACTCGATTGAGATTAACTCTTATATCATTAAAGTTAAAGGCTCGGGTGACGTAAAAAATAAAGTCGAGCCTCCTTTGGCTTTAAAAGAGCCAGCGGTCTCAGGGACTGAGCCGGCAGCCGATACCCTCGACACTGAACATGAGGGGCCCATGAAAGAGTATCGGGTTAATGTTCATAAAGAGTTGTTAAAGCAGATGGATCTGCGCCGGGTAGATGTTAATAGCATGACAGACGATCAGCTGCGTACGGTTACAGAAGATCTGATAAAAAAAATACTGTTGCAGTTTGATGATATACCCGAAAGCATCGATAAAGATCAGCTCTGCATACAAGTACTCAATGAGGCTGTGGGGTTGGGGCCACTGGAGTCTCTTTTGGCAATGGATGATGTCAGCGAGATAATGGTTAACGCGGCTGATGAAATATTCTACGAGAAGCAAGGTAAAACCTATCAGTCATCAGTTAGCTTTACGGATGATCGCGCGGTGCTCTCCGCCATTGAGCGAATTGTAACCCCATTGGGGCGCAGAATTGATGAGAGCTCGCCGACGGTAGATGCGCGCTTAAAAGATGGCTCAAGGGTTAATGCGGTTATTCCGCCCATCGCTCTAAAAGGGCCCTGCATCACCATCCGTAAGTTTATGAAAGAGCGCTTGTGGGCGTCAGATTTGGTAAATTTTGGCACTTTCAATGAAGAAATGGTTAAGTTTCTGGAGATGGCCGTTGTTCACAAGCAAAATGTGATCATCTCTGGTGGCACGGGCTCTGGTAAAACCACACTTTTAAATGTGCTCTCTAATTTTATCCCCGAGACCGAGCGTATTATTACGGTTGAGGATGCGGCCGAGCTTAAACTTTATCAGGACAACCTTATTTCACTCGAGGCGCGGCCCGCAAACCAAGAGGGTAAAGGCGCGGTCCCGATTCGTGAATTGGTAAAGAACTGCTTGCGTATGCGCCCGGATCGAATTGTTGTGGGTGAGTGTCGCGGCGGAGAAACACTGGATATGCTTCAGGCCATGAATACCGGCCACGATGGGTCTTTAACCACTGCTCACGCTAACAGCCCTCGCGATTGTATCTCCCGGATTGAGGTGATGGTCATGATGGCCGGTATGGATCTGCCGGTTTTGGCCATTAGAGAGCAAATATCATCGGCCGTAAATATCATCGTGCAGCAAACGCGCTTTGCTTGCGGTACCCGTAAGGTGACCAGTATTTGCGAGGTGTCTGGGGTTGAGGGCAATCGGGTTCAGCTTGGGGAAATATTCCGCTTTCAACAGACCGGATTCTCCAGTGAGGGAAAGGTAGTGGGTAAGTTTATTACCACAGGAATTGTACCCCAATTTTACGAGGAGCTTGCCAAACGCGGCCTTGACATTGATCGGGAGATATTTTCTGAAGCTCGGGAGTTGTCTTAGCTATGAGCGTGGAAATACTTCTGGTTGCTACCTTTTTTGCGATATCGGCAGCGGTTCTGGCCTGGATTGTTTCGGCGATGTTTTCAAGGGCGGCTGTGCTTTATCGGGAGAGATTTACCGAAGACGCTAAGATAAAGCTATCGGATTTATTTCTTTTTGTAGAGCCAGAAAAGCTATTTATTATCAATATTGCGATTCTTTTTTCCGCATTTTTTCTGGTATTTCTTTTTGTTGGTAGCTGGGCTGTTGCGTTTGTGGTGAGCGTGGTGTTGGCTTCCTCACCGCCTTTTATATTTAGGATTATGAAGCGTAAGCGTCAAAAGAGGTTTTTAAACGATCTTCCTGACATGCTGCAGGCTACATCGACAGCAATGAAGGCGGGATCTAGCCTAAATCAGTCAATGGAGTCCGTTGTGTATGAGATGAGCGGGCCGGTAAAACAAGAATTTGATCTTTTTATGCGGGAAGTTCGTGTTGGTGTTGATTTTAGTGTGGCATTGGATAACTTATACGAAAGAGTTCCGCTGATCGATTTGAACCTGGTGATATCCGGAATAAAAATTTCGCGCGAAATTGGTGGAAACCTTGCCGATACGATTGAGAGAATGGCGGACACCTTACGCAAGAAGCTAGAAATGGAAGGGAAGATCGATGCCCTAACATCCCAGGGCCGGGCCCAGGGCTATGTGATGACGGGTCTGCCCATTTTGCTGGGCGTTGTGCTGTATCAAATGGAGCCCGAACAGATGTCGCTGTTGTGGGAGGCTTGGTATGGTTGGGTGGTGATCGCGATTGTGGTGATATTGGAATCGTTGGGTTACTTTTTTATTCAAAAAATCGTGAATATCGATGTCTGAGAACTTCTCTATCAGTCTGATTGGGCTGTTTTGCGCTATCTCCCTATTTTTGGGGGTTTATGCCATACACGCAATTCGTAAGGAGATTCCTCAGGATGACAGGGAGTTTCTTGACCCGTTGCCGATTACTATGCGCCTGTTCTGGCCGGTGGTTAGCTTTTTTTCCTATTACGTTGGTGAGCGACTGGGCGTTGAGTATATAGAGAAAACTAAAGTGAGGCTGCATCGCTCAGGCCTGGGGTATTTGATATCTCCGGAGCAGTTTTTTGGTCTTAAGATTGTGTCGGCGTTACTTTTTATGTTGATGTCCTGGGCTTGCATGAAAATGCTCGATAGCCCGGGGGTGGCAGTTCCTATTAGCTTTTTGGCGCTCGGCTTTGTTTTTCCTGAGCTTAATTTAAGCGATCGGCGAAAGAAGATTGAAAAAGAGATCGTGAGGCTACTGCCCGTGTATTTGGATTTTATTACCATGGCGGTTGAGTCGGGGATGAATTTAAATGGTGCATTAATGCAAGCCGTGCAGAAAGGGCCTAAAGGTGCATTAAATCTAGAGTTTAAGAAGGTTTTGCGGGATATTACGGCTGGCGCCGGGAAAATAGATGCCCTTAGGGCGATGGCCGAACGTTTGCAAATCAGAGAGATTGGTAATCTTGTGTCTGCGTTGTCTCATGCCGAGAAGTCGGGTGCAAGTGTAGGTACGACGCTTAGAATACAGGCCGATCAGCGCCGGGTCGAACGATTTCAAAAAGCCGAAAAGCTCGCCATGCAAGCGCCGGTAAAATTGGTTGGGCCATTGGTAATGTTTATTTTCCCCACCACATTTATCATATTGTTCTTCCCTATTGTTACTCAGCTAATGGATGTGATGTAGATGACCGATGCCGTTAGATTACGTGCGAGCGATAAAGGGGTGGTTTTCGATATGGTTTATCGCCCTAATGGATTTTTAGACCGTGCCCGCGGGTTGATTGGCCGGCCAGAGCTGGGCGTGGGTGAGTGTATGTTTTTTAAGAACTGTAATGCTGTACATATGTGTTTTATGACTCGTTCAATTGATATCTTTTTTTTGGATGAAGGTTACGCCGTAACTAAGGTTGTCCAGTGTGCACGTATTTTTGGATTTTACCGCGATGCTAAAGCGAGGCATGCTTTAGAGTGTCGGGCAGGAGCTGCGGCTACCAAAGGAATAGAGAAAGGCACGATAATTATACCGGAGGAGTTTTGAAAAAAGTTTATATCTTGGTTTCTTTGTTACTCTTTTCAGGTTGTTCGACTCAATCAGAAAAGTCACAGGTCTCCATGCTTGATATGATGACGAGTGCAGATAGCGCCTACTCGGACGGTCGCCTTGGAACGGCTGAAACCTTGTATCTCAAAGTACTTGAACGCGACCCGGAATACACCGAGGCGAATCTTAAGCTTGGTAATATTTATAATCGCCAAGGGCGGCTCGATGCGGCCGCGTCAAGTTACAGTGAAATATTAAAAAGAAACCCAGATGATGCCAGGGCTTGGTACAACCTGTCGCTTACGCGTTTTTATCAGGCGAGCGCGACCCTCGAGCAAGGTCGTCACAAGGTGAACTCGGGTTCTCCCTACTATTCTCGTTTAGTAAATCTTCATAAATATTTATTAGAGGTGTCATCAGGGATCGGCGATGAAGAAAACACACCTTAGAGGTCAGGCCGTTACCGAATTTATTATTGTTATGCCGCTATTTTTGATATTGCTTGGCGGCATTTTTGAGTTTGTTTACATCTACCGGGCTAAAGTTACACTGAACACGGCTACGTTCGAGGCGGCTAGAGCAGGGTCTTTAAATCACGCGCGCTTGTCGCCGATGCGTAAGTCCCTTGCTAAGGGTATGATTCCGCTCTTTATGAACGCGTCGAATGTGGATAATGCACCAGCGGCAATAGGTAATATGACGGTTGCATATGGCAAAGCAAGGCTTGCTGCAGAGGCAATGGACAAAGCTTCTGATGTACTGAGTCCTAACATAGGGGTCGTTGATGTAATCAGCCCAACTAAAGCAATCTTTGAATACTATAAAGTTAAGCGACGAGTCCGTTTGCAGCATGAGAGTGAATTTTTTGAGCGGGACATAATCCCTAACGATAGCTTGTTATTTAGGTCTTCAGAGTCTCGTGATATTGGCGAGGACGGCGCTAAGGTTAATATTAATATTCAAGATGCTAACCTGCTAAAAATAAGAACCTTTTGGTGCTATAAGCTGAAAGTTCCTTTGGTAAAAACACTAATTCGGGAAACTGTCTCGGGTTTGTTTGGCATATTAAACACAAGCCCAGAACAGCGAGTTTGCAACGGAGCTGAGTTATTTACTGGTGACGAGTATATCGCGTTAGTTTCACAGTCTACGATACGTATGCAAAGCCATATTGTGCAAGAAGGCGGAAATTTAAAGTAAAGGTGTATTAAATGATTGGTAGTATCAAATTGTCCCTATTATGTGCTGGGTTGTTGGCGTCCGGCTTAGCTTTTGCCGAGTGGGGCGCAGAGTCTGTTATGCATGATGAGTGGTATCGCTCTAATCATCCGTTGGTGACGGGCGCTATAGCCTACCGAGATGCACCTGAGGGTGGCTATTCGGAGGGTTATTATGCGAGCCAAACACAAAGTGTTAATGGTTACCACGTTCGTGAGATCTTTGATTACGGTAGTGAATATACCGCTGGCTATCTGTTTAAGGAGATGCTGGAAAAGCTAGATAATCAAGGGTTCAGCCAGATTTACACTTGTTATGGCTTGGTTTGCGGTGATATTGCGGGCTGGCAATTGTTGACAGATCGCCTACTTGATGGGGATGCTCACTCTCAGTCTTATGTTGCTGCGCACAACCCCTTAGGCGGTGCCGGTGGCACCTATCTTTCGCTTCACATTGCCGATCTGGATACGCGTCCGCGCGCGGTGATAGATGTGTTTTTTTCTGATCGAGATTTGACCCGGACACTCGACTTGGCGAGCGTTCAGGTAGTGCCTGTGTATGACCAATCGGATGTACTAGAGGTGGCGAAAATATACTTTGACCGAGGCAGCGCCCATATCACTGAGCGGATGAGTCCCGTTATTAGTGAACTTGGCGAGACTCTGAATGTGCAAGCTAATGAGCAGTTATTGATTGTCGGGCATGCAGACGCGACCGGAACCTACGATTTTAACATGCGGTTGTCTCGCAACCGGGCGGAGGCCGTTAAACAACGCTTGCTGGAGGTTGGTGTTAAAGCACAAAAAATTGAAGTTGCCGGTGTCGGCTCGGTCATGAATGACTCTAGCGCGAATGATAAAATGAACAGACGAGTGGAAGTGATTGTTCGGCCCCTTTAATCTGTAGCCGGTGGCCCTTTAAAGGCGCGTCTTTGAGGTGATTTTGCCGGTGAATACCGGCTTGCACACGGAGCTATTCCAGAGCTCGTCTCCCCCCTTTTTCTGCTGTTGTCGTCCCAGGCGCCTTATGTTGCCGGCTCTCTCTTGCGCCACCTCTTTTTCCCGTCTTGTAAGAAAATATTACGTCGTTAACGGTAACGAGCCTATATTTGGCCGAAGGCTTTATCGCTGGGTGTTAATGCGCGAAAACCGTACCTGAACGGGCTACAGTTAGGGGTGTTGGCGCCCAGGTAGCGGATCTGTGCCAGATTGTTTAGATTTGGCGCGTATTCACCTTACTTTGGGTTATACTCGGTTCGATTAAGCGAACATGGGGTTATTAACACTCAAGGAGAGTTGTATGGAATCGTGGCTAGATTCGGGCCTGCTGGCTTGGCACTGGGTGGTTATTGGTTTTTTGTTGGCAGCACTTGAGATACTCTTGCCCAGCTTTTTTATGCTGTGGCTTGGGGTTAGCGCAATTGCAGTGGGGTTGGTGAGCTTGTTTGTGCCTATGGCTCTGGCCTGGCAACTACTGTTATGGGCGCTGCTGTCGCTGTGCTGTTTGGTGGCGTGGTTTAAATTTGTCGCGCCTAAAATGAAGGATAAAACCCGCTCGGGTATGGCCCATGAGTCAATGGTGGGCAAAGTGGCCACCGTGCTGGATTATCA
>TARA_R110000850_G_scaffold168543_2_pt1 | contig 17932 bp, 20 predicted proteins | sample TARA_R110000850 | Tara Oceans TARA_R110000850 (sample SAMEA4397586) | marine metagenome | biome: Polar Biome; feature: [SRF] surface water layer (ENVO:00010504); material: water (ENVO:00002006), including particulate matter (ENVO:01000060) such as... | depth 5 m | reverse complement strand
CGTGCGACGCAATACCGGACGGGTTTCGCAATACGCCACGACCGCTTCATTGTTGGCCTGCCCGCCTTCGGCCAACCTGAGCAGGTTCCGGGCGAAGTTCAAAGTCATGCCGGGAAACCATTGCGCGCCGGGCATGGTGTTGTTGCCCAGTACCGCAGAGGCCGGCTCAACAGACGTTAAACCGCAGAAATCCCACACCGCGCGCCAGAAGGCTTGAGGTTCGGATACCGACCAATAATGTAAATCGGAGTAATGGGTAAACGTTGGAGATTGTTTCTGGGTTTCTTGCCGGGTTTGCGAAACAAACTGCATAAAACGAGACAACTGGCATGTTTGCACTTGCTGAGCGCTCGGCTGCCATACAACTGGATTCGACATCAACGTTCACCTTACCGATTTGAGTTTCTGAGAAATACTTATTTAAAAACCAGTCATGCTGATGCCTTCCACGCCTCATACCCGGCAACAAACTGCGGCGACATCGCCCTTAACCGCTCGTGGTCGATGCGCCCCGAACGGCTAATGTAGTTCATCGCAAACTCCCACGCCGGCAGCTGCATATGGGTGGGGAAGTTGTCGTACCACGTTGCGCTGCGCGTGGCTGCGCCCGCCAACTTATCAACAATGGGGCGCCGTTGCGTTTCGTACGCCGCCAGCGCATCCGCCACATTATCGGGATGCTCACACAGTGCTTGCGATAACGCCTGCACGTCTTCCAGCGCCAAACGCGTACCTGACCCAATGGAAAAATGGGCGGTTCTCAACGCATCGCCTAACAGAACCCGATGACCTACTGTCCAGTGCCGGTTGCTCACAACAGGAAAGCGACGCCACAACGACTTGTTCGTAATTAATTTTGCCCCGGCCAGCGTATCAGCAAAGACATTTTCGCAATACTCACGTGACTGCACTTCCGACATGTCTTCAAGACCCGCCTTCTGGAATGTTTGTGCATCCACTTCCACCAGGAAGGTACTCATGTCGGGCGTGTAGCGATAGTGGTGCGCGTTGAAAAAGCCACCATCATGTTGTTTGAACGTCTGCGTGAGCGCATCGAAAGGCCGGGTGGCACCAAACCAGGCGAAACGGTTTTCCAGCAGTTTGATCTCGGTGCCGAATTCCAATTCATGAGTTTTACGAACCAGCGAGTTGACGCCGTCTGCGCCGACCACCAGATCGGCATCATCGAGCTCGGCAGGGTCTTTCACCACATGGCTGTTAATCAGCTTGGCACCCACCGACAACGCCTGCTCGCGAAGGATATTTAACAGCGTTAGTCTGGCAATGCCCGTAAACCCAATACCGTCGATTCGAATGCGTTCGCCGTGAATATTAATTTCGATGTCGCTCCAGCTTTCCAGGCCGGCGGTAATCAAATCGAGCGTTTCCGAATCGCCGGCTCGCAAGAACTCAAGCGCTTTATCGGAGAACACGACCCCAAAGCCAAAGGTCGTGTGCGCATCGTTTTGCTCGAACACCTGAACTTCAGAGTTAGGCAGGTCACGACGAATTCGGTAAGCAGCATACAAACCAGCAGGGCCACCGCCCAAAATATTTACTTTCATTCTTGCCTCTAATTCAAAGCGCTCTAATTCAAAGCGTTGCGTTCATTAACTTGTGCCGTAACAGGTATGCGACGATCCATTGTAACGGTTACCGGCAAGCACCATAACCAAATTAAAAGGCGTTACGCCTATAAACGTAACGCCTTTTTGAATAGAGTGCGATTTTATGAAAGGCCCACATAAACCTTAAACAATTATTCCAATAAGACCATGACAGGCCATGGGTCATAACTGAACCAGATCAACAAAAGAATAACGCTCACCAGAAAGGGAACCAGCGCCTTGGCAATTTTCATTGGACTAATGCCTGTCATGGCGGACGCAACAAACAAACCTGTACCCACCGGTGGCGTTAACAGCCCCAACACCAGGTTCAAACACACAACCACGCCAAAATGAACCGGGCTAATCCCAAACTGGTCAACCGCTATCGGCAACAGAATAGGCACAACAAGAATTAACGCGGCAATGCCCTCAATAAGCATGCCTACAATGAGCAGTTGAGCCATCACCAGCAGCATAAAAACAAACGGGCTTGAGGTACTTGCCCCAATCCATTCGGCAACCATTTGAGGTATTTTTTCAAACGTGATGGTCCAGCCGAAAACACCTGCCGACGCAACAAGAAAAATAACCAAAGCCGAGTTTAAAGCGGTGCGTTTCAGCAAATCAGGCATAACGCCCAATTTCAGATCACCATAACAAAACTTCCCCGCCAGCAACGCGGCCAATGACGCCAACCCTGCCGACTCTGTTGGCGTAGCCAGGCCGGACAAAATGCCACCAATAATAATAATGGGCACACCCAATGCAGGAATAACCTGAATAACAGACTGCACAGCCTCTTTCGCATTGGGCCAGCGACCTTTCGGATACGTATGTATAAACCCGAAACCGGCAACGATCAGGAAAAATGCCAACCCCATCAATATCCCGGGAATAATCCCGCCGATAAACATGTCGCCAATGGATATCTGTGCCAGCACCCCATAAATAACAAACAGCATTGACGGCGGAATAATGGGGCCCATTAAACCGGCTGCAGCCGTAATGGCGGTTGAAAATGTTTTGTCGTATCCCTCGCGTTCCATTTCCGGCACGATGGCCCGAGACATAATGGCGATCTGCGCATTGGCCGACCCCATAATGGACGCCATCATCATGTTTGCCAGCAAGTTAATGTAGGCCAGACCACCGCGAAAGCCACCAAAAAACACCCGGGCAAAGTTAATAAGGCGGCGTGTCAACCCACCTTCGTTCATTAACTCTCCGGCCAAAATAAACAGCGGGATGGCTAATAAGCCGTAAGACTCAACTGAGCCAAATAATTGCTGCGCATACGACTCAAACAAGACTGTATTGCCTGAATACCAAATATAAAACACCGCGGTTAAACAAAGACAGATCCCTATGGGAACCTGCAAAAGCAATAAGAGGGCAAACACAAAAAACGTCATAATGCCTGCCCCTCGGATTCATCCATGTAGTGGCCACGCGGATCGTTGATTAAATTAACCAAGGTATGAAAGCAAAGCGACACCGCAAAGTACGGGACAATCAACCATGCCCAAAACTTGAACATGGGTAGCGTTACCGCTTTTTGCTGGTACATGAAGTTAAACGTTTCCGCGCTGAATGCGTCTTTATCAAAGCCCGCCTGGATCATGTCCAGGGGGGCATACCATTTCCAGCAAAACACCAAAAGCAAAATGCCGAACAGCAAAACACTTAAATCAACAAAGACACCCACTATGCGCCGCCACTTCCTGGGTAAAACATCTACCAGCGCGGTCACGGCTACCGCCTGACGTTGTTTCAGCAATACGGCTGTTCCCAGAAACAACATCCAGATCATGGCGAAAATAGCAGCCTCATCAACCCAAAACTGAGAGTTATTCATAGCGCGGGTAATCACGTTGTATATGATAAGAATCGTTACCAACAACGCAAAAAAACCGGCCAACACCAGCTCGATTTGGGCGAGCCGGGTTGATAATCGCTGCAACATAGCGGGCACCTTCACTAACTTGAGAAAACTTTATTTTTTAATATTCTTGGCAGCTTCACGCAGGCTGGAAAGCGCTTCCGGTGTACGCTTGGACCAGGTTTCCTCCCATTCCACAATCTCTTCCTCGAAAAACTCGGGGCCGACATCTTTAATGGTTTTGCCCGTGCCACGCACTTTCTCTTCCCAACCCGATTCTTTTGCTTTGTACTCAGCCATCACCATGTCCAGGCGCTTGCTCATAAGATCGGTAATCATTTTACGATCTTCCTCGCTCATGTCTTTCCACACCCGCGCTGAGACAACACCCACCATCGGGAACATCATGTGATTGGAAACAAGAATGGTATCGGCCTTCTCCCAAAACTTCAAAGCCCAAATCAGCTCGAGGTCCATATCGATGCCGTCGACCTGTCCGTTAGCTAACGCATCGTATACAGCAGGCAATGGCAGCGGCGTGGGTGCAGCGCCCAGGTCGATATAGAAATCACGAATTGGGTCCAACGGCGTAATACGCAGCTTCATGCCACTTAAGTCATCGGCGGTCTCAACCGGCTTGGCCGTTAAGATTTGGCGCATCCCGGCCATACCGTAGCCGATGCCCACAACACCCGCTTTGGCCGGCAGCTCTTTCAGCAAATTGGTTGCCGCCGGCGTTTTCAAAATTTCAGCCGCTTCGGCGACATTACGAACAAGATAAGGTGCGTACAACGCCCCTAGGTTCTCTACCCGGTTAGACGCTTCGGCGATAGTCAGAAACGCCATATCGAGGGCGCCGGTTTGCATTTGCTGAAGCATTTGCGCCTCACTTCCCAGTTGGCCTGCCGGAAAAACTGACACGGTATGTTTGCCACCGCTGGCTTCTTTAAGGTCTTCCGCAAAGCCGTTAGCCTGCTGCGTCCAGATATGCGGGGGGGGTGTAATAAGGCCCATACGGAAATCTTTGGCCAACGCCGGTGCACTGAAAGCGCACACGCCCGCCACAGCCGCGATTAAAGTTCCAATTTTTCGTATTTTCATTGCTGTCTCCTCGAGGTTGAAAGGACTCATTTAAAAAGCCCATTCTCTTGAAACTGGCGACTTAGGCCAGATTAAAAAAAGTTATAGCATTGTCGTGCAGTATTTGCTGTTTTTCGTTCGAGGAAAACGATGATGCCTGCACCAAAGAACCGATAGGTTGCTCACCCAACGGATACGGATAGTCCGACCCCATCATGAGACGGTCAACACCATGCACGTCGGCCAGTAAACGCAGTGACCCCTGGTCGAAAATAGTGGCATCGCAATAAAAGCGGCGCGCGTACTCAGAAAGGGGACGAGGACAGTCTTTACGCACGATATCGCGATATTTCCAGGCATTGTCGACGCGACCCAGCAAATAGGCAAAACTGCCTCCACCATGGGCGAAACAAATTTTTAACGACTCAGGAATACGCTCCATGGCGCCCGACAAAATCAACGACAACATGCCCAACTGCGTTTCCGCCGGCATAGAAACAAGCCACGGCAGCATCCATTGCTTCATGCGGCCCGGCCCCCCCATCATGTCCCAGGGGTGAACAAAAACCGGAATATTTTCATTGGCACAGTGAATGAGAAAATCAACCAAATCCGGATGATCGAGGTCTTTTTCTCCCACATGATTACCAATTTGCACGCCCACACATCCAGCAGCCTGCGCCCGGGAGGCCTCGGCGCAAGCCAGCTTGATATCTTGCAAAGGCACTTGCGACAAAGCCTTTAAACGAGTGGGGTGACCTGCGCAAAATTCGATTGCCTGCTCATTCATTTGTGCCGCCCAATCTGCGGCTTTGGCTGGGTCCCACGTATAACCGAACATGACTGGGGTTGAACACACTAATTGGGTCTCAACGCCCTGCTCATCGAGCTCCTGCACGCGATAGGCCGGATCCCACAACGCGCGGTACACAGGCCGAAAAGGTTGATCCCCAAGCATAATCTGGCCTTTCTGCCCGCCTTCGTCCACACGCAGCCATGCTGCTTTTTCAGGGTCCACTTTATGGGCGACGTCTTTACCAATAAGCGGAAAAAAATGAGAGTGAATATCGATCATTCTGTAATGTCCATGCCGGAAACTTCAAGCAAGCTTATAAATTAGGGTGAGAGGCTTTCAGGGTCGCGTGCCACGACTCGAAATCCCGACCGGGGTGCACTTCTCCGCATTTGGCGCAGGTGCGTTCAGCCTCGTTGGTGCTGTAGAAACGCTCGTAGGTTGGGGGAAGGTCTTTGACAATATTCTTCAGTTCAAGCTCATAGCGCTGCAACACATGGCCACAACGTGCACAACTCCACTGAAATGCATCTTTTTCACCCGTTGGGCGCTGGCGCTCAATAACAAGACACAAGCTTCCTGCTTCAGGTCGCTGCGGCGAATGAAGCACATGCGGCGACATCAGGAATATGTCACCTTCTTTCAAATGAACACGCTCGTACTCACCGTTTTCCCACATTAAAAGTTGCGCGTTACCTTTGAACTGGTAAAAAAACTCCTCGACCGGGTCATCGTGGAAATCGGAACGCTGATTCGGCCCACCGACAACCGTCACCATAAAATCGCTGTCCTGCCAGATTTGCTGGTTACCAACGGGGGGTTTTAGTAAATGCGCATGCTCATCGAGCCAACTTTTGAAATTGAGTGGATAACCATATTTAAAATTCATCGCTCACTCCTGATCTGAAAGTGGCTTGTATGCCGTTGCCCGCATCTCAACCAACAGGTGAGGATGAGGCAATTGATGCACAGCCACCGTTGTGCGCGTTGGTCCGTCATGATCGAAAAACTCGGCCCAGACCTCATTAAAGCCGCCGAAATCATTCATGTTCACCAGAAACACCTGAACTTCAACCAAATCGCCCAGGCCGGCACCGGCATGTTGAAGAATATCGGCGATGTTCTGGATAACGGCGCGAGTCTGAGCACGAATATCCAGATTGGTCACCCCCATGGGGTCGACCTCGACACCTTCGAAGGAGTTATCGGGTCGACGCGAACTGGTACCCGAAACAAAAATGAAATCGCCGGCGCGCCGATAATGCGGAAAGCGGCCCCGCGGCTTGGCTTTCCCACCAATAACCGCTGATTCTTTACTGCTCATGTAAGTCTCCTGTTATGTTCCTACTGTAGCGAACACAACTGAACGTGAATAATAAATTCTTTTGGCTCAGATATAAGCAAATGGAATATCAGGCAGCCTGCCCAGCCGGGGAAACGCGTAACGAAACTTAAGGCGATATTTGCGAAGCCACGTCGTGCAGGCTTAAAAGCAAACGTTGGGTTGCCGGCGACGCAGTTCGACCTTTTGCCAAGGTATAACCAACATAGCCAAACGGGATATCCTGCCCCACAGGCAAAACGCTTAATAAACCAAGATGAACAAATTTAGCGGCGACTTTATAAGGCATGATGGCGATCATGTCGGAGTCGACCAACAAACCCAGGTTCGTCATGATTGAAACCGACTCCACAATACGAGTGGGCTTGCGCATTTTCAAGGTTTCAAAAAAGTGGTCAACCGAATGCGAGGCCTCAGATTCGGACGTCGGCAGAATCCAATCCCAGGACTCCAGTTGCGCAACCGAAATCGTACGACTCGCCGCCAAAGGATGTTGGCGCCCTACCACCGCGCAAAGCGTTTCGGCGTAAAGTGGGACGTGCTCATAGTCGGGGTTCTTTTCATGCAAGGGAATTAACCCCACCACCACATCAAGCTCACCCCTTGCCAGCTCAGGAAACATTTTGTCGTTGACCCCGACCCTGACCTGAACCACGACATTGGGTGCCATTTCACGCAAACGACGTACGGCACCAGGTAACAGTTGCGCAGACGCCGCCAGTAACGTTCCAACGACAACCTGGCCGGATACCCCCGCGCTCCACGAGTTCAAATCATCGGCCAGATACCGTAAGTCGGCCATGAGCGTACGACAGTGATTGCGCAGCATCAGGCCAAAATCTGTGGGCTGTACGCCCCGCCGGGATCGCACTAATAATATTTGCCCGAAATGCTCCTCAAGCTCCTGAATGATTTTGGTAATAGCCGGTTGCGTCATGTGCAATTCACGAGACGCAGCCAACAATGAGCCGCAACTTAGTACCCGTTCAAAAACAGCCAATTGCTGCAATTTCAAACGTCGAACCAGCGATTGATTTGAAAAACTCATCATTGACGCCATTTAATTGTTTTAAGCACTTGACGCGGTTTGCGCTCAAGCTGACAAAAACCTTAACATTAGACTACTTCATTTTTCAGGTCACACGCTCGACATGAGTCTTCTTATAGCATTTGCTGTACTGTCTATTGCCATTTCATTTATTTGTTCAATACTGGAAGCTGCACTTTTATCCATTACACCAAGCTACATCGCCCAACTAAAGCTAACCAAGCCCAAATTACACGAAAAGCTTAGGATCTTGAAAGACCGCATCGACCAACCCCTGGCCGCCATTCTTACGCTCAACACCATCGCACACACAGTAGGGGCCACAGGCGTGGGCGCGCAGGTTACTGTTGTATTCGGCAACGGCTATCTGGGTATTGCCTCGGCCGTGATGACCATCCTCATCCTGATTTTGTCTGAAATTCTGCCTAAATCAATGGGTGCGCGGTACTGGCCGGCAATTGCCCCTTACCTGCCCGGAACACTGAACAAGATGATTTTTGTTCTGAAACCTTTTATTTGGTTATCCGACCGAATTATGGACCTGTTCGGCGGCCCCGCCCCTGAACACGATGTGCGTCAGGAAATTAAAGCGTTGTCGATATTAGGCCGCGAAATGAACAAACTGGATGAAGACGAGCAGCGCGTGATCGCCAACATCCTGGATTTGCACGATATGCGGATTCACGAAATCATGACGCCGCGCACCGTTTGTCGGTATATTTCGCCCGACATGACCATTGGCGAGTTCACTCGTCACGTACAGGAAAGCCAATTCTCGCGCTACCCCGTTATCGACAAGGACGAGAACCCGCTGGGACTTTTGTTTCGTTACGACGTCATCGATGCCGACCCCGACGCCAATATTTCAACGCTGATGAAGCCGGTCACCGTTGTTAACGAGAAAATGAGTGTCGAGAACGCGATGAGCCAATTCATTCAGGAAAGACAGCATATGTTCCTTGTGTATGACGAATATGGCAGTTGGCAAGGGCTGGTCACACTGGAAGACGTCATAGAAACAATTCTGGGCAAGCCGATTATGGATGAAACCGACGATATACCCAGCATGCGCCGCTATGCCAAACGACGTTGGAGACATCGCTTGAAGAGCCTGGAGGAATAATAAAAAAGTACGCGTCAGTGCAAAAGGCCGGCCATTGGCATTATGCAATTCGCAAGGCCTTGCTTTGTATCATGGCGAACTCATTGGAATCTTCGTCATAGTCCCAGCGCTCAATCTCACATTGGCGGGCCCCATCCGCCAAGCCATGCCGGATCAGATAGACGGAGTTGTTCGAATCATGCCGGATACGGGTCGACACGGCGGTGCCGGCCTGAACAATCCACACCGGCCGCTGCAGGCTGGCAAAGCTGTCATGCAGCCCTGAAATAAACGGGCGATGAATGTGGCCGCCCAGTATCAGATCGGCTCCGGCCTGCGCCCACTCGGCAACGGCTTTCTGATGACCGCGCAACAGGTGCTCCTCATCTTCAGCGTGAGTGACATAAACAGGTTGGTGCGTCACAACAATGCGTAATTGGTTTTCGTCAGCCTGTTTCAAGCGTCGCGCCACATGTTCGATCTGCCTTGCCGAAACCTCGCCCTCAATATGCCGATAACGGCGCGTTGTCCGCACACCGATAACCAGCAATTCCGGTGCATCATGAACGGGCTCAAGGTTAGAACCAAAGACCCGCCTGTAGCGCGAGTAAGGCCCGAAAATGCGGGTGACCAGATCGAATAGCGGGATATCGTGATTACCGGCAATAACCAGTCGGGAAGGCACCGCCAGCCGGTCCATAAAGGCGCCGGCTGCGGCGAACTCAGCCTTGCGCGCGCGCTGGGTAATATCACCAGACAAAATCACCAATTCAGGCGCCTGGGCATGTACCAGGCGTTCCAGCGCCTTAACGACTTGCGGCCGCTCTGTGCCGAAATGGGGGTCCGAAATATGCAGCAGCACCCTCATGGCGCGTCCAATCTTGATTCGCGACGACGTTTAATTAATAGCAGAGGTTCGGGCACCACACGAAACTTCAGCGGCGCGTGCAGCCAAATAATCTCACCGTCTGTCGCAACCTTAATGCGACGCTTACGCACATTTCGCCACACTCCCAACGGAACAACGGTGAGGCTACGAAAACTGAAACCCTTGACATTCTCAGCGTCGGACAATCGTCCCAACGCGCCGCGCGCAGCCAGCCATAACATCGCCATTGTTCCCACAGGCTTAACCGCGATCGCCGCCAGTTGCCCCTGCTTTGTTGACTCTGCCTGCGGCATTCCAACCTGTTCCAGCTGGAGGCGATTATTGCCAATAAACAGTGTCATGGTTCGAAATTGTGTTTGCGTGCCGTTTTGCTCCAGCGCCATGTCCAGATATCGATGGTGCCGGAATGCTGTCACCACGGCCGACCAAAGCGCCACCAGCCTGCTGCGGCCATACCGTTGCTTGAATTTCTCACGATCTTCCAGCAATTCCGGATACAGACCCACGCTGGCGTTAACGAGAAAAATATGGTCATTCACCGAACCAACCTGCACCGGCACAGGCTCGCCATGCAGCAAATCGTCGAGCGCTTCGGTGATCTCTTCGGGAATACCGTGCGTGCGACCAAAGTAATTGAACGTGCCTTGCGGTATCGCGCCAAACAAACAGCGACTTTCAATTACGGCACTTGCCACAAAATTGATTGTTCCGTCCCCACCAACGGCCACCACAGCACCATGCTCTTCTTGAGCGGCCTTAATGGCTTCCTGAACGGTAGATTGCAGGCTGTTAACGTTTTCGATGACAAATATGCGATGTTTGCGCTCCGCCGAACTCATGGCGGATTCAATCGCCTGGCATGCAGCGTCTGCATTCCGACGTCCCGAACCGCCATTAACGATAAAAAAGAGTGCTGGTTCGGGCGTACGTGATAGGGGTTGCACGGTTGTCTGGACTTTATTTTCTGTTCAATGGCATATGGTAGTTTCCCAGACGCGGAACCGCAAACGCCTGCTACTTGCCGCGCACATCGACATCCATTCCGACAAATACATCCATCGAAAATGTAACAATCTCCACCCCACCCCTTGAAGTCTGCCACTTCATCCTTATAATTAGCACTCGATGGGGGTGAGTGCTAACAACCGTCCCCGGAATTGAAATTTTCCAACATTTCTTGAAACAGGAGTTCCTTCATGGCACTGCGTCCTTTGCACGATCGCGTGATCGTCAAACGTTTGGACAACGAGCGTAAAACCGCTTCGGGTATCGTTATCCCTGAAAGCGCCGCTGAAAAACCCGACCAAGGCGAAGTTATCGCTGTAGGGCCCGGCAAAAAAACCGAAGACGGCAAGCTGATTGCTGTTGACGTTAAAGCAGGCGACAAGGTTCTGTTCGGCAAATACGCCGGCCAAAGCGTCAAGGTTGATGGCGAAGAACTGCTCGTAATCCGTGAGGATGAAATCCTCGCCGTGATTCAGTAATCCGCAACACAGAATACAGCAAGGAATCAAACAACATGGCAGCTAAACAAGTTCAATTCGGCGACGACGCCCGCTCACGCATTGTTCGTGGCGTAAACGTTCTGGCCAACGCAGTTAAAACCACCCTGGGCCCCAAAGGCCGCAACGTGGTACTTGAGCGCTCCTTTGGCGCCCCTACCGTAACCAAAGACGGTGTATCGGTCGCCAAGGAAATCGAACTCAAAGACAAGTTTGAAAACATTGGTGCTCAGTTGGTTAAGGAAGTGGCTTCCAAAACTTCCGACACCGCCGGCGACGGTACCACCACGGCAACCGTTCTGGCTCAGTCCATCGTTGAGGAAGGCATCAAATACGTTACCGCCGGCATCAACCCAATGGACCTGAAGCGTGGTATCGACAAGGCAGTTACCGCAGCTGTTGCAGAGCTGGCTAAATTGTCACGCCCCTGCACCACCAGCAAGGAAATTGCTCAGGTAGGTTCCATTTCCGCCAACAGTGATGCCTCCATCGGCAAAATCATTGCTGACGCAATGGACAAAGTGGGTAAAGAAGGCGTGATCACTGTTGAAGACGGCAAGTCACTCGACAACGAACTCGACATCGTTGAAGGGATGCAATTCGACCGTGGCTACCTGTCACCCTACTTCATCAACACCCCCGAAAAGCAAACCGCTATTTTGGAAGACCCCTATGTTCTGATCTACGACAAGAAGATCAGCAACATCCGCGACCTTCTGCCCACACTGGAGCAGGTTGCCAAATCCAGCCGTCCTCTGCTGATTATTGCGGAAGACGTTGAAGGTGAAGCACTGGCCACACTGGTTGTTAACAACATGCGCGGCATTCTGAAAACCACTGCTGTTAAAGCACCTGGTTTCGGTGATCGTCGTAAAGCCATGCTGGAAGACATCGCAGTTCTTACCGGCGGTACCGTTATCTCCGAAGAAACCGGTGGTTCGCTGGAAAACGCCACGCTCGAAGACTTGGGTCAAGCCAAACGCGTTGAAGTGGGTAAAGAAAACACCACGGTTATCGACGGTGCAGGCGACTCCAAATCCATCGAAGCGCGCGTTAAGCAAATCCGCATTCAAATCGAAGAAGCCACTTCCGATTACGACCGTGAAAAATTGCAGGAACGCGTTGCCAAACTGGCAGGCGGTGTTGCTGTAATCCGCGTTGGTGCCGCTACTGAAGTGGAAATGAAAGAGAAGAAGGCACGTGTTGAAGACGCACTGCACGCAACCCGCGCTGCAGTTGAAGAAGGCATCGTTCCCGGCGGTGGCGTTGCACTGATTCGCGTGAAAGAAGCTGTCGCTAAAGTCAAGGGCGAGAACATCGACCAAGACGCCGGCGTCAAGCTGATTCTGCGTGCCATCGAAGCACCTCTGCGCACCATCGTAGCCAACTCCGGCGACGAACCCAGCGTGGTCGTTAACGAAGTTGCTAAAGGCAAAGGTAACTACGGTTACAACGCCTCTACCGGCGAGTACGGTGATTTGGTTGAGCAAGGCGTACTTGACCCAACCAAAGTAACACGCACTGCCTTGCAAAACGCTGCTTCGGTTGCATCACTGCTGCTGACAACAGAAGCCGCGATTGCCGAAATTGCTGAAGACAAACCTGCTCCTGCCATGCCCGATATGGGTGGCATGGGCGGCATGGGTGGTATGGGCGGTTTCTAATCTCCCTCCATCAGTCTGTCAGCACAGGGCACGCTTGCTTCCAGGTGCCCTGCAGGCAAAACCCTCTTCATCATGCGTTGAAGAGGGTTTTTTTATGTCCGACGCGTTTACAATGCCACCCAAACAATCTATATATTACGTACATGATTCCGAACTCCCCCTTCAAAAGCAAACGGGGCATGCGGCGGCTGGCCAACGCGTTGCGTTATTCCGCTCGTGGCTTCAAAGCCGCCTTTGAGCATGAGGCAGCCTTCAGGCAGGAACTTTTCTTGCTGGTGGTGCTGATCCCGGTCGCGCTTTGGCTTGGTAATAATATCGCCGAACGAGCGCTTCTCATTGGCGCCCTTTTTTTTGTTTTAATTGTCGAACTCATTAACTCAGCCCTTGAGGCCTTGGCTGATGCCGTCACACTGGATCATCACACGCTGATCGGCCGTGCAAAAGACTTGGGAAGCGCCGCCGTGATGCTTTCCATTATTCTGGCTGTTACTGTGTGGTCTGCCGTTGGCATTAGCCATTTTCTGTAATTTTAACAACGCGTCAAAATGAAATTCACCGAGAAGCTTAACTCTGCCTGGCAACACGCCGACTCCCAACTCATGGTTGGGCTTGATCCCGACCCGCGTCGCTTTCCTGCCGAACTACAAGGCAAACCCGATGCCATTTATGAGTTCTGCAAAGCTATTGTTGACAGCACTGCACCGCATATTTGCGGTGTTAAACCGCAAATTGCGTACTTTGCATCACAGCGCGCCGAAACGCAGTTGGAAGCGCTATGTCAATACATTCGCGAGCAGTATCCACAACTTCCTATTGTGCTGGATGCAAAACGGGGGGATATTGGATCTACCGCAGAGCACTATGCGCTTGAAGCGTACGAGCGCTATAACGCCGACGCGGTCACCGTTAGCCCTTACATGGGCTTTGACTCGATCAAGCCGTATCTTGAATGGGAAGAAAAAGGGGTCATTATTCTATGTCGCACCTCTAACCCAGGTGGTTCTGATCTGCAATTTATCCAAACCGAACAACACACGCCCGTTTATATGCATGTAGCCGGCCTGGTAGCGGACAAATGGAACAAAAACGGGCAATGCGCCCTTGTGGTGGGTGCTACATTCCCCGAGGAAATCGCCAAAGTACGGCAACGGGTCGGCGATATGCCTTTGCTCATTCCGGGCATCGGCGCTCAGGGTGGCGATATTGAACAAACGGTTAAAGCGGGTCGAAACGACGCAGGGAAAGGCATGATGATCAACTCATCTCGCGCCATTCTGTATGCAAGCACCGATGACAACTGGCGCGAAGCGGCGGCCCAGGCCGCACTTGAAACCCGCAACGCAATTAACGCTGTGTCATAAACCTTTGTAGTTTCTGCAGGGCGAATTCAACCGCACTTAGGCGGATTTGCGCGCGGTTACCGTCGAATATATGCGTTACAGCCTGGGTGGAAATGCCATCACCGGCGCGATGGCCGAAGCCAAAACAAACCATGCCGACAGGCTTGCCCGACGTTGCGCCGCCGGGGCCGGCAATTCCGGTTGTGGACACCGAAAAATGGGCGTGTTCGGTGTTGGCCAGCGCGCCGGCAGCCATTTCCATGGCCGTTTCTTCACTAACGGCACCAAATCGTTCAAGTGTATCAACACCCACTTGAAGAAGCTCGATTTTAGCCGCATTGCTATAAGTCACGTAGCCTCGCTCAAACCAACCACTAGAACCAGGAATATCCGTGAGCGAAGCACTTAAAAGTCCGCCGGTACAAGATTCTGCACACACCAGCATCCAGCCATGACGCAGGCACTGCTCGCCCACCGACTCCACCAATTTATCAAACTGCTGATCTGTGTACATTCAGGATCTCCCCGGCAACGACATGAACTAAATGACCCCGATTTGCAATAACAGCGCCAACACCAAAAGCGCATACAGCGCGGCCACAATGTCGTCCCACATCACGCCAAACCCATTCTTTAAACGGGCATCAAACCAACCGATTGGCGGTGGTTTGACAATATCAAATAAACGGAACAACAAAAAGGCGGCCATCTGCGCAAAAAAGCCCGGCGGCGTAAGCCACAAGACCAGCCAGAACGCAACCATCTCATCCCACACCATCCGGCTGTCATCAGGGCGTTTGAGCTCTTTGCCGACACGCTGACAAGCCCAGCACCCATAGATAAACCCAACCAGCAGCACAAATGCTACAGCGGCATCATTGAGTCGCGAAAAGGCGGCAAACCAGATCAACCAGGCAAGCAAAGTTCCCCAGGTTCCCGGGCCGGGTCGAAGCAAACCACTGCCCAAACCCATTACCAGGAAACGCTCAGGCTTGCGATAAACCCATGACAAACTAATCGTGCTTTCAGATGGCGCTGGGGCAGGCTGTTGAGTCATGATCCGTTGTACTAAAAGTGCTGGTAGCCCATGTTAGCGCAGGTAAGGCGCCGGCCATCCAGCGTTTCCACCAATAGCCCGCCACCGCCCGTTATAGAGCCGACGCGAGAAACCGCGGTGTGAAACTGTTGAGCCAGAGTTTTAATGGCGTCGCGGTGTTTTGGGGGTGCGGTGAAGCACAACTGGTACACATCGCCACCTGACAAAACGGCCTCTTGTATTGTTTCCTTGGGTAGACTGCGAATGGCCGGATCAATGGGCAAGTGATCAAAAATAATATGGGCACCACATTGACTGGCCTTAATGATATGGCCAAGGTCTTGCAAAAAACCATCGGATATATCCAAAGCGGCGTGCGCCAACCCTGGCAATTGAGCGGCAAACAAGCCCGGTGGGCGGGGCTGCTCAAGCATGGGTCGCGTTTTGGCCAGCAATGAATCATCCTGCGGAAGCGCCCCCTGCAATAATTTCAGTGCAATATGAGCAGCGCCGAGCGAACCGGTTACCCATATATCGTCCCCACTTTGAGCCGCACTGCGTAACAGCGCAGTTCCCGGCGTAACGTGCCCAAACACAGTGACGCAAATCATAGTGCCGAGGTCGGTACCGGTTGTATCGCCCCCTATCAGGGGGCAATCAAACTCATTGGCAAGACGATAGAAGCCTTCGGAAAACTGGCTTAGCCAACGCTCATCTACCTTGGGTAATGCAAGCGCCAACAAACAACCTGAAGGCGTTGCACCCATTGCGGCCAGATCCGACAAATTAACGGCAAGCGATTTATGCCCAAGCGTCAAAGGATCCACTTCGGGCAAAAAATGGCGGCCCTCGATAAGTGCATCAGTACTGACCACGCACTGCCTGCCGGGCCTTAACGGCAATAATGCGCAATCATCTCCGGCCCCCAGATACCCTTCGGGCACCGGCCTACTGAAATACCGGGCGATTAAATCAAATTCCCCCAACGCCGCTCCATGAAATGCCGGTTGCCAGGCGCTTACCGACGCGCTGCTGCATTGACTTCGACTGCCCTGACATCGGCCGCTACTTTATCGAGTACGCCGTTTACAAACTTGAAGCCATCGGTTCCACCAAAAGATTTGGCCAACTCAACGGACTCATTAATAGCCACCTTGTAAGGCACTTCGATGTGGTGCACCAGTTCGTAGCTTCCCAGCAGCAAAATGCCGTGTTCTATAGGCGAAAGCTCTTCAACGGAACGATCGAGATAGGGAGCAAAAGCGTTGCGCAAACTTTCCGCCTCTCGCAACACGCCATGCAGCAATGTTTTAAACCATAACGCGTCGGCCTCAGGAAAGGTTTCATCATCGCGCAGGTGCGCATCTATCGCCCCGGCCTCTTGCAAGCCTTCGTCGCCTCTAAGCAACCAGGCATAGATACCCTGCAAAGCAAATTCACGCGCGCGGCGACGCGCGCTTCGGTTGTTACGAGGGGCGCTTGCGCCTTTTTCGGATTTACTCGTCGTCAAGGTCTTCGTCCTCTTCCTCGTCGTCTTCCTCATCAAAGTCGTCTTCCGACTCAGGCTCTAAGGCTGCGGCAAGATTCGCCATTTCAACTGCGGCACGCGCACAATCCTGACCTTTACCGGTTGCACGAACTTCCGCCTGTTCGTCGGTATCGGTTGTTAGAACACCATTAATGACGGGAATCGCGGTTTCAAGCGCAACACGGGTCATCGCCGCCGCGCTCTCGTTACTGACAAGCTCGAAATGATAGGTTTCACCGCGAATCACCGCCCCCAACGCAATCAAGGCATCGAACTCGTAAGTTTCAGCCATTTGGGCCAGCGTAAGACCCAGCTCGAGCGCGCCGGGTACGGAAACGACCATGACGTCGCGTTCATCAACGCCCAAAGCCTCAAGCTCACTCAGGCATGCCTCCAGTTCCGCCAAGCCGATATCTTCATTAAATCGGGCGCGAACGATGCCGATGTGCAGGCCTTCCCCATTCAAATCGGGTGTCATAGTGTATGGATTCATGAGAAAAGTCCTTTCAGGGGTGGGTAACAGGGTCGTTATCGTAACCGGTAATGGTCAGGTTAAACCCGGCCATGCTCGGCATTTTTCTGGGCTTGGCCAATAACTTGGCCTTACCGACATTGTGATCACGCAATATCTGGGCGCCAATGCCATAAGTGAGCAAATCAAACCGGTTTTCATCACGTACTTTTTTCTCGGGTGGCGCAGCGCCCCACGACTCGGTTTGCTTGAAAAACTGCTCAGCCGAACTATGGCAATTAAGCAATACCATAATCCCGGACGGTGCGGCCTTGATTTTGCGTAACGCATCGGCAACCGTCCAGCTATGACCCGCGCCGTCTTCGGCCAACATATCGACAATGGTTGTGGGTTCGTGCACCCGAACAAGGGTTTCCTGATCGGACTCGATTGTGCCGTGCGACAGGGCCAAGTGTGGCGCTCCAAACGCTTTGTCGCGGTAAGCAACCACATTAAACTCACCCCAGGGGGTTTGCATGACACGGGCCCCGGTTCGCTCAACCATGGATTCGTGCTGACTGCGATACTGAATTAAATCTTCGATAGTGCCGATTTTCAAATTATGCTGCTTGGCAAACGCTTGCAAATCGGGCAAACGCGCCATCGTG
>TARA_R110000850_G_scaffold49220_3_pt1 | contig 17966 bp, 22 predicted proteins | sample TARA_R110000850 | Tara Oceans TARA_R110000850 (sample SAMEA4397586) | marine metagenome | biome: Polar Biome; feature: [SRF] surface water layer (ENVO:00010504); material: water (ENVO:00002006), including particulate matter (ENVO:01000060) such as... | depth 5 m | reverse complement strand
GGTCCCCGCTACCAATATTTTGAAAGGCAGATCAGTTACTTACTGGTCTGCCTTTTTTTATGCTTATCTTTCAGAATCCCTCTGTGCCCAAATTGTGCCCACGCTGTGCCCACGCTGTGCCCAAACTTCATTTCTTCCCTTAGCCTTCCAAAATGAAGGTGACCTTCAGGCTCCTAACACGCAACTTCGTCTACCCACTATTCAACGTGAATCAGATGGCAGCAGCGCATCCTCTGCTTCCTTGATATGGGTCACCAACTGATCGATTTCACAATCAAAGTAGTAGCAAAGTTTGTCAAGATTATCAGTCACTGTGCTATGGCCTGCATGGTTGATAATTTTCGATAACGTCATCCGATTAATCCCTGTTTCTTTTGCTATCTCACCGATCGTAATTCTGCGACGTTCTGCAAACTCCTTCTCAGCGATCAGCTCTTTTAAGTGATACCGAATCATCTCTTCATCCAATATGATTATAAAAATTATCAAAAAGGTATTGAAATAATCATTTGAACGTATATATTTACATTCGAGCGATTAAAAATATTATCAAATGATCACCAACATGAGGAGATAGTCTCATGGACTGCACTTTTTTGACAACGGAAGAGCTCGCATCGCGGATCAAATATGATGCACGCACTATCCGTCAGCAACTCAAAGACAGCGTGCTAATTGAAGGCACTCATTACATCCGGCCCTTTGGGCGTCGAAAAATTCTTTATATCTGGGAAGCTATCCAGGAAGAAATGCTGCAAGCGACTCCTCGTCAGCAAGCAATCGCCATCCCTATGGCTAATGGAGGGGTATGCCATGGGTAAGGTTCGCGCTCGTAAAGAGAGCAAAAAGCTTTTCATCGACTTCAGGTATGACGGCCAACGATTTCGGGAACAAACACTACTGGACGATAACGCAAAAAATCGTAAGCAGCTGGAACAACTTTTACAGCGCATGGAAGCAAAAATGCTGCTCAGTGAATTCAATTATTCGGAGTTCTTTCCTAATAGCAGCAATTTACAAAAACTGAAAACTGACCAGCTTATTAATACAGCCGATCTTCAAAATGCCAGCAATTCAAACACACCACTGTTTAATGACTTCGCTACCCAGTGGTTTGAGGAAAGCAAAATCCAGTGGCGTGCTTCCCACGTACGCAATGTAAGTTCGATTCTTGATAGCTCGCTAAAGCCAGCTTTCGGTAAAAAATCGATGGGTGAAATCAGTAAGGCGGACATCATGGCGTTCCGTGCCAAGTTGTCCAAACGTAAGGGGCGCGGAGCCACGGGGGTCGTTTCGCCCAAAACAATCAATAGCCACATGACAATTTTGCGAATGGTGTTAGGTGAGGCAGCCGAGCGATTCGAGTTTGAAACGCCCTATAAGAACATCAAGCCTTTGAAACTGCAGAAAACCCACATCGAGCCATTTTCGCTGCAGGAAGTGCAGCGCATTATCGACAGCGTCCGCCCGGACTACCGCAACTACTACACGGTGCGCTTCTTTACCGGCATGCGCACCGGCGAAGTCGATGGGTTGAAATGGAAGAACGTTGATTTTGCGAAAAGAGAAATTTTGGTACGCGAGACGTTGATCAATGGCGAAACGGAGTACACCAAGACGGATGGCTCACAACGGGAAATCCCTATGTTTGGGCAGGTGTATGACGCGTTAAAAACTCAGTATGCCGCCACCGGACAAAAAAGCGCATACGTGTTCTGTAATCAACTGGGAGGGCCGCTTGATCATAATAACGTCACCAAGCGCGTGTGGTACCCCTTACTAAAAGCCCTTGGGCTGACCAAGCGACGTCCTTATCAAACGCGCCATACCGCCGCGACGCTTTTTCTAGCCTCAGGTGAGAACCCCGAGTGGGTGGCAAGGATGCTGGGGCACAGCTCAACGGAAATGCTGTTCAAGGTCTATTCGCGGTATGTCCCCAACGCCACCCGTATGGATGGCTCTGCCTTTGAGCGTCTGCTCGGCAATACCTCATCCGCTAACGTTCAGAAGGAGCGCCGCCATGAAACTGTCTAATCACTATTCTCGTCAACTGACGCGCTCCTTCACGGGGACTTATCGCCTAACCGGCCGTGTCGTGGTGTTTGATGATGCGAAAAAGCCGTTCTTGAAACTTCGCCTCAGCGACTGCGAGGGCGATCACGTTGCGATGCTCAACTTGGAGAAAACACCCGCACCGGAGCGTATTGGCCACCTGGAACATGTCACCGCCACCGGGGTGAAGTGTTGGTCTGGCCAGTTTTTACTTAATGCATTTCGTAAAGCAAACCCAGAAGAGATTGATGCACTCGGCACGCTGCAGTCGCTACCCCGTGTTTACTGCCCATTACCCGAGGCGTTTGATCGGCTAGTAGCGACCGCACAATCGCTAACGTCTCATCACCTGCGCACCTTTTTGACACGAGTATTGGAGCGTCAAGAGCGATTGGAAGCCTTTCTTAATGCACCGGGAAGCCGTAACTATCATCACGCCTACCCAGGCGGTTTGCTCCAACATTCGTTGGAGGTTGCCAATCATTCAGTGGCAATGCTGCGCCTGAATGAGCCGGCCATGCCTCGTCTCATGCAAGAAGCCTGTTTCGTGGGCGGGCTATTGCACGATATCGGCAAGACATACACCTATGACTCCAAAGGTAAGCCTAATGCCGCCTGGAAGCTCTGCAGTCATGACGTGTTTACGCTAGAGGCTTGTGCATATGGGCTTGCCTACTTAGATGCACATGAGCCCGATATAGCGATGACCCTCCGCCATGTGTGGACGTGCGCTTCTCCTGGGGCACGATATGGCCAACCTGCGGCGATGACGCTGGCCCGCTATATCCGTGATGCGGACGGACAGAGTGCGATGGCTGATAACCAACAGCGAGCTTTTCGCCGTCAATCGAGCAAGGGGTTTGGACGACTCGGACAGAACCTATTTTGGCAGCCTCAACTACCTGCCGCGGCATCTCACTAATGCAGTCTTCTACTTTTCAACTAGAGCCGTCAGCTTCTTGGAGCGGCGGTTTTACCTGACCCATTTGAGAATTTTATGACCATGCCATGTGAACGTACGCGTTCGGTCATCCAGGCCAGAGAATTTTTGATCGAACTAAGCCGTAACACTGACCTTCGCATTGGCAAACCTTCGATCAATACTGGAAGGGGGGCTGCCAAAGCGATCAAGAAGGGGGCCGCGTGATGCAGTACCAAATGTTGGGCACGATGGGCAAAGAACATGTACTGAGCGAGATAGTCGTAATGGGTCAGGGTGACGCCATAGATCGCCGCAACCCCCAGCAGGTAAGCGAGTATACGGGCTATGCTTGTAGACTCGCCAAGCTGTTGGCGCTGTCGGAGGCCACGGAAGTAGAGAACGATAGCCAGCACACAGGCGGTCGCCCACGTCAGTGAGAACTCCCAAGGCTTTAAGTAGCTCAGCGCAACGTCAATCACCCTTCTCCCTCAGATTAAGCACATTGAGACAGCTTAGACAGCGACTGCACCATGCGGCAAGTCGCTGCTACCAAGGTTGTGATGATCGCATTAGCTCTTTCTACGCTAGCGATGGAAAAACTCAATCCAACAACACAAGACGAATATTAAGGGGTTGACGGTAGCCTAGCCGTTGTTCTCCTAAAGGCTGGAAAAACGCGTTGCCCTTTCTTTATCAATATTTACGATGCATGAAGTGCCAGTTCTTCATAAACACTGTTGATATCGTCGTCTTCTTCTTTATTACTCGGTTCCGGCTTGGGATTCAGAGATTCGATGAGCCCGTTGGATGATGCCAGTAAATCGCTAAGCTGTTCGTAATCGAAGCGAACACCATCAGCATTGCGTTGTTCAAGGCGTGTAATGGCGTCTGATAGAGCGGTCATAGTGTGATCTTCCTCACCTAAAGGAGGGAATGCCTGCACCAGCGGCTGCCCGTTGTCCCAACCGATTTTAATAGGTTGGTTGATGATGTTGACCTGGGTGCCCGCCGGGATGCGATCAAAAATTGATTCAATATCGTTAGGCAACATGCGTATACAGCCACGGCTTGCGCGCATGCCAATGCCATCGGGCTGGTTGGTGCCATGAATCAAATAACCATCGAAGCCTAAAATAATGGCGTGATCCCCCAGTGGATTGTCGGGGCCAGGCGGCACCACACTGGGCGCTTTCTCGCCGCGCTCTTCCGCTTCGCGTTGCACCGACTCAGGCGGGTACCATGCGGGGTTTTTAATGTTCATGGTCGTTTTGGTCACACCAAGAGGTGTATCAAACCCCTCACGGCCAATGCCGATAGGATAGGTCTCAACGCGGGGCGACTCATCGTTACTGACATCGGGGTAGTAGTAAAGCCGCAGCTCTGCGATATTGATGACCACACCGGTACGCTCGACATTCGGCAGAATAAAGCGTTCTGGAATGGTTACTTCAGTACCCACTCCGGGAACCCAAATGCTGACATCCGGGTTGGCACGTACAATCTCCAGATAGCCAAGGTTATGGCGTCTAGCAATATCAATCAGCGTATCCTCGTCATCCTTCACGGTGACAGTGTAAGCCTTGCCTATGACATTGCCTTCATCAGGTAATGGATAGTGCCCTTTGGGCCATTCCTCATTCTGCCCAGCCAAGTTCTGCTCGGCTAAGACGGCACTGGACATCGCCAGCCAAGTTACCATCACACTCAACAATGCACTCAACCGTAGCGGCCATCGATATGTTTTCTTGGGTACCACTGATTTACGTATTGATAAGAGCATCGCTTTATTCCTTTTCGTCTAATGTGTTGTCTTGTGATCGAGACACGTTCAGTTGTAAACCGAGTAATGTCAGCAGAGCTGCTAATAACCAGGCGGGCCCGCTACCGGTACGGGTAAAGGGAGTGAGGCCCTGCATGGGGGTTACCTCGCCTGTTAAACTGGTCTTTTCAAACTGGGGGGCGCTAGCAGTGATGCGGCCCTGGGAATCAATAAGGGCGGTTACGCCATTACTCGTGGCACGGATTAAACTACGGCCATTTTCCAAGGCTCGTAGGCGCGCCATTTGCAAATGTTGGTGCGGGCCTATGGAGCGTCCAAACCAAGTATCGTTGGAAACCGTTAGTAACAGCTCGGCATGGCGCGCCTGCTGGGCCAGGCGGTCAGCGAAAATGATCTCATAGCAGATGGCGTTGCCAATGGACGTACCCGCGACGTGTATTGGGGGCTGTTCGCCTGGCCCTGGGGTCATGCTCGGTGTAGGCAGGTCGAAAAAGGCAATGGTGCCAGCGAGGAGACTTTTCAGTGGCAGGTACTCGCCGAAGGGTACCAGGTGTGCTTTGCGATACTGACCTTGCACGTCACCCAAGCCGATAACGCTGTTGTAATAGAGTCCCTCACCGTCGCGTTGCAAGATGCCGGTGAGTAGATTAGTGCCAGGGCTGAGATCAGACGCTACCCGTTCAAGAGTCAACTGCGCTTCCTGCTCAAAGAGGGGTAGTGCCACCTCGGGCCAAACGATTAGATCGATATCGCTCGGCTGCTCCCGTGTCATCGACGTGTAGATATTGATCGATTCGCGCTGGCCTTGAGCACTCCACTTAATGTTCTGGTCAAGATTCCCTTGTAACAACGCGACGTGGATGGGCTCACCAGCAGGCGTCGTCCATTGATTAGGCAAGACTAACGGCACAAGCCACATGACGGCGATAGGGACTAAGAACCACCAGCGACGGCGTAATAACTCTACTCCCAATGTGCCGGTCAGCGCGGTAATCAACGAAAGCAGGTATACCCCACCAATGGGCGCCCACGGAGCCAAGGGAGAATCTATCTGTGAAGTACCTAGCAAGAGCCAAGGAAAGCCAGTGAACAACCAGGTGCGAAGCCATTCGCTAACGACCCACACACCAGCAAAGCTAAGAAATGCAAGCCGAGGCCCTGTGAGGCGACGATAGAGCCCAAAGGGAACCGCAAAGAATAGTGCGAGGACGGCTACGAAGAGAATAGTGAGGAGTAACGCCAACGGCGCTCCGGTATCACTGTAATCGTGGATAGCGACGAAGACCCAAGAAGTGCCAGCGCCAAACAAGCCCACGCCATAGCACCACCCACGCAGAGCAGCCATCGCAGGCGTCAGCGCATGTATCTTCCAATAGACCAGCCCGACAGCCACCGGGCCAAGCCACCATAGGTAAAAGGGCGCGGCACTTAAAGTAGTTAACACTCCCGCCGCTAGCGCTACTAAACAACCGAGTATCGGTGTGACCCGCCCTGAAAAAATTGCGTATGTTTCTGTTTGCTTGACCGAATCCATGCGGTTACTCAGATTGCTTGAAGGAGGAACGCTCACGCCAAAGCGTCAATGCGTAAATGAATACACCTACAAACAGCGCAATATCAGCCAAGTTAAACGCAGGCCAGTGCCATTGCCCCCAGTAGACATCCAGGTAGTCCACTACATAGCCTCGCGCTAAACGGTCAACCGTATTACCTATAGCTCCCCCCAATATTAAACTGTATGCAACCGCTTCCAGACGGGTTATGGGTTTGCATAGTTGTACCATCAACACTACAGCGACGATTAAAGCCAAACCAACAAAGACATAGCGCTGCCAGCCACCGGCATCAGCAAGAAGACTAAAGGCGGCCCCTGTGTTACCGGTGTAAACCCAGTTAAAGAACGGCGTTAACGGAATAACTTGGCCAAAGGGCATCAGGGCGTGCACAACTTCTTTGATGATTTGATCGGCCAGTGCCACCAATATCGCTAGGGAAAACCAAGGCCAGCAATTTGAAAGACGGCCTAGTTGTACATCACTCATGACGTGACTTCCCTTTGTTGCTTTTCAGTCATCGCAGTACTGGACGAAAAGCGATAGCCCAATAGACGCATGGCATTTAAGGTGACCAGTACGGTGGCACCGGTATCCGCCATCACCGCGATCCACATGCCGGTGATACCCATTGCCGTGGTGACCAGGAAAATGGCCTTGAGACCAAGGGCGAGAGCCACATTGGTCTTAACATTGCGCAGCGTGGCACGAGATAGGTCGATCATCTCGGCGATACCGGTAACCCGGTTCTTCAACAGGGCTGCATCCGCCGTTTCCAATGCCACATCCGTACCGCAACCCATAGCGATACCTACGTCTGCTGCAGCCAGTGCTGGGGCATCATTGATACCATCTCCTACTTTCCCTATGGGACCACGACCAGCGGCTTGCCAGGTACGAACGCGTTGAGCCTTGTCCTCAGGCATTAATTCGCCATAGGCTTCAATGCCCAAAGACCCACCAATGGCACTGGCCGTGCGCGCATTGTCGCCACTGAGCATGACGGCTTCGACCCCCAAGCGTGACAGAGCGGCAAGTCCCTCTATAGCATCCTCACGCGGCTCATCGCGTACAGCGATTAGGCCAATTGGTCGATCACCTTCAACGAGTACGGCAAGGCTCTTGCCAGCGCCCTCCAACTCAGATAATCGTGCGCTAATCGCTTCATCAAGAACGATCTGTTCCGCCAAGTGACGAGGCGTAATCAAACTCAGTTCACGCCCCTCTACCTGACCTGCGACGCCTCGCCCTGGAAGCGCTCGGTTGGCAACGCCTTGGGGGATGACAAGACCCAACTGCTGCGCATGAGAGAATATGGCTGTGGCGATGGGGTGACTGGAATCACGTTCCATGGCGGCTGCCAGCCTCAATACTTCGTTTTCGTTCTGTCCGGTGGCCCAGTCTTCCACGTCGGTGACCCTGGGCGTGCCCGCAGTGAGTGTGCCGGTCTTATCCAAAGCGATCAGGCGGAGCTTGCCTAACTGCTCAAGCACGGCGCCACCTTTGATCAGCAGACCGCGACGAGCGCCCACCGATAGACCAGCTGCAATCGCGGCGGGAGTTGAGATGACTAATGCGCAGGGGCAAGCAATTAATAGCAGTGCCAGAGCACGATAAATGGATTCTGACCACGCCATCGTTGAGACCAGCGGAGGCACCACTGCCATCAATAGCGCGAGTACAACGACCGTGGGCATATAGTAATAGGCAAATCGGTCGATAAAGCGCGCTATCGGTGCCTTGGCAGCCTGCGCCTCTTCGACCAGACGGATAACCCGTGCAATGGTGTTGTCCTCGGCGCCTCGTGTTACCTCCACCTCCAGGGCGGCACCAAGGTTCACTGTACCGGCAAAGATATCATCACCAGGCGCACGCGATCGCGGTATGGACTCACCGTTGACGGGCGATTCATCAATATCTGACTCCCCGGCCAATATACGACCATCACAAGGAACGCGGTCGCCGGGGCGCACCAGTACTCGCTGACCTGGCTTGAGTGAATTCGCTGAGATTTCGCGTACATCGCCGTTTTCCATAAGCCTTGCCATGGACGGCGTTAAGTTTGCTAAGGCCGAGATACTGCGACGCGCTCGTGAAGCCGCCACACCTTCCAGTAGCTCCCCCACAGCGAATAGAAAAACCACCATCGCTGCCTCAGCAGCGGCATTGATGGCCAATGCGCCAAGAGCGGCGATGCACATCAGCATTTCAATGGTGAAGGGATTGCGCATCTTCAGCGCACCCCAGGCACTTTGTACGATGGGTACCAATCCCACTAGCGTAGCTATAACGAAGGGTAAATTACCTAAGGACGGCCAGACCATACGTAGTGCAAAGGCCACTACCAACAGGTTGCCCGTAATAATGACCAGGCGGCCTTTAGCGGTTTGCCACCAAGGGGTTGAAGAGGACGAAGGACCTTTTTGGCCATCATGCGAGGCCACTTGGTAGCCCAGCTCATTCAGGACTCGCTCAATTGTCTCTTGCGGCGGCGCCCCATGATCTTGGGAGTGAATTTTCACCGACCCCGTGACCGAGCTTGCTGTCACCTCCTCAATGCCGTCCAAGCGTCCCAGCGCGGACTCTGCCTTGCGCTCGCAACCGCCGCAGTCCATGCCTTCGACCCGCAGCGTCAATACCGCGGGCGCGGCTGTATGCGTTGACTTTTCCATGGTGCCTATCCTCCCAATACGTTATTGTTTTGAAGTTTAAACCTTGTAGCAGCTACAGCTTCAAGTCATTTGGAAGGAGTTTTACGATGGCCCGAAGTAGCCAAAGCATCAGCATCGGTGAGCTGGCACGGCGTACAGACTGCAAGCCAGAAACGGTGCGATATTACGAGCGCATCGGGATACTGCGCGATGCATCGCGTACCGAAGGGGGGCAGCGCCGCTACGGTGAAGACGCCGTCCGGCGCTTGACCTTCATACGCCATGCCCGAGATTTCGGTTTCTCGGTAGACGCAGTGCGTGAGCTATTGGCAATGTCAGACCAGCCCGACATGCCCTGCCAGGAGGTCGATGCCATTGCCAAGCATCACTTGGAGAAAGTGGAGTCCCGTCTTCAGCGACTCTCTGTATTGCGAGACGAACTTCAGCGGATGGTCACCCAGTGCGCCGGTGGCAAAGTAGGGAGCTGCCGAATAATTGAAGTGATAAGTGACCACCAGCACTGTATCAGTGAAACGGCGCATGGTGGGGCCCACGACTTGGGATAACCACAACGCTGTAGGCCCTTGCCAACGCTTTAACCTAGCGAGACATCCAGAAAAAGCATGAATACCAACCCGATCGAGAGGCCAAATGTGGCTTTTTTCTGATGACCATTCCGATGAGTCTCGGGAATAATCTCATGGCTAATGACGTACAGCATCGCCCCGGCAGCAAAGGCTAATCCCCAGGGGAGTAGTGCCTGTGACATGCTGACGACACCAGCACCCAATAGACCTCCCAACGGTTCGACAAGCCCCGTGAGGGCAGCAATCGTCCAGGATCGCCAACGTGAATATCCCACCCCGAGCAGTGATACCGCAACGGCCAAACCTTCTGGCGCATTCTGAAGGCCGATACCAATGGCAAGCGGCAACCCCCCCTCACTACCACCAGCGCCAAATGCCACGCCCACGGCCAGGCCTTCCGGCAGGTTGTGTATCGTAATAGCGATGATAAATAGCCAGATACGACGAAGCGAGGCTGCCTCCGGCCCTTCTCGTCCCTGCTCGAAATGCTCATGGGGAAGTAACTCGTTCAACAGAGCGACCATCCCAATACCCAACAGTATCGCCACACAGGCAATAGCGGCTGGCACGACGCTACCACCGTAGCGCAACTCGGAAGCATCCAAGGAAGGTATAATCAGAGAGAAGAAAGAGGCGGCTAGCATGACACCCGCCGCAAACCCCAGTGCCAAATCACGCACACCGCGATTGGTTTTTTTGGTGAATAATACCGGAAGCGCGCCAATAGCGGTCATCAAGCCCGCAGCAAGGCTTGCTAAAAAACCTAAGGCGACCAGCGAAGTACCTTCCATAAACGTAGCTTTTATAATTATTGATTACCCATCAAGCTGCTTAATACTGTTTAAGAGCCAGCCGATGCCGTTCACGCCGCAACCAACACAAAGCCGGTCAGCATTAAATTTTATGGTTCATTAAATGAAATCAGATCGTAAATAGAGGATATGCCCATCGCTTGCTCTAAACGCCCCCTTGCCTCGTAAAGTGATGCTAGGGATTCCAGGCGAGTAGGCTGTTCCCCAAGGATAATGCGCCGACCTTGCTCCATAGGGTCAATAGGCCGGTCATTCACTCTCACTTCATAATGCAGGTTAGGGCCAGTGGCGACGCCTGAGGTACCTACCTCCCCGAGTATCTCCCCAGCGTTGACCAGATCGCCGACCAAAAACTGTGGGGAAAACTGGCTTAGGTGCGTATAGCGGCTGATAGTCCCCGTATCGTGCTCTACTTCCATCACGCGCCCATAACCGCCTTGACGACCGATGAAGGAAATTCGACCAGGCGCGGTGGTTATGACAGGTGTGCCATAAGGCGCAGCAAGGTCTATGCCATTATGAGGACGAACTCCACCGTACACGGGATGCCGCCGATTACCAAAGCGGGACGTCAGGCGTGCACCAAAGACCGGTAGCTGCAAAGTATCTAAAAGTTCTTCGTTCTTGAAGAGCATGACGATGCCTTTTTTGTCTACCGGCCATACCACCTCTATTCGTGCTGCCTGGTCGAGCAATCCCGCATAATTCAGCCGTGGAGGCCCCACAAGGGAGCCATCCTCACGTCTGTCTTCTTCCCACACTAGCTGGATACGTTCACTACCTGAAAATTCAACAGGCGCCTCCATGAACTCGCCTAGTAGCGCCTCCAACTTGGTAGCGAAACGCGGGGGAACTCCCTCTACTGCCAAGGACTCATATAGAGAAGTAGCAATGGTGATATCACGACCAAATGTCAGAGTGTCAAGGCGGGGCTGTGTAATGAAGCGCCCTTTTTCGGTAGCTGCTTGTATCTTGTCCAATGGTGCACCTGATGGCGAGAGAAAGAGGCTCTCTCGCCAGTTGGCTTCTACGACCACAGGATACACACTCAATAATGCCATTATCAGCCAACGCTGCATCATTGAGGACCCGTTCCATCAGAAACCTCTTCTATTTCGTCTTCAACCGCATCAATCAATTCCTGCATACCAAAGGGGTCTAGAGGTTCTCCATTGACGAAAAAGGTCGGCGTTTGACGGATCTGGTTAGCTTTGACGTCCGCCATGTCTTGGTCAATCACCGCCTGCACCTCAGCCGAGTTGAGCTGTTCTTCAGCGGCATTCCGGTCTAAGCCTGCTTCGCTGGCGATATCCATGATAGCCGATTCATCGAAACTACCATGGGCGGCCCATTGCCCCTGACGGGAGAGTAGAGCTTCGAGCACCGGTTCGAATACACCCTGACGACGAGCGACTTCCAGCACGCGAATGGCCTTATCAGAAACGTCGCCGTGGAAGGGAGTATAGCGCACGACTAACTGCACTTTTTCTGGATAGTTTTCCAGAATACTCTTGGTAAGTGGATAAAAGGCACGGCAGGCTTCGCAAGCTGGATCGAAGAACTCAACAATCGTTACCGGCGCTTCTTCTGGCCCGAGGATCGGTGAGTGTGAACGTACCAAGGTGCTCTCGGCTTGGGCACTATTCTCACTGGCCGCCTCAGCTTGCATATCGAGTAGTGCAGGTTTTGATATCGCCATGATAGCGGCTGTCAACATCAACGTACCCGCAAGCATAAAAGTCGTTTTTTTAAACATTTTTTCTCTCTATTTCAAATGTGTGATTGAAAATTAAATCAGGATTCTTTGGCATGAAGCCCGATCTAAAAAGTGCCCAAAAGAGCATGCATGGCTTGTTACTCATGTCCGTAAAGGTTGGCATTCTGGTGCGCGTGGTCAATATGCTCAAACTCTAAGCTGGAATGGACAATGTTGAAGCGCGTTTTTAGTTGGCCTTTGATCTCTGTTTTAATCGCTTCCAGCCGCTGCCAGCCGGCCTCCGTCATAACCACATGGCAGTCAAGCGCGGCCATGTTCTCTTGCATCTGCCATAGATGTACATGATGAATATCCTGGACACCCTCAATGCTACGCACTGCTTCAATGACGCGTTGACCATCAATATCAGGGGGAGATCCCAGCATGAGTGTGCGGATGGGGCCACCAATCTCCGTGAAAGCGAGATAGAGAATATAAACCGCAATACCGATCGTAATGGCGGGGTCTATCCACCGCATGTCATACAGTAGAATCAACGAACCACCGATAATCACTGCGACGGACGCCAACGCATCTGAAAGGTTGTGTAAAAAGAGGGCACGTATATTAACGCTGCCTTTTTGCATCGACCAAGTAAGCAATGCTGTGAGTGCATCAACGACAAGCGCGACACCACCAATGATAACGATTATCCAACCCTGTATCTCAGGGGGATCAATCATGCGCATGGCGCCTTCGTAAATCAGGTAGACACCAACGAGAATGAGTGTGGTGTAGTTAATGAGGGCGGCTACTATCTCGATGCGACCATAGCCAAAGGTCATTTGTGCATCAGCGGGTCGTCTCGCGATTTTCCGGGCGGCAAAGGCAATAACGAGCGCCGCCATATCAGAAAAATTATGTAACGCATCAGCGATCAGCGAAAGGCTTCCCGCCATAATGCCACCGACGATTTGGACGACGGTTAATAGGCCATTTGCCCAAATGGAAATGCTGACACGCCGGTCACCAGAGGCAGGATCAATGTGGGGATGATCATGATGATGTCCCATATGTTAACCTCGCTAGAACTTTTTCATTTCAGCCACTATAAAACCTCTAGCTACTAAAGCTTCAACCCCTGAATGTCGTCAATTTATGCCCGACAAGGTGGTATGAGGCGAATAGCTCATGATGTATTGTGCCGCGAGACGTGGCTTATCCGCATGACATTCAAATGAGCGACGACCACGAAAGGGCATCGTGCTTATTGGGAGCAAGGTGAGGGCGTTTTTTAGTGCGGTATTCGGCCCACTTCAACCGGTAATTCGAAACCCAACATGAGTAGATTTCTTTATTTTGTCGAGGCACATCTTGTCTGGTTTGTCATCTTTGTTGCAGGGTTAGGCTTATTATTTCCGTCATCCGAAATGTTTCTTGAATCCTCCATTGGCCCACTACTGGCGCTGTTGATGTTTATCATCAGCTTGACGTTTGACGCGCATGCGGTACGCATCGTTTTTCGTAAGCCGTCCCGTCAATTATTAGCTCTAGGCTTAGTCTATGATCCGATGTCGATTGCGGGTTTTTTGACTGGCCGTCTGTTTTTTGGGAGTGGACCGCTAGCCGCGGGCCAGACTTACTTGGCACATTGCCCACGGATGTATCTTCACCCCTTCTTGTATTAATGGCCCGTGGTAACGTGGCGTTAGCTGCCGTCTTCAACGCGGTCAATACGGCGTTATGTCCTTTTATTGTTCCCTTCCTGTTTTTGTGGTTAACAGGTATTCAGTTAGACGTTCCGCTCTGCGCAATCATTCTTGAGCTCGTTTTGATTGTGTTTGTACCCACTGTCTTAGGGGTAAGTCTACGTACAGGCTTTACGGCATTATTTGCGCGTCATGATTCAGCTTATGCAGGACTGGGGTCGATCCTTTATCTCTTAATACTGCTGGCTGTTGTAGGCCCTAACGCAGAAACCATTCTTGGCTATGGTTGGTACGCGTTTGTTTGAGTCTTAATTTGATAGGTTACCTGGTGGGCATGAGCTCACGCTTATTAACGGATGACCGAAAAGAGATAATTACCTATCTTTTCACCGTCAGCAAAAAGGAATTTAGTATTGCCGCTGCGTTTGTAGCTGCCTCGGGCCTGCCATCAGAAATTGCTATCCCAGCTGCCTTTTTCACTGTAATCCAGATGATCACTTCACCTATTGCAGCGAAAATGCTCGCGCGGGGAAGAAATCCTAAATATTGGTAATATCGGTTTGTAGCGTAGCGGTGAGCGGTATAACCCAAATAATTAGACGTTATTATTCAGGCATCGCACATGTATATACGGGAAGTGAGTTGACAGAAGCAGCGGGAGCCGAAGGGATTGGAACATTAGTAATTTTATATTTTCTGACTTAGGGAATCGCTGCTCAATTCGGTGCTGAGCTCCTGTACCGCTCAGCGCAGTCAATTACGTGTCTCAGCGGTTGTACCTGACCAGCAGGCGGTTTATTTATCCCTGCCAGCCGGGTTATCCGGCTGACAGGGTTCAATCTATGAGACTTGTTTGGAATATGTTCGATTCTAATCAACAAGTATGGGTGCAAAACCACCGCCGGGTGTACGGAAATTCGTGGTCTGTCCCTGATATAACCTTGCCGCGGCCAACAGCAAATCACCGCGATAGGTATAGAGGCGCGCATCGACTTTCAGCTTACGCCGCTCACCGTCGACCAAGACCAGACGTTCGGATGGAGGCACGTAAGCCTGAGCGATATAGTCGCTTTCCAGAATCTGGGCAAAGGTGCCTTTAGTGAGTTTACTGCCTCGGTAAGCACCCTTGCTGCCATAACCGGCCACCGGTTTGAAAAACCACTGTCGGCGTTCTTGCCACAGTTCATCAGCATTGTTCGCTGTTACCTGCAGGGTTCGTGGTACACCTGTCTCCAGCAGTGCGGCGTTTTCCTCACTCAAGCCCCATGATACCAGCCTCGAAACATCCGACCATTCCGCCAAATTGCGCTTGTCCGCGTAGAGGGCGTGGGCAAGGGGATTGGGAGTTATAACGGCGCCTCCATCCAGCCAGGCCGAACGCAAGGCTGCGTGCTCGGGGCCTCTAGCGCGAAATCCACCAGGCGGTTGTATACCATGTCGACTTGTTTATCTTCGGCATACAACGCCCCTGTCTCATACCTGAGATCCGCAGGCGAGACGATCAGTGCTTCGATACCATTTTTTTGAAACAGCTGCTGGGCCAGCCTGAACTCGGGATACAGGTACTGTCCGGCAGGCTGGTCGTCGACGATCGCAATGCTTCGTGGACGGCCACTGTCACGCTGGGAGCGCCATTCGCTCTTGAACTGGGCGATCACCGCCGCATCGAAGTCCGATGCTCCGGGTACTCGCTGGGTGCCGCTGCAACAGCGCTGCTGAGCACGAACCAGCACGGCGTTCAGAAACGCGCCACCAGCGTTGGTATTGACTTCGATCAGGCGCGGCCCCTCCTCGCCCAGGTGAAAATCATAGCCCATAAAAGCACCCACAGGCCCCGGATTGATCTGGGCACTCCGCATTGCTTGGGAAAGAACCCTGCTACGGTAGCCCGGCAAAGCGATGGTTGTCTCAAGCGTACGGACGATGCCCAACATTTGATTCAAAGCTTCGCTAGGGACGAAAACAGCCGCATCCGAATAAATCTGGTGCTAGGCTGTGCTGGACAGCACTTCTTCCGCGCTCTCCCCCAACTGACTGGAGAGATTTTTCATCAGCGCTGACCGATCAAGCGTAGTACAGACACAATGCTGGTTCCGCTGTCTCGTCTCCGTTTGGGTCGAGGATTCTTCTGAGAGCATATTGATGTCCTGTGTGACTGTCGTGCCGAACTCAAGCAGACGAAGGGTGAAGTGCACCTAGCTCAGGTCGCTACGGGTAACTTCATCCCGAAAGTAGTGACACCGTCAGCAGATTGACAATGGAGCGAGTGATAGCCATCCCCAAGCCGACATTTAATGTGTTGCCCTCTCGTCTGGCCGTATCAATACGGTAAAAACGGTCGAACAATTTGTCGATGTGCTTGGGCGGGATCGTGGGCCCACGATTGCTTATCTTCAAACGCACCCACTGGCCAACCTGAGATAGCTCAACATCGATCGTGGTGTCTGCGTCGCCATAGCGAACCGCGTTGGACATGATGTTCGAAATCGCCCTGTGCAGCATAAGATTGTCGCCTCGCACCCGTGTTGCACCGTGGCGACGCATGATAAGCCTGATGCCTTTCTCGTCAGCGGCATATTCGTAATACTCCAGCACGCTCGAAGCTATCTCGGCCAGATCTTGAACGTCGAAGTCTGGAGTAATCATGCCATTGTCAGCTTTAGCCAGGAAAAGCATATCGTCAACCATGTCTGACATCCGGCGTAGCTCTTCAAGGGTAGAATAACGCCACTTCTACGAGGATTCCGCAGCTCGTGTGCGATATCAGCGGAAAAATTCGATAGCCTTAAAAGGACTGATCCAGTCGCACGAGCATGGCATTGAAGTTATCAACGAGCTTGTGCTACAAGGCTGGCACAGATGCAGCTGAGATACGCGTATCCAGACAATGTGCAGTGATCATGGCCGGTTGGATCGTTCCTCTCTCTCTACCCGCCCACCCTTCGAGCTTAGCAAGCTGGCCACATCCTCGGACAGGTTGTAGCGTGAGTACATAATCCGATCGCCTGCCATAATAGCGTCCGTAAAGCCAAACGAGTTGTCGACCAACCGTTTGATATCCGAGGCCATCCTCAGGTCGAAATCATCCCCCTTCGTGATGATCGCTCTCAAGGCAGAGACTCTGGCTTCAATCATTCGAGCGTCCTTTCTTTCGAAACGAAGTCAAGAAAAGTAGTCGAAGCTGACAGCCGCGAGCGTGAGGACAGCGGTCACGACTATTACAAAGAGAAGGGCCATCCGTCCTCTTAACGACAGCCTAATCATTTCCGGCATCTCATTACCACTAAAACGCGAGCAAACGCTCCAATGCTGGCAATGGTTAAATGTCTCGGGCTTAGCGTTTACAACAAAACAAATGCAACACATTAAAAGCAAAGAAGCACGATTACCGCCCTTACGTCCCGTCGCTATTGATGGTGCCACTCGTTACCGCATTACATTTAAAATATATCATCGCCATGACGATGAACGCTCAGTGAACGCCCCATGCCATCTTTATGCCGAAAATGGGTGTACAGAAACTGCTGAGAATGGCCTGTTGGCGTCTCGTGTACCTCAAGATGATCACTCAATAATTCAAACGAAGGGCCAAGTTGCTCGCTAAGCTGCGTAGCCGAGTAGCGCACCACGTCCAAACCGCTGCATCGTGTCGGCCCCTCTGGCCCGAAGGTTGCCATCACCACATGCCCACCGGGTACAAGGCTATAGCACAGCTGCCGTACGTACGCTGCGCGCTGGTTTGAGTCCAGCAAAAAGTGAAAAACCGCGCGATCATGCCAAAGATCATAACGACGGGCCTTCAGTATCACTTGCGTAATATCGCCAACACACCACGTTACGCGGCTGGAAGCTTTGCCTAAACGGCGCTTTGCGGCTTCAATGGCGCTTTCCGAAATATCCAAAACGGTAATATCGTCGTACCCAAGCGCCAGCAAATCATCTACTAGCGTTGCTTCACCGCAACCCACATCAATAATCCCCGCATGTGGGTCTGGAGTCGCTGCCTGGATATAATCAAGGGAGGCCTCTAAATGAGACCGAAACCAGCTCACTTGGTCAGTAGTATTGCGTTGATATACCGACTCCCAGTGGTGCTTTGAATTCATTGTATCGACCCGGCTTATTTCATAGCGTCATAAACGCCTTGTCTTCCTGATCAGTAAAGGAATACACGTCATAGGGCACTTCCTGAGGCCCTGGCATA
>TARA_R110000850_G_scaffold58337_3_pt1 | contig 17999 bp, 15 predicted proteins | sample TARA_R110000850 | Tara Oceans TARA_R110000850 (sample SAMEA4397586) | marine metagenome | biome: Polar Biome; feature: [SRF] surface water layer (ENVO:00010504); material: water (ENVO:00002006), including particulate matter (ENVO:01000060) such as... | depth 5 m | reverse complement strand
ATTTTTCAAGAAGTTGTTCCTGGCAGAACTGGAGATAAAATTGGCATATTGGTGTAGTGGTAACAAAGAAGACCGTAAGTGGCAGCGTAAGCATTGGACAACAGGTGACCCACAGTTATTTGATTATGTTGCAGTGCAGAATGGATTTCATTATGACCCATTCAATACTGATGAAGATGAAGTAGTGCGAAAGCGTAATAAGAGGTGGGACCAATTAGACCAGTTAGATGCTGCGTTGCTGAGGTTGAAGCCTGTGTTACGTGAGACTGTTAATTGGTATTATAAGGAAGGCAAAACCTATCAGTGGATTGCTGATAAACATGGTGTTGCTGTATCAACATCTTATAAGCGTCTTAATCGAGCATTGGAAAAATTAAGGGTTATAGTAGCAGAGGAGGACAATCATGTCTGATGAAAAGAAAAAGGCGGCGATAGCACGTAAGTCGTTGAATTATAAAGCTGGACTAAAGAAGGCTATACATTCAGGTGACCTTGAAGGTGTTATTAAGTCAGTTATGTTATTGGCTGTTAAGCATAATGGTGAGGGTGATTGGAAGATGTCGCCTAGAACCTTTATGGAATTATGTCAAGTGTTGATTAAGTATCGTGAGACCTTTGGCAGTGATGAAGGTTTTGGTGATATCTTATCAGTCCTTCAAGGCGGAATAGAAGATTGATTAGTTGGCATAGCATTCATGGTAGAGGAGGAAGAATGGATACAAGAGATGAGTTATTAAAGTTAACACATGCAGAGTTGATTCAGTTATTTTTAGTATTAGAGATGAAGAGTACAGAATTTGAACGGGACTTATATGATGCAATTCATATGTTGCGGGTGCAGCGTAAATGAAAATCCCTACCCCTTTACTAGAGCGACTGAGAGAGAATCCTAGAGATTTCTTTAAGTTTCTGAAGGTGTTTGATAAGCAGACTAATAAGTTAATTCCGTTTGTAATGAATGGTGAGCAAGAAGAGTTATTAGATGCGTTGATGACACATAAAAGAATTGTTGTTTGTAAGGCTAGGCAGATAGGTTGTTCTACTCTGTTAAGAGCATATTTTTTATGGAGGACATATGTCCAATCAGAACCCACCAGACATGCCATCATCAGTTACACCAGAGATAGTGCAGACCACCTCCACAGTATCGACAAATCATTCTACTTCAGTTTGCCTAAACCATTACAGCGAAAGCTTAAGAAGTCCTCCAGTAGAACTCTCCAGTTTAAAGATACAGAAGCAGAGTTACGAAGCTTTACCGGAGGCGGTAAGGGAGGAGCAACTCGCTCTTTTACTTTTAGTTCGGCTCACATCTCTGAATTTGCATTTTTTGATAACCAAGACGAACTCCTTGCTAATTCAATTGCGTCAGTTGGCGAAGGCCAAGTAATAATAGAGACTACAACTAATGGACCAGGTGATGCATACCACAGATTATGTATGGCTGCACCTTCTAATGGTTGGCATGTCTGTTTCTTTCCTTGGTATCGACATAAGCATTACAAGAAGAAGAGTATGTTTGGTCAGAATGGTGTGCCTCCTATGACAGCAGAAGAGACACATATGATGGGTGTCTTAGGATTGCAGAAGCAGCAGATGTATTGGAGGCGTAGACAAATCTCTACCATGGGTATTGAGAAGTTTAAGCGAGAGTTTCCAACGACAATGGATGAAGCCTTTATGACTTCTTCAGATGTTTACTTTCCTACAGATATATTAGATGACATGGATATAATGGACATAGGTGGACCTGATAAGTGGTATTGTGAGGCATTAAAGGGTGATTCATTTTGTATGGGTATCGATGTGGCACAAGGGACTGGTAATGATTATAGTACCATCTCAGTTATTAGTAAGACGACATTGCAGCCTGTGTATCATTATCGTTCTAATACAGTTGCTCCAGCTGATTTTGCTGAGAAGGTATGGGAAGTATATTGGGAGTTTAATGAGCCTTTTACTATTATAGAAGCTAATGGTCCAGGTTCTTTGGTGATATATCGATGTAGGGAATTTGGGATGAGAAATATGTATAAGACAAAAAATGGTGGGGACTGGAATACCAGAAAGGAAAATAAATTGGCTATTTATGACCATGTGCGTTCTTTACTTTGCGACGGTCATATCCATTGCTTGGAGAGCACACTGTGGTCAGAATTACGAAACACAATAACGAACGAGGGTGGAGCACCGAAGCATCCGAAAGGACAATGCGACGATATGGTGATATCATTCTGTTTAGCTCAGTGGGGAGCAAGGTTAAAACCGGCACCTAGTTTATACGAAGTGCGAGAACAATTAATGCAAGATTTTATTATGAAGACAAAAGCTCGTCGAATTAAAGCCAGAGGGCCGATACCTTTTAGAAGAAGAGGACAAAAATAATGGCATATACAATTAAACCACATGACATCAAAACAATCACTGAACTACACGACCGCTACTGGGAAGACAAAGAGCACACCATGTTTCAATACAAATGTGCCTATGAAACAGACTTCTGGGAACGCAACCGTCTAGGCAGTGACATGCAAATTGTCATTCAAACAGCAGATGCTTACGGATACATTGAATCCTATATCGCTTCTCTCTTCGCTCGTAACCCAGGTGTCATTGTTAAGTCAGACATCCGAGGAACAGGTGACCCGCGTAAAGCACAAGAACTAGTTAATGATTTCTTAATAGGACACAGAGCAGCGATAGAAGACGCTTCTCGTCTAGCCTTAATTTACCCTAACTCGTTTATGAAGATGATGCCTGTCGCTAACCCAGACATCTACAGACGTATGGATATTACTGCACTTAATCCTTGGGATGTTATCTTAGATAGAGATGCTAAGCGTTATGAAGATATGCGTTATATAGGACATCGATATTTCTTGCCACTACATGAAGCGAAGGCTAAGTTTGGTAATAAAGATTATGCACCTATTGCTCGTAGAAGTTATTTTGACCGTTACAATGCTAATGATACAGTCGACTATGCAGGCACCAATGAGATGTTCTTGTATATTGAAGTGATAGAGTTTTATGACTTAGTTAATGACCTTATCATGTTCTATACACCTCAGTGGGGACAGGGTGAAAAGTTCTTAGATAAAGAGATGATTCCTTTTAGAGACCATTTAGGAAAGCCTGTTATTCCTATTATACCTTTCTACTTCAATCGTAAGCCTGATAATCCTATTGATGGTTACAGTGCTATGAAGAGAATCTATGACCAGATATATGAAACAAATCTTATCAGAACATTCCAAGCTAATGGTGTGCGAAAAGCTTCCCGTCAGTATATTGTAAAACGCGGAACATTTGATGAAGAATCAATGGCACAAGTTACTAGTGGTATTGATGGTCTCTTTATTGAGGTTGATGATGATGATTTGGCAGGTGCCATTCGAGCAATGCCACAGAATCCAACACCACCTGAGTTACAGACTTATTATGACCAGGTGCAGAGAGATAAAGATAAAGGTTCTATTATGGCACCTTTTACTCGTGGTGAGGCAACAAGAAGTTCTGCTACTGAAATTGCTGCGCTTGCTGCGTATACTAGTTCAGAGGTAGGTCGACTTGCTAGAGAGCGAGATGCTACTATTGAGTTAGTTGCTTCAGCTTATATTAATATTCTAGCTGTTTATATGGATGAAGAAGATACAAAAGATATTGTGATACTTGATAATCGTGATGAGATTGTAAGAGCCTCTGACTTACGAGGTAACTTTCAGTTCTTTGCACAAGACCAAGCATCAACACCAATTTCAGAGTCGGTAAGAAAACGTGAGTTTATTCAATCGATTCCGACACTACAAGGTTTAGGTGTTCCTAATGATGTGTTATTATCAGAAATGGTAAGAGCTCTAGGACTACCTGAATCATTCATTGCTGATGCTAATAAGGCTAAGCAAGCACAAGCCAATCAAATAAGTGCAGCTAAAGCCGAAGCTAGCGGTTCAGCTGTTCGCCCTGATGTAGTTGAAGTCCAACAAGGTATGCAACCTGCCGGACCAAACACACTCAATCAAATTCTTAACACTGGAGAAGGATAATGGATAAAGACAAAATGAGCAACTCAATGGATAAAGAAGCTCTTAACGATGAAAAAATGATGATTGAAAAAGCCATGGGCTTAGCCCAACAAATGGATGAAAGAGAAGCTGAGAACGATGAAGTTCGTGGTGACTTTACCAAGAATGGACTTAATCGATTGGTTGATGCTCTTAATCAAGCTAACCGAGTATTTAAGGCTCCAACATATCCACGCTTTGAAGCAACTGTAGAAGTGCTTCCACCTGAGTTTATTAGAAACTTAGAGATGGTTGCTGCAGCTGCACGTGATTCAGGACTAGATGATTACATGTTTGACCTAGAAGGTATTGAAGATGATATGGACTTAAAAATGATTGCAGGTATTATTGACTCTGCTGCTATGGACAAATCATTTAAAGCATTCCTCAACAAGCCTCAAGGTATGGGTGATATCCAAGAAGAAGCTGGAATACCTGTCATGCAAACAGAAGGTGCTGACCAGCAAGCTATAGCATCAGCCGCAGTAGGTGAAGAAGAAGACGAAGAAGAACTATTCATGGCTCGTATGAGAGCATAAACTTATTAACAGGAGAAACTAAATGAGTGAAGAAGTCAACAACCCCACAGCAGGTGTAGAAGAAAGTGCTGGGACTGACGTAGAGACAACAGAAACATCAGTAAACAGAAGAGCAGGACAAGGCCGTGACCGTATAGGTGAAGCCTTAGATATAGCAAAGAACGGTGCAATAGACTATAAAGATGATATATCAATTGATAATCTTACAGAGGTTACGACGCTAGATGATGGTGGACATAAAGGAATAGATTATAATCGAGTAATCGGTTCTCTTCCTGATGAAGCCAAAAATCTACTCAGTAACATGCGTGCTGATTATACAAGAAAAACACAAGAACTAGCAAATCAAAGAAATGAGTTATCAGCTCTACAACAATCTTTGATTAAAGGTGCAGAGGCCTCTGACATGGATGAGGTTGCAAACAGAGAAACTGTTCAGCTTGACCCTTATGATACACAATCTTTTGAAGCTAAAATTCAGCAAGAGGTCGCTAAGAGACTTCAAGAAATGATGGCTCCAATGAGAGAAGAGCAAGTTCGAATGACGCGTCGTGCACAGTTAGATAAGTTTAAGACTGATAATCCTGACTTAATGGACTATAAAGCTGATGTTGCTAAATTATTACAGACTAATCAAAACATTAGTTTAGAAGATGCCTATAATATTGTTAAGGGTAGAACTTTAACAGAAAAGAATAAGCAATTGCAAAAAGAATTAGACACTAGAACTAGTCGCATGAGAGATGTGGGATTAAAGTTGTCACAAGGTTCTAATGCACGTGATTTACAACAAGTTCCTAAGCACCTTAAGAAAGGTCATGAGATTTATGCATGGCTCAAAGGACAAAAAGGTGAATAAAAAGGAAAAAAAACCGTATTTATTGACAAGCCCCTTTCACGCATCTATAAGGACAAGCTTTTGGAACCCGTATTTTATGGATAATCCAAGATGCATTTGGTAATTTAACAAAAACTTATATTGAAAAATATGTTGTCTCTAGATTAACTAGAGCAAATAAAACAAATAGCGGAGAAAAAAATGGCTATAAGTAATGATGTTCTATCATCAACGCTACGTATTCTTTTGGACGAAGAGGTTGACCAGCTTTATCAAGCAACACCCCTTTTGGACAAAATGCGTGAACGCGGTGGTGTAGTAACTTACGACGGGGGACAAAAATTAAACGTTCCTTTAATTCTTGAAGAACATTCTTCAATCACTCAATTGGACTCAGGATATGAGCCCGTAAACCTTGCAGTTAAAGATGCTTTGCGTCAAGCTGAATTCAACTGGTGTGACTTTGTTGCTCCAATCGTTGTTACTCGTTCTGAAGAACTAAGTAATAAAGGTGAAAGAGCAATCATCGATATCGCTGAAGCTCGTATGAAATCAGTTATGGGTGCTCTTAAACGAGAAGTTGAAAAGCAAGTATTAGCAAATGCTTCTACAGTTTTGACTAACCTTAACACATTCAACGCAATGGATGATGCAGTTGCTGCTTCAACTAACGGTGGTGGAAATCTTAACTCTGGATTCTTCCAGAACAGAGACTTCGGAACACAAGTTTCAACTTCAGTTGGTGGACTTTCTAAAGTTACCTTCCCACGTTTAAACAACCAGTATGTTACAGCTGGCGGAACGTTGACAATTGCACAAATGACAGACTTATATATTGACTGTCAATTGAATACTCCTGATGGTAGTGCTCCGGATTTGATTATCTGTTCACCGCAATTCTACAAAGCTTACAAGGCTTTGTTATTTGCACAAGAACGTTTTGTCGATGAAAAAGTATTAGACGGTGGACGTTTAGCTCTTGCATTTAACGGTGCTTTGGTTTCTCCTTCTCCTTTCTTAGGTTCAACAGTTCAAAATCCAACTGCAACTCCAACTGGAACTTGTATTATCTCAGCTTACTTCTTAAACTCTAAGTATATGAAGATTGGTTTCGATTCTGCAGCTCAGTTTGAAATGGACGATTTTGAATCAGTCAGTGGTTATGCTTCACGTTCTGCTAACATTTACACTAGACTACAAATATACTTTGAACACTTAGCATCGCAAGGTGTCTTAGTTAACGGGGAGGCATAATATCATGGCCACAAATACTCTAATACAAAAACTCTTTGCCGCCGACGAAACCGGTGTTGGAGAAGATTCTATCCAAGTCTCGAACAGACAACAGATTGAAACGTTTCGTGCAACCGAAGCTATTACAGCTGGAGCAACTGTTTCATTAGACTTAAGTCAAGCTAACTCAGGCCTTAAAGGCATGTGTGTGCAAGAAGCTGACGGTACAGACTATATTCCAATTGGAATTGCTGTTAGTGCTGCCGCTAGTGGTGCTTTCGTTGATGTCGTTATTCGCGGTATCGTTGAAGAAGCTCTTACTAATGGTTCAGGTGTCAACATCGCTGTTGGTGACCGTTTGACTTATAGTACTTCAGGAAAGCTTATTCAAGCACCTTCCTACAGAACTGACCTTGGTGATGGAACTGGTACAACTACCGGAACTGTTGCTCAGCAAGCGATAATCTGTGCAATTGCAATGGAAGTACAAGCTGGTGACGGTTCTTCTCGAGTCTTCGTTCTGAATAATTACTAATTAAATTAAGATATGATTAGAATACTGGCCCGCCCTGTTGGGTGGGCCTTTTTTATAAGGCAGGAGTAGTAATGAACTTAAAAGAAATGCGTGATATGGTGGCAAATATATTGGACTACAATCCAGATGTTCCACAATATAACAAAGAAATAAATCGTATCATCAATGAAGTCTATCTTAACTTCTATATGACACAACCCTGGACTTGGGCACAACAAACTCTTAATGTTTATACAAATCCAGACACAAACCAAAGCGACCTAACAATAACACCTAAAGCAGCTAATGGATTCTTTGAAAACAAAATTAGTAATGTTAATACCACAACAGGTATAGGTTCAGACTTCCGCTTTGGACAAGGAAATCACGAAGGCGACTATGTAGAAATAACTAGTGCGTCTACAACAGAAAACAACGGTATCTATATCATTGACAAAATTGATAGAGCAACCAACGAAGCTTTCGTTTCAAAACAAAGCTCTAACTTTGAGAAGGTAAACTGGTATGGAGCAGGTGGTGGAGCACAAACAATAGCTGGTAACGCTTTCCAAAGATACCTAGAACTACCCCAAGACTGTGCACAAATACTCTCAGTTGGCATTAGAAACACTGCAGAATCAGGTTCTGGACAAGGTAACTCTTTAGGCCACATGTTTAATGCAACAAGAGTAAAAGAAGAAGAACTGAATTACAGATTCGATATCACAGGAACACCTACACAATTTGTAGTATTTGACCAAGCACCTTCTGGATACCGAGACCTATCACACTTTGTTCCTCGTGCAGGAAAAGACTTTAAAGTAGACACAATATCAGGTTCACCAGGCTGGCCACAAGGAACATATGAATTCTTTATGGCATATGAATACCACAACATTCACGGTGAATTAAGTGACCCATTTACTCTAGTAATTGGTGAAGGCAATAACATTCCTCGCTTCAATACCATGGACACCAGACAATTCGGATTCCACGGCCTAAGAAAAAGATGGTTCGTCAGACTTAAATCAGTTGCTGGATACGATGGCGTTGCATTTGAAGAAGACTTTATAAGAGACTTAGGTGCTATTGACTACACAGTTCTTCAAGCTGGTGACGGTATTAGCTACTTCAGACAAGACGACTATGTTGTTCAATTAGATTGGCCACAAGCACTAATCCAAATAAATACCACAGATAAGCTTAGAATGATTCCTCGCTTTAACCAACCAGTTATATCAAGGATGCGTATTAGATTACATCCTAGACCTACTGTTCAAACTCCTATTAATATTCGTTACATAGCTTATCCACCTGAATTGGTAGATGATTATGACCAGCCTAGTTGTCCTATAGATTGTCATCGATATGTTGTTTATCGTTCATTACAAGAAGCGTTATTTAAGCATGGTGAAGATAGTCAAGCAGTTTATTATGAAAAGAAAGCTGACAAAGAAATGCAAAAGATAGAAGAGCGACATCTAACACAACGCTCCGCATACTATATTAAAGAAAGTATTCGTTCAGGTCCTATGCAACTACGGCCTTTTAGAACACTTACTAGAATGCTGGGTAGGGACGGAACTTAAATGAAAACAAATCAAAAATTAGAAGTATTGCCACAAGCTGGTTTATACATTGGTATACCAGCACCTAAAGAGTCAGCTAACAGACTAGTAAACTGGAAATATGATGCCAAGACACGTGCTTGGACAAACAATCTAGGTTTTGAAAAGTTCTTTAGTAATCAAACAAACTTTGGTCCATTTGGTGGTTCAGCACAGAGAGCTGTTGATAGTGTATATTGCTTTCAACAACACAATGGTGCACGTCAATCATTCTTATATGAATCAAACGGCACTCTTTATGTGCTTAATCCTAGTGATGCAGGTGGTGCTGGTTCTCTTATTACTCTTAAAACAGATAGACAAACACCTAGTCCAACACAACCTCATACAAGTTATGAACCATATGGTAGATACTGTATCATTACAAACGGATTAGACGGTCCTCTAAAGTTTAAAGGTTCTACACAATCTTCTGCACTTTATGACTTAGGTTGGAGACAACAACCTGGAACGCCGACTATCCGCTCTGTAGGACAACCAGACGGTCAGCCAATTACTTTTTTGGATGCAACAGATGCAACCTTTAATGACCAGATATGGAAAGGAAGTGATACAACATTTCGTGGTGTATCTAGTGGCACAGCAACTGAAGTTGTAAGATATAGATACAAAGTAAGTTTTGTTAATGAAGCAGGTTCTGAATCACCGCTTAGTCAAGACTCGAATGAAATGAGTATCACAGCTGTTTCAGTAACAAGAGGTGGTACTAGTGGTGTTCCTAAGACAGGTTTAATTCTAGATATACCTCGTGGTCCTAATGGCACATTGGCTAGACGAATATATAGAACCAAAACAGATAGCAATACATTTTTCTTTGTAACACAATTAAACAACAATTCAGATGAAACATTCACAGACTTTACAGCTGATACAGAATTAGGTGCTAATGCTCCTGAACCATCATCCTCAGTCTTAATGCCTAGTCCGGCATGTCGTTTTAGTGCAACATTTAAAAACGTCTTATTTATTGACGGGGGTGAGATGGACCCATCGCGGATTTATTATTCGCAACCTCTTCAACCTGATACTTTTGCTGCTAGCAGCTACTTTGAAGTAGGAACCAGAGAGGGTGGGGACATTACAGGTTTAGCGCCATATTATAATTCTTTACTGGTGTTTAGAGAAAATGCAATAGACCTGATACGTGGTGATAGTGTCAATGGATTCAATTTGGTTCCGTTCATTCAAGGTGTTGGTACACTATCACCACACACCATCGTCCCGATTCCAAACTTAGGTTTAAGTTTCATGTCACAAGATGGTATATATCTTATCAGAGGTGGACTAGATGGTGGAGCTGACTTAAAATTATCTAAAATATCGCAAGGTCTGCAAGAATACTTTGAACGTGCAAGTAGAGACAAACTACCTGCTGCAATTGGTGTATACAGTCAACGTGAAAGAGAACTTCATTATTATATGTGTATTGATGGACAAACATTCTTAAACTTAGGTTTGGTTTATCATGTCGATGCAGAACAATGGTCTGAAAGACAGGACTTTCCATTTAAAACAGCAACAACAGATAAAGACGGAAACATTATCGGTGGTTATGACCTTAATAATGTCTTCTCAGGTTCACCAAGTGGAGCACTAGATACACCAGCTAAAGGTGGATTATTTATTGTATCTGGTCAGAGAACATCCGGATATCTCTTTACTGGTAGCGGTTTAAATATAAAAGAAGGTAAGGTGCCTAATTCACTATTCAGAAGTGCATGGCTAGATATGGGTGTTCCACAAATTAAGAAGTATCCAAAGTATGTCTATCTATATGTACTAACTCGTGGTGATAATGAAGTTAGCATGTCAGTCTATAAAGACCGTGACTGGGGTGATGAATATCCTGTTGTAGGAATGAAGATGCAGCGTGGTGACCATCAGGACCAACCGGTTTATGATAGTATACTATATACATGGGATAAGGCCAAGTGGCAAGATAAACTTTTAACTCAAATTAGGTATGATGTAGCTACGGCAGGGGCAGTTTCAGAGTTTGCATTTGAGTTAAATACCACATCACCTATGGAGTTTATTGGCTACTCCGTAGAGTATCAGGTTGATGCGAAGAAAACTATACGAGGTAAAGTGTAATGGGATATAGGTGGACAAAAACACAAATAGAACCAAAAACTATTGTTGAGAGTCGTCAAGTAGATTTAGCATTTTCTAACTACACCTCAGTTGTTAACGGTGGTATGGACAGAGATAATCTTCCTAAGGACTCAGTAGAAGATACAGGTGTTGTTAACCAAGCAATGGGTACAGCACAACTAGGAACAGAAAACTTTCACATACCTTTTGCAGCTGCTACAACAGATGGCAACTATGGCAACGGAACAATTACTGATGAGAATACTAGAGGTAATAAGATTCGTGGTTATGTGTATCAAAAAGACCCGATTAATGAAGGTGACACATTTCTAGAAATAGAATCACAAACAATTGAATGCCAAGAAGGGATGCTACATTCCACATTTAAAATTAATACATACATGCCGATGTATTGGTCATACTATAAAGACTTTACAACAACTCTAGTCACAAGGAAAAGAGTTCAATTTCAGATTCTAGTTAATGGTGTTATTGTATACATGGCTGCTGCTTTAGGCCAGACTTTCTATACAACAAACATATCAGCAATGATTCCTGTTAGTAAAGGCACAAATACAGTCAGTGTAAGAATGAGAGTTCCAGGAAGAATAAGCGAAGATAATGACCAGGTTATCTTGACTTATTGGGGTGGACAACTATACTTACACAATTATTATCGATAGGAGAATAAGATGGCAGAAGTTAGATTAAAAACGTTTTATCCAGAAAACGCAGTAACAGATTCAGCTGAGATGAATGCAAACAACAATGCATTAGAAGGTTCTTTAGCTGCAAATACCATTAATGCAGAAAATGTAAGAGCTGAAGGTATTGACTTTCGTAACTTACAAGAATCATTACACATTAAAGAAATAGGGCAACTTAATAACGGTTATCAAATATCCTTTGGAACTCTACCAGCTACTGGTGCTAGATATGATTCATATTCAGTAGACATAAATGAACCTAAAGAAAAGCCTATTAACCATGACGAAACAGGTGCAACAAATACTGGTGTGAATAAAGGCACTAAACTAAGACTGAATGGAACAGCAGGTGTAGCACTAACCGGTGCAGAATTAATCACTACTCAGTGGAATGTTAATGTAATGGATAATCTTATTCATGCAAATAGAGCAGAACTAGTTACAAAACTTATTGACACAACAACAAAAGATGGTGGTGTCGGTGCTCCTCATCCATATGGCTCAGGGATTGGAGAATGGTACTGGATAATCTATCCTAAGTTTAATACAGTATCTAATGCCCTTAATGATAGTGACTTTAAAGATGCAAAGACAGCAGGTCTAGTTGATGGAACAGCATTTCTTGACCCAACGACAATTACTGGAATTAACAGTATTACAAATAATTACAGAGACTTTGATGAGCGAAGGTGGGACCATACAATGTTAGTGCCTAGTATCTTTACAGCTGCAGGAAACGTTTCAACTTCACCTTTTATTATGAAGAATATAGACAAAGACGGCGCTGATAGTAACAATACATTAGGTGGACCACAAATGATGCATAGTTCTTTTTCTTTACAAGTTAAAGCTTCTCCTGGAAAAACATTATTTGGTGTTCAGTTATTCATATCTGGTTATTGGAGAATGCATGCATTGAAAGCTGGTATCGGTATTGGAACAGATATAGGTTCTTTTCTAGAATATGAGGTATGTGACCCTAGTCGAACAAATGCTGGCGGTGACCCGATACCTCTTTATGGTGTATCAGGTCAATTAGCATTAGAAAGAATTCAGACTAGTTGCATAATTCACAAAACAACGGGGGCATAATGGCTTTAACAATACCAAATGACTTTACGACAGCAACAGCAATTGAAGCATCTAAGTTACAAGCAAATACAGAAGCTATTAAAGTTTATCTAAACGGTTCAGTAGCTGCTGGTGATATTCAAAACAATGCTCAGTGGGCAACAACAAAACACTTCATGAAAGGCCTGTATCATCCTGTTAGCAACACATACGAAATGATGAGTGGTGTATTTTCCGGACCAGCATTAACTGATTTACCTACATTCCACCCAGGTTATGCTGGTAAGTTTGTTGCTGACTTTGGTGATTCTTCTAATGCAGCACCAGGTTGTGGTATTTCATTCTATCTAGATGAAGATGCTGATGTTATGTTGAAAGTTAATATCTCACCTAGAGGATTATGTATTGATGCAGCAGGATTTGCTGACTATAGTTTAGATATGCGATTAGATGGTGTAGCTAACAACTATTCACAATGCTTCTTTACAAAAGAAAACGATTTACAGCCTACCGGTGGTGCCAGTGCTGGTATCCCTGGTTACTATCGTAGACGACAATATCAAGTTCACACAATATTTCCAGTTGTCGCAGCTGGACATCACAATATTCAATTATTTGCACGTTCTGAACTTCGTGCAATTCCACTAAAATTTTATTCATATTCAATATGCGCCTATTACAGGGTGTAAAAAAAAGGTTATTATAGGAGGTTAACTATGGACCCACTAACAATTGCATTATTAGCAGGCGGAGGCTTAGTAAAAGGTATCGGCGGTGCAGTCGGAACACTTGCTCAGGGCAACGCAGCGTTTGGTGATGCACAAGAAGAGCGATTAAAAGAATTGCGAAGAATGGAAGAGATGAATGCCTTAGGCTTAACAGATGGCGAAAGGGAACGGGTAAGTAGAATAGCTCTAGACCCAGTTCAAGCTGCTAGTGCCGAGCGTTTACTCAGACAACAAGCTCTATTAGGTTCAACAGGTGCAGTCCAATCAGGTGACGCATTGGCTGGACTAATGAGACAACAAGAAACAGAAGCTAGACAAATGGATGCAGCATCAAACAAGATAGCAGCTGCTGATATGGCAAGACAACAACAACTAGAATTAGAAATGAATCAGTTGAATGCTGCTGAATCCGTAAAGGCAGCTAGTAGACAAGCAGCAGCAGGTGCACTTATTGGTGGAATTGGTGGTGCAGCAGATATGGGATTACAATATCAGGCTTTACAAGATGCAACAGCTAGAAGAAACATTAGCTCAGATGCTGCAATCGACCCTGAAATCATGAAATTATTGGAGAGTTTCTAATGGCTACAAATGCATCACTATATAACACAGCTTACTTTACTACACATCAACAACTACTTGACCAGAGTATAAAATTAGCTGAAAAAGAATTTGTTACTTTAGCTGATAGAATCTTATTACTTGAAGGTAAAGTTGCTGATTATGAAAGAGCACTAGCAACAGGTTACATGTCTTCCTCAGGTAAGGGTGGTAAATACTCTGCATCTGAAAGCGAAGTAACTGGAAGAATGAGACTGCAAGAATCAAGAAACCAGAATGAAGCTAAAGAACTAACTTCTGTAGCAAAGTCTGCAGAAAAATCATTTGATATCAGTCGCTTCAATATGCCTGATGTTCGTAACACTATGCAATCACAAATGAGAAGTGGTGCTACTGTTCAAAGTGCAGTAGATGGTGCGATATCGAATATCGGTGGTAAGGGTGCAGGAAAAGACCAAGTTCAGCGTTATGTTCTTGCTAAGTCTATACTTCAAAATGCAAAATCAGCTGCTACTGCTCAAGGTAAAACATACAACGAAGGTATCTTACGAAATAATATAGCAGCAGGTATGGGATTAGATGCTAATACAATGATGTTAGCAGATGAAAAGATAGTTCAGATAGTTTCTAAGCCTAAACAAGATGCTATTAAAGCTAAATACAATGCTATGCCTGCAATTCCAGGTGTAAGAAGAATTAAAGAAGGCGACAAAGGTGAAATCGAAGATGATTTAAAAGAATCAGAACGTAAACTGCAAGCATTAGAAGACCAGATGCAAAGACAATATGGTGATGATGTTGACTTAGGACTAATTATTGAGAGAGGTAGAGAAATCTATTCACAACAATATGCTCCGCTTACACGTGCACAACGCAGAGAATTACGAAAGATGAAGACTGCTGAGAACTTATCACCTACTGCTCGTAAAAACTATGAAGCTTATACTTCAGTTAGAGATGATGTTAGCTATTATAATATAAAAGATAAGAAGCTTACTTACGATATATACAATGCAGAAAATGCTGAAGACATTATAACTTCAACAGCAATTAGAATTCTTGATGCAAAAAAAGCAGGAAGAGACACAGATGTAAGAAGTTTAGCTAGTCAATTAACAGATACTCCAGAACAAGCACGTGCTGCATTAGGTTTAGCAATGCACTATTTTGTAGAAAATCAAAGTGATATGGCACTAGACCAAAGCATGAAAGATATGATTGACAAAGTAGAAAATACCTCTGATGAAAAGGCTTCCATTAATGAAGCAGCCATGGAACAAGGTTTAACTGCTGATTCAATCCAAAGAGATGCAGCTAAAGTTATTGCTGAAGTTGAACCAGACTTAGATAGTTTTGCAGAAACAAGAGAACGCATGGCTGATGATAAAATAACAGAGAGAATGGATGCCTCAAGGACTGAACAGAAAGACAGTTTCTTTGACAAGCTATTTTCAGGTCGACTATTCGAAAGAAAAGAAGAAGCTGAGCCTGTCCTCGAGCCTGTTCCTCTTACAGAACAAGATATACCTGATGAGTTTAAACCTTCAGAACCACAAGGTGTTGACCCGGCGTTATTAGAATCACAAGGTGTATTACCTCCTACACAGTTCGTACCTATTGAAGCATTAGATATAGGAACAGAAATTAAGAAAGACCCAAGCTTCAGTTATGGATATCGCTTAGAAAGAGTTGCACCTAACGGTCAAAGACAATATTCTGGAACAGGTGCCATTGAAGGTAAGACACTAAACCCAGCTATGCAAGCTGAGGCTGATTTAGCCTATGAAGCAGAGCTATTAAGAAGGCAACAAGCAGCACAAGAAGGACAGTAAAAGATGGCAACACCAACACCAGGCCTGACACCAGGCCAACAAAGTTTCTATGATATACTTCTAGAAGATGATAAGCAAGCTGCTGAAGATTTTAAAGCAAATATCTTATCAGAACTAGAACGTGATGCAGAAAGAGCTAGACCACCTGCAGAACTTGCACCAAGCGGTGAGTTAATTCAAGGTGATACACCTATAAACATACCAGAAATAGATACAAGTGTCACAGAGACCAACGTCGAGATTCCTATGCCACCTTCTCCTAACCTTGCCAGAGAAGAAGGTTTTGATGAAGCACAAATAAGTTTTTATGAAGCACTTTATGATGACGACCCTGGAACAGCTGTTGATTTTATTAAAGAACTAATTAGAGAGCGTGATGCTGACTTAGAGGTTGCAGTAAAAGAAACAGCACTACCTCAATTGGTAACTGAAAGAACATTGCCAGGTTTTGATTTAGATGCTGAACCAATACCAACACCTCCTGAAAATGAAGCAAATAAAAAAGCTAGAGCATTAGATAAAGCGCGTTTTCTTATTCAGCCTGGCTTATTAGATGAAGAGCAAAGAGCAGGTTATGATGCTGCTATAGTTCGTTATGTGTCTGAAGGATTACCTGATGAAGATGCATTGGCTGGACAATATGGTATTGAATTTGACCAAGACTATGAAGCAAGAACTGGTGAAGCTGCACCAGAACCTAATGCTTTTAGTCAAGAAGCTAATGTATATGCAATGGAGAAAGGTAATTTCATTCAAGGTAAACTAGACCTGCTTCCTGAAACAGCACAAGACTTAGCTTCAGCACAATTCTTTGGTCCTAGTTCACCTCGTAAACCACGCGCTGTTGGACAATATGAAGTAGCACCTACACCAGTCAGACCAGGAATGATACAAAGAAATCCTGAACTAGCTGACGACATGTCATTAGGAGAATTAGCCTCTGCTTCTTTAGCTCCTCAGGTTATAACAACTGCTGACGAATTAAAGAGACAACGAGAACCAAAAAAGCTAGCAAAAAAGGCAATGATTGACAACCTAACAGCTTTTGGTGAAGCCAGTGGCTTAGATGTAATGGATGAAACAGCACGACTAGATATCAGGCAACAGTTTTTCGAATCATATAGACAAAATGCTATTAATGAAATCATCTCCACTCAATTAGGAAATGTTGAAGGTGTAATGCCAACTAGTGCACCATTCTTCTTTGGCTATACACGAGAAGAGATGGATGAATTGGAAGCGTCAGTCACGCCTCAAGCAAATGCTATTACAAGAGAAGCAATTAAATTAACATTCAGACCTATTGATTCTAAGAACTCATTAAGAGAAAACACACCAACAACACCAGAAAAAGAATTAAATGAACTATTTCCAATTGACGAATCCTTTGGTGAATTGATTGACAGACAAGTTCTTGACCCTCTTGCAACCGTTGCTGTTGAAGGCTTAACAGCATTGACTACAAGTAAATATAGCCCTGAGTTTAGACAAAGTTTGTATGAATCAGGCTTTATAGAAAATCCAGATTCAATTACAGAGTCTGCACCAATGATGATTATTAGAGATGTTGCAGGTATATTAAGACTAGTTGTTAATCCAGCTATCTCAGGTGCAGAAAACTTAGGAATGATTGAAAGAAAATCTGTTGAAGATGAAGTAGAAACAATACTTCCAGCACAACGAAGAGAATATACAGAACAAGTAGAATTTGATGCAATGAATCCTCTTGATAGCATGTATAACTTAGGTGAAGCTTACTTAAAAGAAGTCCTAGTAGAAACAGCAACAATGCGTTCATTAGGTAATGATATCGGTCAATTAGATTCAGCTTTCTTTGGATTAATTGATGAGAATACAGGAACATCTGGAATGACAGACTACTTAGTTCCTGATGCTTTAGTTCCATCACGTAACTTCTTAGTTGGGGCTGGAACACTAGCTGAAGCATTCATACCCATCACAAAAGGCGGAGCAGTTAGAGCCTTAGGTGCACCAACAAAAGCGCTATCAAAAGCACCAAGAGCCACAAAAGCTGCAATCACACAAAGAACTTTAAGACCTGATATGGCAACACCAAGTATCGGAATACAAAGAGCAGAAGGTCTTGCTGAATTCGGCTTAGATGTTGTTGCTGGTGGTGGTAATCCTCTCTTTGCTCTTGTTAAAGCAGGAAATGAATTCGCTCCAGGT
>TARA_R110000850_G_scaffold277138_1_pt1 | contig 18120 bp, 13 predicted proteins | sample TARA_R110000850 | Tara Oceans TARA_R110000850 (sample SAMEA4397586) | marine metagenome | biome: Polar Biome; feature: [SRF] surface water layer (ENVO:00010504); material: water (ENVO:00002006), including particulate matter (ENVO:01000060) such as... | depth 5 m | reverse complement strand
AACTCTAACATCTGTAGAGGTTCCAACTATTCTGACAGCGGGGGCAGATCTTCCGATGACGGCTCTATCTTGTCGCTTCACTGCTCTTGGCGAAATCAACCAGTTAATCCGGATACCCTTTCTTTTGCCGCCTGCAACGTACCCACCACATTCTCATTCCCAATCGCCGAAACAACATCGGCGCCACTGTCGATCATGCTCGTCGTAATTTCTTTGGCTTTGGCAATATCAGAGAAAGATCCCACGAAAGCAGATACAACTTCAATATCGGGGTTAATGCGCGCTGCGCCTCGCTTGAAGCCCTCGTCGTATTCCTGAATAACAGGCACGGGAATGGCAGGAATGTTGCCGATTTTTCCGCTTTCGGTCAGTAATGCCGCAACTGCGCCCGCTATATAGCCCGCATCACCCCAACGGTTGTCGAACGATGCCAGATTAGGCGCCTCGGCAACCTTCGCGGTATTGATAATGAACCAGGTATCGGGAAAACGTTTATGAATTCGTTTGGCGGGGTCGGCAAACTGGAAGCCATGGCCGATCACAATGTCGTACCCATCACGCGCATAAGAAGACAACGCTTCCTGCGCTTCGGCAACCTGTGTGTTTTCGCGAATGGAAACCTGCAGGTTCGGATATTTCTCTTGAGCCTTTTTAATGCCTTCCGCTGCCGCACTGTTGAACGTGCCGTCGGTCACCGAACCCGGCAACACCAATGCCACTTTCAGTTTATCGGCCTGGGCATGCGACAAAACCGGCATAACCAGGAGACACATTGCCACCATAATGCTTCTTAACATACCAACCTCCGTAAATTTAAAGTGGGGGCAAAGCGCCCCCGAAACGGAACTACATTCAAGCGTTTTGCTGCAAACGCTTCACAACCTCATCACTTGTCATGACATTGCCAAACTGCTGCACAATGTTCTCCAACGCCGCACGGTGCTCGTCATCGGATAGCGCTGCACAACAGTCTTCCAGCATCGTGACCCTGAAATCCATCATCATTGCGTCGCGCGCCGTGGACTCACAACAAATATTGGTTTTAGTGCCGGCAATCAAAATGCTGTCGATCCCCAAGCTGCGCAATACGCGCTCTAAAGAAGACGAGCCCGGAATAAGCGCGCTATAGCGGTTTTTCACAATCACCATATCTTCCGGCCCGGTATCCAAACCCGAATACACGGCCTGATTCTCGGGCGCATTGGCTTCAATAGTGCGCGCACGGATATCACCTGAAACAAAGTAGTTGTAGAACATGTCCCAATCACTTTCGCCCTTGAAATTGCTATTGGCATGCAGCACCCACATAACGGGCACCCCCAACTCACGCAACTTCGGCGTTAGCGCATTTAAATTCGGCACAATGCCCCGAGAAGAAGCCACCTCTGCAGGTGCGCCCTCGTCGCAAAATGTGCCTTGCATATCAATCACGACCAGCGCGGTCTTTTTGGGATGATAGTCATCGAATACGTGTACTTTCCCACGTCGCTTCATCACACGATCGATCACTTCCTGACGAACTCCAACTTTATGCATAACCTCACCTAATAAAGAAATTTACTTTTCCGCGTTAAGGATAAACGACATCGTATAAATATGGGTCCTCCGGCAAACCTGTTTCGCTGTCCAGCAAATGACCGCATTCCGGGCAGGAAAACTCGCGCAGCTGTAAATCGGGATGCACGGAATTCGACCATCCATGCAGCCCCGCAACCGCTGAAACCTTTACAGGTACCTTGTCTTTCCAATGTGTTTCATTGCCGAACTCGACCAAGCCCGCACCGCAAGAAGCGCAGCAAATAAACTGCCGGCCGGCTTTGTCATCCAGGTTCAATGTGGGGGAAATTCGCTTACTCATGCATGAACTCCTTGCTCGATACGGGACTGGCGCATGGATTGACGCAACGCGCGTGTTGCCTGCTCATCGGCTGCACCATCACGGATCACCACGCCATAAATTTTTTCTGCGGCCTCCACGGAAAGAGTACGGGTAGCCACATCGCGCACGATTGATTCAACCGGCCGGGCTAACGGATCGCCCACACCGCCGCCGCCATTCCAACGCAGGTAGAAAGCATCGTCCTGTTTCAGCGGGAAAACCCCCCAACTAATCGGCTCTCGATTTCCGGTAAGCAATTCCGCGTCGGTTTGCTCGATGCGCGCACTTTCGGATACCTCGACGCCGCCTTTGTAGAGCACATAATCATTCGCCGTACCCGGACCACCCCCGGCCAGCCCATCGCTCATGGGGAATTTCGACCCTTTACCCGACAGTACAAAGTTAATCGCACCGTCTGGGCTACCGTGCGGCACCACGGCAATTTCTCCGCCCAGACCGCCCCGGAACTCGCCCGAACCACCGGAGTCGAGCATGCGCCGGCGGAACAGATAACGAATCGGGAAAGCGCCCTCAACCGTTTCAACGTTAGCCATTCGGGAGATGGGGTTGGGCATTTCACCGCCGATATCCACACCATCACCGTACGTTTTCGCACCACCTGCGCCGGCAAAGGTTTCGGTAAGAATATCGATGGCCATGCGGCCTTCGCGATTGCGACCAAACATGAACACCGCAAAGTGATTGGCATGCCATACCGACGTGGCTTCCTCTTTGTATTTCTCGCTCGCCGCCAGCATTTTGCCAATGGTGGAGCAAGCCGCATTGTTGACCGATTGAATGGCACCCACTGTGGCCACCGACACCGGTGCGGGACGCGTGCAATTCACAATCGTGCCCTCCGGCGCAATCATGCGTATCGGCTCAACCGCGCCCTGATTCCAGGTAATGTCGTAACACAGCAGTGGGAACAGGGGCGCAAACAAGCCGCCCAACGAAGCCCACTGCGTGCAGTTAACGCTATAGCGCGACTGCGGACTGGAACCGGTGAAGTCGAACGTAAGCGTGTCGTCTTTCTTGGTCATGGTCAACAGCACCTTGGCCGTTTCCCCCAACACATCAATGTACTGACGCGACTGCCAGGAACCATCGGGCAACTCACGCAAACGTTGGCGCAGTAATTGCTCCGACTGGTCAATCAACGTTTTACCCACCTCATCCACCGCGTCGGCACCATACTTGTCGATAAGCGCCAGCATGCGTTCACCCGCCACGTTATTGCAGGCAATCAATGCACGCATATCCAGCGCCACCATTTCCGGGCTGCGCACCATGTTCAGGAAAGTATCCCAAACGTCCTGGCGCAACTCACCACGGCTGACCAGCTTGATGCCGGGGCTACTAAAGCCTTCGCTGTAGATATCCACCGCATCGGGAGCAAACCCGCCGGGGTTCATGGCGCCGATGTCACATACGTGAACAAAGCACGCACTCCAGGCCACCAGCTTTCCTTCATGGTGAATAGGGCGCAGCAAATACACGTCCGACGTATGCAGTGCCGCTGTGTAAGGGTCATTCAGCATGTAAATGTCGCCCGGCTCAATCTGCCCTTCAAAACGACGAATAATTGCTTTGCATGCCTCGGCCGCACTGGTTAAATGGTGCAGGAACCCGACCCCGCCCATGAGCAAGGAACCGTCAGCGCGGTACAGACTGACCATCAGGTCATGGCCCTCATTGGTAATCGCACTGCCCGACACATGCTTAAGGGTAATCACCGCCTCTTCCACCACACGGAATAAACGGTGGCGAATAATGGAATATGTAATCGGATCCATAATCAGGCTCCTCCTTCCAGTTCAACAACAATGTTTCGGTACTCATCCATCATCGCTTTCTGACCCTGCTGCAACACGATGGTGGTGATAGGGGTATGAATGACCGCAGGGCCGCTCAGGCGATTTCCGGGGGTGAGCTTGTCGAAGTTGTAGATATCGGCGGGCGCGAGTTTGCCTTGTGCTTCTACAAAGATATCGCGCCGACCCATTAACGCGCCACTGGCATCTTCCCCACCCATTTCCACTGCAGGCACCTCGGGTTTCTTCAAAACACCTCGGGCCGTCAGGCGGAACAGCTTCATTTCGATACCGGCTTCGCGATAGGCAGACCCTTTGCCATACTTTCTTTCGTATAACGCCTCGAAATCACTCAGTAATTGCTCCAGTGCCTGCTGATCCATCGGGGTTGCACCGCGAACCGTTGTGGTCAGCTCATGTACTTGGCGCGCATAACGTAAATCGATCGCCCACTCCAGGCTGATCTCATCGTCTTTAAAGCCTTCCTGCTTAAGCTGCTCGCGAGCTTCAGCCACCATGGGCTCGTAAATTCGATTAATTTCCTGCGGATCGGTATCGGCGCGTAGCGTACGCGTTGTGGCATATTGGTGGACGATATCGGCCGACACCAGGCCAAACGCACAGTTCACTGAAGCGGTATAGGGAATAACGATTTTCTTTACACCCAGCTCGGCGCCGAACATCGCGGACAACATGCCACACGATCCACCAAATGAGTGGAGTACGTAATCGCGCGGGTCAAGGCCGCGCTCAACAGTAATCTCCCGAATCAGATCAGTAATCTGGGCCGATGCTAGGCGATAAATGCCAATGGCGGCTTCTTCAACCGACATCTTCAGAGGCTTGGCGACCTTTTCATCGAACGCCTTGCGTGCCGCTTCCGGGTTCAACTGTATCGAGCCACCCAGGAAAGTCGAAGGATCCATGTAGCCAATCAGCATGAATACGTCGGTCAGGGTCGGCTCGGTACCGCCCATGCCATAACACACCGGCCCGGGGCGGGAGCCGGCCGATCGCGGGCCCACTTGAGGTTCTCCGGTTGCTGCGTCGATGCTCACAATCGACCCACCGCCCGCGCCAATGGACACCACTTCAATTTTGGGTGCAGCGTAGTGATAGCGGTCGACCATCGGTTCACGTGCGAACTCAATTTCGCCGTTTTGAATCACACTCACCTTAAATGTCGTACCGCCCATATCGGTGGCGATCACATCGGGTTGTTTTAACAACTCGCCCAACGAACGACTGCCAATCACGCCCGCAGCCGGACCGCATTCCAGCATGCCCACCGAACGATCGGCCGCTTCGTTGGCCGGCAGCAGGCCACCGTAGCCTTGCATCACCATGATCTGGCCCCGATACGCCGTCTGCGCCAGCTTCTGTTCCAGGTCGGCCAGATAGCTTTGTGTAATTCTCCCGGCATAAGCGTTAATCACCGAGGTGGAGGTGCGCTCGTATTCGCCCGGTAGTGGCGCAATGCTGCTGGAAAGCGTGCAGTACACGTTAGGTGCGACCTTGGCGGCGATTTCTTTCACCATCCGTTCGTTGGTTTCGTTAATGAACGACCAAAGGAATGCAACGGCAATGGCATCCACGCCTTCTTCTTCAACCAAATGGCGAATAGCCTTTTCAACCTCCTGCGGATCCAGCTCTTTCAGAATCTGGCCTTCGGCATCCGTGCGTTCGGAAATACCGATAATCCGTTCGGCCGGCACCAAAGGTGCGGCGCGTTCCGTCTTGGCAATGTGCTTGATTTTGTCTTCTGTAAGGCCACCCCAACGCCCATAGGCGCCACGCGTAACCAGAATCGTGTCCTCGAACCCCTTGGTTGTCAGCAACCCCACCTTCGCGCCGTCACGGGTCAGGATGCAGTTATCAACCACTGTTGATCCGTGGATGAACAAGTATGTGTCCGCCAGAAGGCTATCAAGGGTTTCACCCATGCTTTCCGCTGCCGATCGGATTGAATCCAGAATACCGGTGGCAAAATCCGGGGGAGTCGACAATGCCTTGCCAATGCGAATTGGCTCACCTGCCGCGAATACTACCGTATCCGTGCATGTGCCCCCAACATCTGTCGCGATGACATATTTGCGTCCTGCTGCTTCTTCCATGCCTGTTCAGCCTCCATAGAATGTGTAAAAACACATGTAATGTTAAGTGTTATAACAGCTAACATTACACATAAAACATGGGGGTTTACGCTGTCAGGGGTTTTACGGATGACATGAAAAAACCCCGCCACCTTGCGGTAAGCGGGGTTCTAAAGGCCGGAAAAAGCCGGCAAGTACTAACGAAATTATTCTTCGTTAGTGTCTTGCGACCCTTCCGTATCGGCCGAGGGCTCAGACTCAGATGACGAATCCACCGTAACCGGCGCGTCCTCGAATGGGTTCTCCATTTCGCGGGCGGCCAGACGTTCGGCTTCCTCGTGCTTCTCTTTTGTCTTGCGTGCTGTGTGATATGCCAGACCGGTACCGGCTGGAATCAAACGACCCACAATGACGTTCTCTTTCAAACCACGCAACTCGTCGCGCTTGCCCATAATGGCGGCTTCGGTTAGCACGCGAGTGGTTTCCTGGAAAGAAGCGGCCGAGATGAATGAGTCGGTAGACAGCGAGGCCTTGGTAATACCCAGCAGCACGTTGTCATACGTAGCTGGAATCTTGCCTTCCGCGTCAACGCGGTCATTCTCGTTCAGAAGCTCTGAACGCTCAACCTGTTCACCTGTGATGAAGCTGGTATCGCCCGCATCGGTCACAATGACACGGCGCAACATCTGACGCACAATCACTTCAATGTGCTTGTCGTTGATCTTCACACCCTGCAAACGGTATACGTCCTGAACCTCATTGACGACATACGTCGCCAACTTTTCGATACCCTGCAAACGCAGAATATCGTGCGGATCGGACGGCCCGTCGACAATCATTTCACCCTTGTTCACGACTTGGCCATCGTGCACCAGTACCTGCTTCTCTTTCGGAATCAGGAACTCGTGACTCACGCCGTCCATGTCGGTGATCACAAGACGCTGTTTACCCTTCGTGTCTTTACCGAATGAAACCGTACCCGTAATTTCAGCCAGCATGCCGGCATCTTTGGGAGAACGAGCTTCGAACAGTTCGGCCACGCGTGGCAGACCGCCGGTAATATCGCGTGTCTTCTGCGATTCTTGCGGAATACGGGCAAGCACGTCACCAATCTGAACGTCTTGACCATCGCGCACGGTGATCAGTGCGCCAACGGGGAACGAAATGGCAACCGCATGCTCGGTGCCTGCAATCTTGACTTCTTCACCGGCATCGTTAATGAGCTTGATTTGCGGACGCATGGCGGTTTTGCCACCACGCGTTTTCGGCGTAATGACCACCAGGGTCGATAAGCCGGTGACTTCATCAAGCTGTTTAACAACAGTTGCGCCTTCCTCGATGTTTTCGAAACGCACCTTGCCGGCATATTCCGAAATCATTGGGCGAGTGAGCGGATCCCATGTTGCCAGGCGTTGGCCTGCTTTCACGGTGTCATTGTCGCCCACAACCAGCGTGGCCCCATAAGGGATCTTGTGACGTTCACGTTCGCGACGGTTTTCGTCGAAAATAACGATTTCACCGGAACGCGAAATGGCAATACGCTCGCCTTTGGCATTCGTGACGTAACGCATGGTAAGCGCAAACGAAACCGAACCGGCCACCTTGGTTTCCACCGAACTGGCCATGGCTGCACGCGATGCCGCACCCCCAATGTGGAATGTACGCATGGTGAGCTGGGTACCCGGTTCACCAATGGATTGCGCTGCAATAACCCCAACAGCCTCACCACGGTTTACCAGTACGCCGCGACCCAGGTCGCGACCATAGCAATGGGCACACAAGCCACGACGGGTTTCGCAGGTAAGCGGGGTGCGAACCTTAACTTCATCAAGACCGATGTTGTCGATCAGGTCAACCAGATCTTCATCCAGCAGTGTACCGGCCGGGATCGCGGTTTCCTGAGTGTCAGGATTAACGATATCAACGGCGGCGACACGGCCCAGAATACGCTCACGCAAAGGTTCGATAACTTCGCCCCCTTCAACCAGGGCTTTCATCGTGTAACCATGCGTGGTGCCGCAATCGGTTTCCGTAATAACCAGATCCTGGGTGACGTCGACCAGACGACGCGTAAGGTAACCGGAGTTAGCGGTTTTCAGCGCGGTATCGGCCAGACCCTTACGTGCACCGTGAGTGGAAATAAAGTACTGAAGTACATTCAACCCTTCACGGAAGTTAGCCGTAATAGGCGTTTCAATAATCGAGCCGTCGGGCTTGGCCATCAGGCCACGCATACCCGCCAACTGGCGAATCTGGGCGGCGGAACCACGGGCGCCGGAGTCGGCCATCATGTAGATGGAATTGAATGACTCTTGTCGTACTTCCTTGCCATGACGGTCTGTCACGGGTTCTGTTGAAAGCTGTTCCATCATGGCTTTGCCGACTTTATCGCCCGCCTTGCCCCAGATGTCGACCACGTTGTTGTAACGTTCCTGAGACGTCACCAGACCCGAAGAGTACTGACGATCGATCTCTTTCACTTCCTTGTTGGCCTGGCCCAGGATCTCTTCCTTCACCTGTGGAATGACCATGTCATTCATGGCAATGGAAATCCCACCGCGGGTTGCCAGTGTGAAGCCCGACTGCATGAGCTTGTCGGCAAAAATAACCGTGGCCCGCAAGCCGCAACGACGGAACGACTGGTTGATAAGGCGTGAAATTTCTTTCTTTTTAAGCGTGCGGTTCAATTCGGAGAACGGCAAGCCTTTAGGCAGAATTTCAGACAGCAAGGCACGACCCACCGTTGTTTCGTGACGCTTGATCACCGGTTGGAACTCACCTGCTGTGTCTTTCTCGTACTCGTTCAGACGAACCGTAATACGCGTTTGCAGTTCAACTTCACCGCTGTCGTAAGCCCGCTGTACTTCGGCAACGTCGGCAAAGAACAAACCTTCGCCCTTACCGTTAATGCGCTCACGGGTGGTGTAGTACAAGCCCAGAACGATATCCTGGGACGGTACGATGGAAGGTTCACCGTTGGCGGGGAACAGCACATTGTTGGATGCCAGCATCAGAGTGCGGGCTTCCAGCTGCGCTTCCAGCGACAAGGGAACGTGAACAGCCATTTGGTCGCCGTCGAAGTCGGCGTTAAACGCAGCACACACCAGTGGATGCAATTGAATGGCTTTGCCTTCAATCAGTACCGGCTCAAAAGCCTGAATACCCAAACGGTGCAGCGTAGGTGCACGATTGAGCATAACCGGGTGTTCGCGAATGACCTCTTCCAGAATGTCCCACACCACGGGTTCCTGGCTTTCAACCAACTTCTTGGCTGCCTTGATTGTCGTGGCCAGACCCATCATTTCCAGACGATTGAAAATGAATGGCTTGAACAGTTCCAGCGCCATTAACTTGGGCAGACCGCATTGATGCAGTTTCAATTGCGGACCCACCACAATTACCGAACGGCCGGAATAGTCGACACGCTTACCCAGCAAGTTCTGGCGGAAACGACCGCTCTTGCCTTTGATCATGTCGGCCAGTGACTTCAACTGACGCTTGTTGGCGCCCGTCATGGCTTTGCCGCGACGACCGTTATCAAGCAGGGAGTCGACCGATTCCTGCAACATACGCTTTTCGTTGCGCAGGATAATGTCGGGCGCTTTCAGTTCAAGCAAGCGCTTCAGACGATTGTTGCGGTTGATCACGCGACGATACAAATCGTTCAGATCGGACGTAGCGAAACGACCGCCGTCGAGCGGTACCAGCGGACGCAAATCGGGAGGCAATACCGGCAACACCTCCATGATCATCCAGTCGGGCTTAATGCCCGACTTCTGGAAACCTTCCAGCACTTTGAGGCGCTTGGAGATTTTCTTGATCTTGGCATCGGAGCCGGTTGCCTTGAGTTCGGCGCGCAACGTTTCCACTTCACGATCGATGTCGATGGTGCGCAGCAATTCACGCACCGCTTCGGCACCCATCAGGGCGTGGAAGTCGTCGCCGTACTCTTCCGTTTTGGCCAGGTAGTCGTCGTCGGACATGATTTGACCGCGCTTGAGCGGTGTCATGCCGGGTTCAATAACGCACCATGCTTCGAAATAAAGCACACGCTCAATGTCGCGCAGTGTCATGTCGAGCACCATACCCAAACGGGACGGCAGGCTCTTCAAGAACCAAATATGCGCAACAGGGCTGGCCAGTTCGATGTGGCCCATGCGTTCGCGACGCACCTTGGCTACGGTGACTTCCACACCGCATTTTTCGCAGATAACCCCGCGATGCTTCAGGCGCTTGTACTTGCCGCAAAGGCACTCGTAATCTTTGATCGGACCAAAGATCTTGGCGCAGAACAGGCCATCGCGCTCGGGCTTGAAAGTACGGTAGTTGATGGTTTCAGGCTTACGCACTTCACCATACGACCACGAACGCACTTTTTCAGGCGAGGCAATACCAATCTTGATGGCATCGAATTGCTCGTCTTGCGAGACTTGTTTGAATAGGTCGAGTAGCGCTTTCATTATTTACGCTCCAAATCCATGTCCAGAGACAAAGATCGAATTTCTTTGACCAGAACGTTGAACGATTCAGGCATGCCTGCGTCGATGACGTGATCACCTTTCACGATGTTCTCGTAAACCTTGGTACGGCCGGTGATGTCGTCGGACTTGACAGTAAGCATTTCCTGCAACGTGTAAGAAGCACCGTAGGCTTCCAGCGCCCAAACTTCCATCTCACCGAAACGCTGGCCACCGAACTGGGCTTTACCACCCAACGGCTGCTGCGTAACCAGCGAGTATGGGCCGGTTGAACGCGCGTGCATCTTGTCGTCCACCAGGTGATGCAGCTTCAGATAGTGCATATAACCGATGGTAACAGGACGCTCGAATTGCTCGCCGGTGCGGCCGTCAATCAGCCAGGCTTGCGTGCGATCGGGTGTCAAACGCAACGATTCGGCAATGGGGTCGGGGTAGGCGAGTTCAAGCATCTTGCCGATTTCACCTTCATTGGCACCATCGAACACCGGTGTCGCCAAAGGAACGCCGGCCTTCAGGTTACGCGCCATTTCCACGATTTCATCGTCGCTTAGCTCTTCCAGATGCGCAGGCGTACCGTTGGAGTTGTAGACTTTCTCGAGGAGAGCCCGAACTTCCTTGGCCTGAGCCTGTTTCTGCCCATCAAGCATATCGGCAATACGATATCCCATCCCTTTGGCAGCCCAGCCCAGGTGCACTTCCAGAACCTGACCCACGTTCATCCGTGAAGGCACGCCCAGCGGGTTCAACACGATATCAACCGGTGTACCGTCGGCCATGTGTGGCATATCTTCCACCGGCACAATGCGCGAAACCACGCCTTTGTTACCGTGACGACCCGCCATCTTGTCGCCGGGTTGCAGACGACGCTTCACTGCCAGGTAAACCTTGATCATCTTCAGCACGCCGGGAGGCAATTCGTCGCCCTGCGTCAGTTTCTTGCGCTTCTCTTCGAAAGCAAGATCGAACTGATGACGCTTCTGCTCCAGCGACTCTTTGGCTTGCTCAAGGTTGATTGCATCGGACTCATCGGCCAGACGAATATCGAACCACTGCCATTTATCGAGGTCGGCCAGGTACTCAGCAGTAATCTTGGCGCCTTTGGCAAGCTTGCGTGGACCGCCATTAACGGTTTTACCCACCAAGACCTTTTCAATACGATCGAACGTATCTTTTTCAACAATACGCAGCTGATCGTTCAGGTCTTGACGATAGCGACGCAGTTCATCGTCGATAATCGATTGCGCACGCTTGTCGCGTTCGATGCCTTCACGTGTGAAGACCTGAACGTCGATCACCGTACCAACCATGCCCGACGGAACACGCAACGACGTATCTTTCACGTCGGAGGCTTTCTCACCGAAAATGGCACGCAGCAGTTTTTCTTCAGGGGTCAGTTGGGTTTCACCTTTGGGTGTAACCTTACCTACCAGCACATCGTCGGCACGCACTTCAGCACCAATATGAACAATGCCGGAGTCATCCAGACGGTTCAATTGGACTTCAGGCAAATTGCTGATGTCGCGTGTGATTTCTTCGGCACCCAATTTGGTGTCACGCGCCACAACCGTGAGTTCTTCAATGTGAATCGAAGTATAGCGGTCGTCGGCCACTACATTTTCGGAGATCAGAATCGAGTCTTCGAAGTTGTAGCCGTTCCAGGGCATGAACGCGATCAGCATGTTCTGACCCAACGCCAGTTCACCCAGGTCGGTTGATGCACCGTCGGCCAGTACGTCGCCACGGGCAACCACATCGCCTTTCTTCACGATAGGACGCTGGTTGATGTTGGTGTTCTGGTTCGAACGCGTGTACTTGGTGAGGTTATAAATATCCACACCCACTTCACCGGCCACGTTCTCTTCGTCGTTCACACGAATCACAACACGCTCGGCGTCGACGTGATCCACGATACCGCCACGCAACGCCTGCACCGTCGTACCCGAGTCGACTGCAACCGTACGTTCAACGCCGGTACCCACCAACGATTTCTCAGGACGCAGGCAGGGTACTGCCTGACGCTGCATGTTGGCACCCATAAGTGCACGGTTGGCGTCGTCGTGCTCCAGGAACGGAATAAGCGATGCCGCGACCGATACGATCTGAGATGGTGCGACGTCCATGTAGTGAACGTTATCTGGCGACGTCAGCATCGTTTCACCCGCCTGGCGGCAAGCCACCAGATCACTGACGAAACGGCCCTGCTCGTCGAGCTCGGCGTTCGCCTGGGCGATAACAAAACGACTTTCTTCAATGGCCGACAGGTAATCGATTTGATCGCTGACCTTACCGTCGATAATTTTACGATAGGGCGTTTCCAGGAAACCGTACTCGTTCAAACGCGCGTACAAGGCCATGGAGTTGATCAGACCAATGTTCGGACCTTCCGGTGTTTCAATCGGGCATACACGACCATAGTGGGTGGGGTGCACGTCACGCACTTCAAAGCCGGCGCGTTCACGGGTAAGACCACCAGGCCCCAACGCGGAAACACGACGCTTGTGCGTAATTTCCGACAGCGGGTTGGTTTGGTCCATAAACTGCGACAACTGGCTGGAGCCGAAGAACTCTTTAATTGCAGCCGAAATAGGCTTGGAATTAATGAGGTCGTGCGGCATGAGATTCTCAGTTTCCGCCTGACCCAAACGCTCTTTCACAGCCCGTTCAACACGAACCAGACCGGCACGGAATTGGTTTTCAGCCAACTCACCCACGCAACGCACACGGCGATTGCCAAGGTGGTCGATGTCGTCGATTTGGCCACGGCCGTTACGCAATTCAACCAACACCTTGATGGTTTCAAGAATGTCTTCGTTGGTAAGCGTTAACGCACCGGCTGTCTCTTCGTCGCGACCCAGGCGGCTGTTCACTTTCATACGGCCGACACGCGACAGATCGTACGTTTCTTCGCTGTAGAACAAACGCTGGAACAAGGCCTCAACCGCTTCTTCGGTTGGTGGCTCGCCCGGACGCATCATGCGGTAGATCGCAACACGCGCAGCGGTTTGATCTGCTGTATCGTCGGAACGCAGTGTTTGGGAAATATAAGCACCACGGTCGAGGTCGTTAACGTAGAGCGTTTCAACTTCCTTGATACCGGCGGCACGAATATCGGCCATTGTGGATTCGGTGATTTCGTCATTGGCATTGGCAATGATTTCGCCCGTTTCCGGATCCACAACGTTCTTGGCCAGAATACGGCCGACGAAGAAATCTTCAGGCACAGACAGCTGATCGACACCGGCAGCCTGCAAATCACGCAGGTGCTTGGCGTTGATACGCTTGTCTTTTTCGACGATGACATTGCCTTTTTTATCGGTAATGTCAAAGCGCGCAACTTCGCCTTTCCAGCGCTCGGCCACGAAGTCGAGCTTGCCGCCCTCATTCATGATCTCGAAACGATCAAAATCGAAGTAGTAGGCAAGAATTTCTTCCTGCGTCATGCCGATGGCTTTCAACAGAATCGAAACCGGCATCTTGCGACGGCGGTCGATACGGAAGAAGAGTTGGTCTTTTGGATCGAATTCAAAATCGAGCCAGGAGCCACGATAAGGAATCACGCGCGCAGAAAACAGCAATTTGCCGGAACTGTGCGTTTTGCCGCGATCGTGCTCAAAGAACACGCCGGGTGAACGATGCAGCTGGGAAACGATAACCCGTTCTGTACCGTTAATAACGAAGGAACCAGTGTCCGTCATGAGCGGAATCTCGCCCATGTACACTTCCTGTTCCTTCACTTCTTTAATAGTGGGTTTGCTGACTTCACGATCCATCAGTACCAGGCGCACTTTCGCCCGCAAAGGCGATGCGTAGGTTAAACCACGCAACTGGCATTCCTTAACATCGAACACCGGCTCGCCCAGCGCGTAGCTGACGAACTCCAGACGTGCCATCTGGTTGTGGCTTACGATGGGGAAAATTGAAGTAAAGGCTGCCTGCAGGCCTTCGTCCCGACGCTCGGAAGCGGGGATATCTGCTTGCAGAAAGGTTAGAAAAGATTGCAGCTGAGTCGCCAAAAGATACGGGACGTCTTGGACATCTTCCCGTTTGGCGAAGCTCTTGCGTATGCGCTTTTTTTCGGTGTACGAATAAGGCATGAGCACTCCGACTCGAGGGGTTACATGGGCCGTCAACCACGGCCCCGGTTTACGACTCCAGAGAACCCGACTGGTTCAGAAAACACCACTGACAAGACGGGTTTTCTGGAGACGCAAAAGCCCGGGAAGGCCGAAACCTGCCCGGGCGTACGGCAAAAGTCTTACTTAAGTTCGACTTTAGCACCAGCTTCTTCAAGCTTGGCTTTAGCAGCTTCAGCTTCTTCTTTGCTGGCACCTTCTTTAACTGCTTTAGGTGCGCCATCGACCATGTCTTTAGCTTCTTTCAGGCCAAGACCGGTGATTTCACGAACAGCTTTAATCACGCTAACCTTGTTGGCGCCGACTTCAGCCAGAACAACGTCGAACTCAGTTTTTTCTTCAGCAGCGGCTGCGCCACCACCTGCAGCGGGAGCAGCAACAGCCACAGCGGCTGCGGCGGCGGACACGCCAAACTTTTCTTCCATTTCCGAGATGAGCTCGGACAACTCGAGAACGGTCAGATTAGCGACCGCGTCGAGGATTTCTGCTTTGCTTAATGCCATTTCTAGAACTCCAAAATTGAATAATTTCCAGGGTTGGGTATCGCTGTGTCGTTCGACTCAGTTTCCAACTGCTTATGCAGCTTCCTTTTGATCGCGCACGGCAGCGAGGCCACGTACGAACTTGGTTGGAACTTCGTTGAGCGTACGCACAAACTGCGTGACAGGGGCTTGCATCGTACCCATCAGTTTCGCCAGCAACTCATCACGCGACGGCAGGGTGGCCAAGGCCATAACGCCATCTTTGTTAAGCTGATTGTCGGGCAGCGAACCACCCGTAATAACCAGCTTGTCGTTGCTTTTTGCGAAATCGGCAAGTACTTTGGCAGCCGCAACAGGATCATCACTAATGCCATAGATCAGCGGACCCTTTAAACTTGCCGACATCCCTTCAAAAGGTGTACCAGCAAGTGCACGGCGAACCAGCGTATTCTTCAGAACACGCAGATACACACCCGACTCACGCGCTTGTTTGCGCAATACGGTGACGGCAGCGACGTCCAGACCACGGTACTCGGCAGTAATAATCGATTGAGCTTGTGCTACCTGCGCAGCAACCTCTTCGACAACTACCGCTTTCTCTTTGCGATTGAGACTCACGGTTTGAACACTCCATCTAATGACACCCAGGAGGGTCCCGGGCATCTACCGAATGCGGCGCTCCTGGTCGAGTTCTTTAAAACAAAAAAGAATTCTTCCATGGGCGCCGTCTGCGCTGGATCGATTCTGTTGCCAGGAACCGGATTAAGCCTGATGTGAAATCACTTCAAGGCTCCAGCGGTCTTTGACAGCAACACCCCAATTCTGCCGGGGTGCGCCCAAAGTTCTTTACAACTTCAGTGACTTAAGCAGCCAATGAAGCCACTTCTACGCGAGCACCGCCACCCATGGTGGAGGAAACGGCGACTTTACGCAGATAAATACCTTTTGCAGCTGTAGGACGCGCTTTGTTCAACGCATCGATCAGTGCAGCCAGATTGCTTTGCAATTGTTCAACTTCAAAAGAAGCGCGACCAATGCTGGCGTGAATAATGCCGGCTTTGTCGGTACGGTACTGCACCTGACCTGCCTTGGCGTTCTTTACAGCTTGAGCCACGTCGGGCGTTACCGTGCCCACTTTCGGGTTCGGCATCAAGCCACGTGGGCCCAGAACCTGACCCAACGCACCCACAACGCGCATGGCGTCGGGTGAGGCGATGACAACGTCGAAATTCAGGTTGCCGCCTTTAATGCTTTCCGCCAGGTCTTCCATACCCACGATGTCGGCACCCGCCTCTTTTGCCGCGTCGGCTTTTTCGCCCTGGGCAAACACAGCGACACGAACGCTCTTGCCGGTACCGGCAGGCAGAACAACGGAACCACGAACCAGTTGGTCGGATTTCTTGGGATCGATACCCAGTTGAACGGCAACGTCGATGGACTCATCGAACTTGGCGGTAGCGGTTTCTTTAACCAGCGCCAATGCTTCGTTCACTGCGTAGAATTTGTTGCGGTCGATTTTTTCTTTAATCGCAGCTGCGCGTTTGCTTAACTTAGCCATGTTATGCCCCTTCTACCGTGATACCCATGCTACGAGCACTACCTGCAATCGTACGAACAGCGGCGTCCATATCGGCGGCAGTCAGGTCGGGCATTTTGGTTTTTGCGATTTCTTCGGCTTGTTCACGCGTAAGCTTGCCAACTTTGTCGGCGTTAGGGCGTGCAGAACCTTTCTGAATACCGGCGGCTTTCTTGATGAGAACAGCCGCAGGCGGTGTTTTCATGATGAAAGTAAAGCTCTTGTCGGCGTACGCGGTAATAACAACCGGAATTGGAAGACCAGGCTCCAGACTCTGCGTTTGGGCGTTAAACGCCTTGCAGAATTCCATGATGTTCAAACCACGCTGACCGAGAGCCGGACCAACGGGAGGGGATGGATTGGCTTTACCAGCTGGGATTTGCAGCTTGATGAAGCCGACGATTTTTTTCGCCATTTTCAGCTCCTTGCGGGTACAAACGCCAACGCATTAAAACATTGGCTCCCCGGGGTTAAATAATTAAGTCTTTTCGACTTGACCAAAATCGAGTTCAACTGGTGTGGCACGGCCAAAAATAGTAACCGAAACACGCACCTTGCTTTTCTCGTAGTTAACGTCTTCGACGTTACCGTTGAAATCGGCAAACGGCCCTTCTTTAACACGAACCATTTCACCCACTTCAAATAGAACCTTGGGTTTGGGCTTCTCGACACCTTCTTCCATTTGCGAAAGAATCTTGTCGACTTCCTTCTGGGAAATAGGCGCAGGACGATTTCCCGAACCACCCAGAAAACCGGTAACCCGGTTGGTACTTTTTACCAAGTGCCAGGTTTCATCGGTAAGCTCCATTTCCACCAACACATAGCCGGGGAAAATACGGCGCTCGGTAATGGACTTCTTCCCACCTTTAACTTCCAACACTTCTTCGGAAGGCACCAGAATTTCACCGAACTTGTCTTGCAGATCGGCACGCTCGATACGATCGAGCAATGCTTTCTGGACACTTTTCTCCATGCCGGAATAGACATGGACAACATACCAGCGCTTACTCATGGGTGTCCTTTATCTCCAGCCAAGCAATAGGCCGTATATAACCCAGCCCAATGCTTTATCGGCCAGCCACAGAAAAATGCCGATAATAATGACAAACACAAAAACAATGCCTGTCATTTGCATGGCTTCCTTTCGGGTTGGCCACACCACACGTTTTAACTCACCGTAAGAATCACGACCGAAACTGATTGTGCGTCGCCCAGGCTCGCTCATCCAGGCAATGCCGGCAGCCACGATTAAACTGGCAATGAACAGCGCGACGCGAACAACCGCAGGCTGATCGCTGAGTACTGAAAATGAAACAATTCCAGCAATAATAACCAATACCGCCAACGCCAACTTAATGCGATCAGCAATACTGGTAACGGTTTCTACGTTTGTGTTCGACATATTCCGGCTTGGTTAAACAGCCCTTTGCAATTCTTGCGCCTTCGGAGTTTGGCAGGGGCAGTAGGAATCGAACCTACAACCTTCGGTTTTGGAGACCGACGCTCTGCCAATTGAGCTATACCCCTAAATCCGCAAAACAATCATTAACCCGATTGCCTTGAAACGACGCTGGCAGCCAGGTTTTTAAACCTGAGGCTGCCAAATTACAACTGCAAATTTTACTTAAGAATTTTAGCGACGACGCCGGCGCCCACGGTACGACC
>TARA_R110000850_G_scaffold277135_1_pt1 | contig 18121 bp, 17 predicted proteins | sample TARA_R110000850 | Tara Oceans TARA_R110000850 (sample SAMEA4397586) | marine metagenome | biome: Polar Biome; feature: [SRF] surface water layer (ENVO:00010504); material: water (ENVO:00002006), including particulate matter (ENVO:01000060) such as... | depth 5 m | reverse complement strand
GTAAATGCTATCAAAGGAGCGGCATCAAACCGCGAAAGGTCCAGAAAGTGTCCCGAGAGTCCGTACATATCTACACCAGCACATGGGTTGGCGCAAACCGACAGAAGCATTCAGGGACGAGCTGATGAAACTACGGTAGCGAGACCAGTCGCAACGTGCCTTGAGATTCTACGCATTAAAACTCCAAACCCCACTTCTCAGTCTTGAAGTTTCAGCGTCTAGAAACTACACAGTAGCCATATTTTTTGACTAGGAAGAGATGACTTGTCTCTCGTCATTTAGATATAGAATAATTGAGACTAAATCTGTAGTTGCCATTTTTCCAAGCGCGCAGAATTGAATAAAAGGTACTCCTGATTATGGAGCATACGCCTGCAGACACAAAGCACCGCGTTTTTATAACGGGGACAGCAGGATTTATCGGATTCCGTCTCGCTAGACTGTTGCTGGCAGAAGGACACGTTGTCTGTGGTCTGGATGCCGTGACGGATTATTACGATGTCACGCTCAAGGAGCGGCACCAGCAAATACTGTTGCAGAACCCTAATTTTCAAACCCATAAAATACGGCTGGAAGATGCAGATGCTGTCATGGGCGTCATCACGGATTTCAATCCGACGGCAATCGTCCACCTCGCGGCTCAAGCTGGCGTCCGTTACAGTCTGGAAAATCCGCGCGCTTATCTGGACAGCAATATCACACGCACGTTCAATATCATGGAGGCGGCCCGGGTTTGTAAGGTCGGACGTCTTTTGATGGCATCAACAAGTTCGGTCTATGGCGCAAATACCCATATGCCGTTTGACGAAAAGCAGAAGGTCGACACGCCCCTGACTTTTTATGCCGCGACCAAAAAAGCAAACGAGGCAATGTCGCACTCCTATGCGCATTTGTGGAATCTGCCGACAACGATGTCCCGGTTCTTTACGGTTTACGGCCCTTGGGGTCGTCCCGATATGGCTTTGTTCAAATTCACCAAAGGTATTATCGAACGGACACCGATCGACATATATAACCATGGCGACATGTATCGCGACTTTACCTATGTCGAGGATCTGGTGCGCGGCATCCGCCTTTTGATTGACGTCGTTCCCGAACGCGCCGCAACCCCCGAAGCGATTGCGGATGGCGACAGTCTGAGTCCTGTCGCGCCTTGGCGCGTTGTCAACATAGGCAATTCCGACAAGGTGCGACTGATGGATTATATTCAAGCCATCGAAGACGAACTGGGCCAGAAGGCCATTCCGAATTTCATGGATATGCAGACCGGCGATGTGCCTGCGACCTGGGCCAATGCCGCGCTGTTGCAGTCGCTGACCGGCTATCAGCCCCAGACCGATGTACGCGATGGCCTTCGTGGCCTGGTATAAAGATTATTATAACGTTTGATATTGGACGACTGACCATGCTGACACCTGACGCCACCAAGATTGCCGTAATCGGCTTGGGCTATGTGGGCCTGCCGCTTGCTGTTGAGTTCGGTCGCAAGTTTCCGACCATAGGCTTTGATATCAATACAGTCCGCATTACAGAGCTTGAAGCAGGGCACGACCGGACGCATGAAACCACATCCGGCGAACTTGCTTCCGCGACGCATCTGGGTTTTGCCAGCGATGCGGACCGGTTACGCGACTGTAACACTTATATCGTGACTGTGCCGACACCGATTGACGTTCACAAGCGGCCCGATCTGACACCTCTGCGCAAAGCATCCGAAACTGTCGGCAAGGTCCTGTGCAAAGGCGACGTGGTAATCTACGAAAGCACAGTCTATCCTGGTGCTACTGAAGAAGACTGCGTTCCAATTCTTGAAGCAGTCTCAGGGCTGACATTCAATATAGATTTCTTTGCCGGCTATTCTCCCGAACGGATCAATCCGGGGGACAAGGAACACCGCTTGCCGACAATCCGCAAGGTCACCGCAGGCTCGACGCCGGAGGCTGCAACCTATGTCGATGCGTTGTACCGGACTATCATCACGGCTGGTACGTATCTGGCGCCCTCTATTCGTGTGGCCGAGGCCGCCAAGGTGATTGAAAATACCCAGCGCGATGTGAATATCGCACTGGTCAACGAACTGGCACTGATCTTTGACCGTCTTGATATTGATACATTGGATGTGCTTGAAGCGGCAGGCACCAAGTGGAACTTTCTTCCATTCCGCCCGGGTCTGGTCGGCGGACACTGCATTGGTGTCGATCCCTATTATCTGACCCACAAAGCGCAGGAAATCGGGTATCATCCGGAGGTTTTACTGGCTGGGCGCCGGATAAATGACGGTATGGGAGCCTATGTCGCCGGCAAACTGGTTCGCCAGATGATCCAGCGGGATATCATGATCAAGGGCAGCCGTGTTCTTGTCATGGGGCTGACATTCAAGGAAAACTGTCCCGATCTGCGCAATACCAAGGTTGTCGATATTATTGCCGAACTGGAAAGCTACAGGATTGTTGTGGATGTGCATGATCCTTGGGCAGATGCGGATGAAGCCAAACACGAATATGATCTGACGCTGACACAGACCCCTGTTCAGGGCGCATATGATGCACTTGTTCTTGCGGTGGGTCATACAAAATTCAGCGATATGCCATCCGGAGCGATCCGGACATTTGGAAAACGTGCCGTTTCACCGATCCTTGATGTCAAAGGCATAATGCCGGATGGCGAAGGTATATTCAGAATCTGATGACCCGGGTTTCGGTTCGTCCGGACCAGACACAGTTACAACTGCAACGCGTACGCACAAACGTCGCCGATTTAGGAAGACCTAGAATACCTCGGACATTTTTATGATGTCATCCGGTTATGACTTTGTAGGGATCGGGACAAGCCGGTGTTCTTCGGGTCCGCAATCCGGGTGCCTCGAAGACGACGTGATAAACAGCCTGCAAAACTGGTGAAACTATTCAAGAAGGAAACTTTGTAAATGACTTTAGTACAAAGCGGCGACATTCAAACCGTATTGATTACGGGCGGGACCGGATCTTTTGGCAAGACGATGCTGCGCGATCTGCTCGCGAAAGGGATCGGCGAAGTGCGCATCATCAGCCGGGATGAAGAAAAACAGGATGCGTTGCGCAACGATCTGCGCGACGACCGTGTCCGGTATTATATTGGCGACATCCGTGATCGTGGCGCGGTTGACCGGGCTATGCATGGCGTTGATGCGGTGTTCCATGCGGCGGCCCTTAAGCAGGTGCCAAGCTGCGAGTTTTTCCCGAATGAAGCGGTCCTGACCAACATCATGGGTTCAGAGAATGTGATCCGCTCTAGCGTTGCAGCCGGAGTGAAAAGCCTTGTCTGCCTGTCGACAGACAAGGCCGTGTTTCCCGTCAATGCGATGGGTATGACCAAGGCCTTGATGGAAAAGACGGCGCAGGCTGTAGCACGCGAACTCGGGCCGAAATCGAAGACGACGATCTCGGCTGTGCGCTATGGCAACGTGATGTATTCGCGCGGGTCTGCTATTCCGTTGTTTTTGAACCAGATCAAAACCGGACGCCCGATCACGGTAACCGAACCGACGATGACGCGGTTTCTGATGCCGTTGCGTGATTCAGTATCGCTTGTTCATCACGCCTTCGAAAATGCGCGTCAGGGTGACTTGTTCATCAAAAAGGCACCAGCGTCGACGATTTCCGATCTTGTGGCCGCGATCAAGGATCTGTTCGGAGCGCCTGATCATCCCGTCGAACATATCGGATGGCGCCATGCCGAAAAGTTGTATGAAACGCTCGCAAGCGCGCAGGAACTGGCACAGTCGGAAGATATGGACTCGTATTACCGTATTGTTCTTGATACGCGCGACCTGAACTACAAATCCTATTTCAGTGAAGGCGACCAGGAGGCTGTGCAGCACGAGGATTACCATTCACACAACACAGAGCAACTGGATGTAGAAGGTGTAAAGCAGCTTTTGCTGACATTACCTGAAATACAGGCCGAACTGAAACTGTGGCAGGACCGCGACTGATGCGGATTGTTGTCACAGGCATTGGCGGATTGATCGGATGGCACGCTCATGTACGTTTATATGCCGCGAACTGCGCGGCCAGGTTTCGCAACGATCCGTTGCCCTATGATATTGTCGCTCTGGACCACGCGGCATTTGATGATGATACGCAGCTCGCTGCGGCCTTGGACAATGCCGACGCCGTCTTGCATTTTGCGGGTGTAAACCGGGGCGATGCGGCCACAGTCGAGGCAGCAAACCCGGCTATTGCAAAGCGGTTGACAGAGGCCTGCAAATCCGCGCAGGCCGATCCGCATATTGTGTATGCCAATTCAACCCATGCTATATCGGACACCCCTTATGGCCGGTCCAAGCGTATAGCAGGCGAGATATGTGCGGCGGCAGTCAACCGGTATACCGATCTGGTCCTGCCGCATATTTTCGGCGAGGCAGCGCGCCCGTTTTACAACAATGTCACGGCGACACTTATTCACCAGATCCTTGCGGGCGAAATGCCCGACATCAATCCTGACGGCAAGGTACAGCTCTTACATGCGGGTGCTGCGGCGCAAATGGCAATTGATGCGGTGCGTGATGGCACTACAGGCATGCAAACGCCGGTGCCGCACCCTGTCACCGTGCCCGCCCTTTACCAGAAACTGCGCGGATTTCATGACAGCTATACGGCAAATATTTATCCCGATCTGTCCAATCCCTTTGATCTTGCCCTTTTCAATACATACCGGACTGCGACATATCCCGACAGTTGGCCGCGCGAACTCGCTTTGAATACAGACCAGCGCGGCACGTTGTTCGAAGCAGTTAAAGGCGGCGGCGGCGGCCAGACATTTTTATCGACGACGCAACCGGGTATCACCCGGGGTGACCATTTCCATCTGGCCAAAGTGGAACGTTTTCTTGTTGTGCAGGGCGAAGCAACTATCCGCATACGCAAGGTGCTGGATGACGAGATCTGGGAATACAAGGTTTCGGGCGATGCGCCCGCACCCGTCGACATGCCGGTGTTACACACACATTCGATTGAAAACACAGGGGATACAGAATTGCTGACCCTGTTCTGGACACATGATCTGTTCGATCAGTCCAATCCCGACACATATGCAGATAAGGTGCTCAAGTGACGAAACTCAAAGTAATGACTATCCTAGGAACCCGTCCCGAGATCATTCGTTTGAGCCGGGTTATTGCGCGGTTCGACCGTTATACCGATCATATCATTGTCCATACCGGACAAAACTGGGATTACGAGTTGAACGAAGTGTTCTTTGAAGACCTCGGGATGCGTAAGCCTGACCATTTTCTGGGTGTGGGCGGTGGCACTTTGGGCGAGACACTAGGCGGAATCCTGACCGAGACGGAAAAGGTTCTGGCACAGGAAAACCCGGACGCGGTTGTAATCCTGGGCGATACAAATTCTGCAATTTCCGTCTTGATGGCTCGCCGGATGAAAATCCCCGTGTATCACATGGAGGCCGGCAACCGGTCCTTCGACCGCAATGTACCCGAAGAAACCAACCGCCGCCTTGTCGATCATATTGCAGACTTCAATCTGGTCTATACGGAACATGCCCGCCGTCATCTGCTGTCCGAAGGGCTCGAGCACCGGCGGATCAACCTGACTGGCTCGCCGATGCGCGAAGTGCTTGAATATTACCGCCCCCAGATCGTAGCTTCTGATATTCTGAGCCGCCTTAATCTGACGCGGCAGCAGTACTTCATTGTCTCATTGCACCGCGAAGAAAATGTAGACAGTCCCGAACGTTTAACATCGCTTGTGACGGCATTGAACGCATTGGCTGATTTTTATGACTATCCGGTCATCGTGTCGACCCATCCACGCACTCGCAAGCGACTGGATGCGCTAGATTTAAAATTCCACAAAAACATCCAAGATGCCAAACCGTTTGGCTTTTACGATTACAACAATCTTCAAATGAACGCATTTTGCGCTATCTCGGACAGCGGTACAATTGCTGAAGAATCCTCGATGCTTGGTTTTCCGGCAATCACGCCGCGTGATGCAATCGAGCGCCCGGAAGGTATTGATGTCGGCTGCCTGATATTGACCGGACTGGATTGCGATGCGATCATCGACGGCGTCGATGCGATCACGACAGGCTTTTTTGAACGCGAGGCCGCAGGACTTCCGCACCCTGTGCCGGCAGATTATTGTATTACCAACACGTCCGAACGTGTTGTGAACCTTGTTCTGGGCACGGCACGGCTTTCCAACAAGTGGGATGGCATACGCGACGGCAAGAACTAGCTATTCCAGACGGTATATTCCGATTGAAACAGGGTGTCTTTCGGGCAAACCCCTACAGTCCAGAATATTCTGGTCATTGACAGTCTTCCACGCTGTAACGGGGCAAACAGGGCGAGCTGAAAGGGTTCACAAGATGACGATAAAAGTCTTATACACTGGCGCTTTCCGTTTTCCACAAGTTGATGCAGCTGCGAAACGCGTTGCAATGGTTGCAAAGCTTCTGGAACAAAATGGCTGTCATGTTACTTTTGCCGGATGGGAGGCGACGCAGACCCCGTTTCAGGAATACCGGCATCAAGACCGGCCTTGTATCTCTATGAACGAGCTTGACCAAAAGGCCTCAACACGTATCAGGAAACTTACCGGTTTTCTGAAGCAGGGTGAAAAAACGCTGTCCTGGCTGAAAACCGGACAGCACACATTCGATGCGGTAATTGCGTATAATCCCCCTGCCCTTTTTGCGAACCGGTTGCGCCGACTGGGTAAAACGATGGGGTTTTGCGCCATGCTTGACAGTACTGAATGGTACGACAACAGTCATCTGCCCGGCGGTCCGTTTGGTCCTGTTGCACTGGAAAATACGGCGCGTATGCGACTGGCATATTGCGGGTTTGACGATGTCATCTGCATCAGCCGATTTCTGGAAGCACGCTATAACAACCGCAACGTCATCAATATCCCGCCTTTGACACAGGTTCTGGCGGCCGTCCCAGATGCACACCCCCACACCAGCCCCGTGTCGGTTCTGTATGCCGGAAACCTTGGCCGTAAAGATAAACTGGCCTCATTCATTCAGGCACTGCCCCGTATCCAGATGCGGCTTGGCAGACCGGTGCGGTTACGGATTGCCGGTATGGATCAGGCGGCACTGATATCGGTTCTGGGCCAGTCCGGTGATATCGCGGCGGCACTGTCACATGTCGACTGTCTGGGACGTTTGACACCGGATGCCGTAAAGGCGGAATATCTTGGCTGCCACTTCTCTGTTATCGTCCGCGAGGACAAAAGATATGCTTGGGCCGGCTTTCCAACGAAAGTTCCCGAAAGCCTTGGGTACGCCTGTCCGGTTATTGCAAACCGTGTCGGCGATATCGGCCATATCCTCACGGATGGACATGACGCAATTCTTGCTGATGAAGATACATTTATGGACCGGTTGCCGGACGCAATTGCACAAGCACTGGAACCGGGACGGCATCAGGCAATGCGTACAGCTGCGCTTGACACTGCGGGTCGCCATTTTACAACGCACGCCCATATTGCGCCGATGCGCCGTTTTCTGGAGCGGGCGGGATTTGCATCACGGCTTTCAAAGGACATACACCGATGACAACCGCGCCGCAGGCCACAGATCGTAGATCAGGCACACTCAAGATCGCTCTGGATTTTTCACGCGCAAGATCGGGTGGGGCAATGGCCCATCTGAAAGGTATTATCGACGCAAGCCATCCAGACCGTCACGGATTTTCAGAAATGCACATCTGGTCTTATCCTGCGGCATTGGACAAACTTCCCAAACGTGACTGGTTGATTACACACGCACCTGCCGCATTAGGCAAATCTGTTTTCCACCAGTTATGGTGGCAATACCGCACCTTACACACTGCTGTCCGGGCTGCCGGGTGTGATGTACTTTTATCGCCGGGTGCAGCAACATTATGCCAGTTCACACCCAGCGTCGTGATGAGCCGCGACATGCTGTCATTTGAAAAAGGCGAAATGCAGCGTTATCCTTTGTTTTCGAAAATGCGGTTACGCCTCTGGGCTATCAAATATCTGCAAATCTACGGTTTGCGCAAAGCAAACGGGGCGCTGTTTTTGACAGATTATGCCGCAAAATCAATACAGGCGTATACCGGGCCGCTTAAAATGACGCGCATTATTCCACATGGCATCTCGGAAGCGTTTCGCGAGGTTGGCGAAAACCGTCAGACACCCGAAACCGGGATTGGTCATAAAAGCGGTCGCGATATAAACTGCATCTGCATATCACCGGCAGATCTTTATAAACACCAGTGGAATGTCATCCGTGCGGCGGGTGTTCTGCGCGATAAAGGCATACCGGTCAGGGTCAGGCTGATCGGTGCCAGTTCGGGTCGTGGCTCTGAAAAGGTCGTTGCGGCGTTGCACGATGTTGATCCGAAAGGTCACTTTATAGAAATCACCGGACCGGTCGCACATGACAGCATTCCTACCGAACTTGCCAAATCCGATATTTTCATTTTTCCGTCCAGTTGTGAAAATATGCCCAATACCCTGATCGAGGCAATGGCGGCAAAACTCCCCATTGCATGCAGTGACCGTGGGCCGATGCCGGAAATGGCACGTGACGCAGCCGCGTATTTCGACCCCGAGAGTATCGACAGCATTGCGGATGCCCTGTCGCGGCTAATAGAAAACGACAGCTACCGCGAACAATGTGCCGATGCAGCATTTACACTGGCACGTCATTATTCTTGGGAGCGGTGCACAGACGAAACATGGGCCTATGTCGCCGACGTCGCGGCCATGTCGCCGGAACAATAACCGATATGTTTGCACAAATTCGCAAGCTGGTATTCGGACGCGCGGGGGCGCAGATGTTGCAGTTGCTCTCGCTGCCCTTGTTATCGCGGGTTTATGCACCTGTGGAATTCGGGATCCAGTACGAAGTGCAGTCTGTCGCCACCATCATTGCAGTGGTGTATACCCTTCAGCTGCATCTGATTATCCCGCTTGAAAAAAGCAGGGCCTCTGCCATTGAAGCAACCCGTAAAGTACAAAGCCTGTGCTTCATGTCGTTTCTGGTGGTTGGTACAGCCGCTGTTTTTGCACCTGAAAATATGGTGTGGGCGGCGGTGTTGGCGCTATTTGTGTCGCTGAACAACACATATACCTCCTATCTGGTACAACAGGGCAAATTTTCGGTTCTGTCGTTGTTTTTCATTGTCCGTGCCGCGCTGATCGTCGCACTTCAGGTGGCGTTCGCCTATCTGGATGTGCCACAGGGTCTTGTTCTTGCGACAGTCATCGGCGAAGGCATCACGTCGCTTTATCTTTGGATTACAAATATTGCAGGGACACCCGGCAAACACTTCGTGCCACGCGCGGGACTTCGACTTGCCAGATCCACACCGTCTTTTTCGATCTACGGCACCTCACAGGAACTGATATCGGTCGCGGCATTTTTTGCCCCGTTCCTGCTGTTCCGGCATGTCTATGATGAAGGAATAGCCGCCCAATACGCAATGTCGGGCCGCTTGATCTGGGCACCTGTTGTTCTGATGGGTGCAAGTATAAGTCAGGTGATCTATCACGAAATAGGCAAGGCAAAAGAGATCGACACATCGTTGATCCAAAGCGTGCTGCCGCGCCCGACACATATTGCGGCACTGGCCGTCCTGTGCATCCTGGCCTATGTCGGTCGCGATGTAATGCTGATTATTCTGGGACCGGCATGGGAGTTATCAAGCGACCTTTCGCCGTTGCAGATGATCTGGGCGGCAGCGTTCCTGCTTGCAATACCATCCCGCACGATATTGCGGGCGCTACACTTGCAAAAATTGCAATTAGCAATTGATATTGGCGTCGTCATAGGAATCGCAAGTTTAGGATTAATTCCTAAAATGCCACCCCTACAACTAATGATAATCATCACAATTATAGGTGTTCTTCAAAATATTGGACTATTTATATGTGGCCGATACTCTTTGGAAATAAAAAATAAACTTGCGAGATTGTTATGAAAAAAGAACATTTTCTTAAAATAGCTGCTAATTGGGGTCGACTCCGGCTTAGCGCCCTATTCTGCTCTCAGCCAGAGTCGACCCCTCATTTTTTGATCGTTGCCCTCGCAAACACTTTTGTTTATCAATATGTTAAAAAAAGTATCTATATCGCAATGAACTGCATCATCGTGCCCGGCGTGACAATCGGAAACAACGTCATTGGCGGGGCCGGAGCCATTGTGACAAAAGATGTCCCTTCCGATACGGTCGTAGCAGGGGTTCCGGCGCGCAAAATAAAAAGTGTGGGCGAGTATCTTGTGTCGGTGCAGGCAAGATCGCTTGGCTTTGGAAACATTCCCGCTGCTGAAAAGCCGCAAAAACTCAAAGATTATTTCAACAGGAACGAGACACGTTGAAGATACTCCGGTCCACCATAATTACTTATTATATGTTCATCATATTTTTTATGATGGCAGTCGGGTATTATTTCGAATTTGCAAGAAACCTTGACCTGTATCAGGATAAAGGACAGTTTTTCGAATACGCCTTGAACTGGCGCGACCACTTCAGATATGTAGCGATTGCAGATAATTTTGGATATTATGACTATCAGCTTTTGGCTGTTGATAATAATTTCGGTATCGCAGCCTTGTACTATTATATCAGCGATTTTAGGTTTGATCAAACAATATCGGATTATTCCGAGGTATCGTTATACGTCAACTCTATAACAATATTGGCATCTTTGGTTGTTTATATCAAGATATGCGATTTTTATGATCTGGGATTAAATGGAAAGTTGACGTTTTTTGTAAATTTCCCATTTTTATATTTTATGCAGCTGATCAACAAGGATGCTATATCAGTATTTGCACTGTTACTGATTGTATATCTGGGTATCAAACAAAAATACTTCTGGATATTTGTCCTTGCGATCGTGTTTGCGTTGATACGGATCCAGTTTCTTGTTTTCGGAATAGGATATCTGGCCCTTTTGATGTGCAAGACACGAAAACGGGCTGCTTTTATATCGTTTCTGATTTACACTGTGACATCACTTTTTGCAGGCTATGTCGCCGGAATACAGGTATTTGTTTCGTCGGAAACCCTCGGCGACGGTTTTAGCGGTTTTGTCGCAGATTTTAGCCGTAGATATTATGTTGGATATTTTCTGTTCAACCCGATACGGATATTACAAATGCTCTACGATTTTTCCCTATCATTCTCGATTTTTACCGAAACCGGCGGCATTGATACGGCGCGGCTGTTGCGGTTTCCGCAATTATTGGCGGTGATATATTTTGCACCGGTCCTGATTAGCGCGTTTTCTAGGTTTTTTGCGTCGGTGCTTCGTGGCACTTCTCCGGTGTTGTTTGCAGTCCCTGCGTTCTTGCTGGCCTGGTTGATGAATCCCACAATCAATGCACGTTACTTTACATTGATTGTGCCGGTTCTGATTCTCGCAGCATTAATCGAAAAACGACGCCCGCCTGCACGACACGGAAGAACATGACAAATCGACAGCACATGCGTCCTATGTCGTAACCGCTTCATTGATAGCGCATGTCATGCGGTTTTACTGCCGGTGACGGCTGCCATCGGTTTCCAATTCCACGGGAGCAATTCATCGAGCCGGTTGATCTTGTGGTCGTGTATGCGTTCGAGAATGTCAGCGAGGTAGGCCTGCGGATCGAGGCCGTTCAGCTTGGCGGTTTCGATAACGGTCATTGCGCGGGCGTGAGTTTCCGCGCCGGTATCAGCCCCCTCGAAGAGCCAATTTTTCCGTCCAATTCCAATCGGGCACCGGGCGCGCTCGGCTGGGTTGTTGCCGATTGCGACACGCCCGTCTGTCAGGAACAGGCTGAAGGCCTCCTGCCGACTGAGGCCATATCGGGGGGCCTTGGCCAGATTACCTTTGCCTGGAATGTGCAGTAGCTGTTGTTTTGACCAGGCAAAGAAGGCCTCGACCTTTGGCTGGCTCAACTTTTGACGCGCCGCATGGCGGACATCAGCAGACTGGCCGTTGATGTCACGCTCTACATCATAGAGCTTGCCGATCCGGTCGTGCGCCTCGCAAGCGATCTCGGATTTGGTCGCGGTCCAAAAATCATGGAAGTCGCGTCGCAGATGCGCCCAACAGGCCGCTTCGCGCAAACGCAGCACACCATGGGGATCAGGCTCGTAGAGCTTGGCATAACCCTTGTAGCCGTCCGCTTGCAGGATGCCGCAGGTATCTGCCAACTGGCTGAGAACATGCTTTTGCTTCCAGTTCGGTGCGAACCGATAGACAGCACCGGGCGGTGCTGAACCGGCCCACGGTCTTTGATCGCACACATAGGCCCAGATGCGGCCTTGCTTAACACCTTTGCCAAGTCCTTTGTCGCGCCTTGAACGATCCAGAACCCGGATCGGCGTGTCGTCCACTGCCCGGCAGGGTATTGCATAGCAATATTCCGAGAGAGGGCATGCAGCAGATCACTCCCCATGATTTCAGCCTCAATCCGTTCGATCAGCGCCTGCAGGGCCTTCATTGCGCGGCCACACCAGCCGACCAATGTGGTCTCAGGAATGTCAGCCCCCATGCGGGCAAATATCTCGTGCTACCGGTACAAAGGAAGGTGATCGTCGAACTTCGAGACCAGCACATGCGCCAGCAGGTTCGGCCCTGCCATGCTGCCGGGAATCGGACGGCTAGGTGCTGGTTCCTGCACCATCTTTTCGCAGCGACGGCAGGATCAAGCTCCCGCCGTTCACGCAAGGTCGCATCAGACACACACGGGCGGCGGCGCAATACGGGCGCAGAAGGCTCCTCTGGGAGAGGTTCGTCCTGCCCTTCATCTATGGGGGCATCATCGTCTTCAGCCGCCGCAACCAGCAGGTCTTCGAGCGCCAATTCCAGTTGCTCAATCTCGCGTTCAATCTTTTCCGAGGATTTGCCAAAGGCAAGTTTTTGGAGTTTGGCGATCCGCAGGCGGAGGGCCTGAACCAGCTGATCATGAACGCGCAGCGTGGCCGACATCTTAGCGTTTTCCGCCGCGATCTGGGCATTTTCCGCCTGCAAAGTAGCGATCATCGCCCGCAATTCGGCGGGATCATCTGGCAGTTTTTCAGCAGGTTTGGACATGCGCCTGACTACCAAAAGATAGACTCAAACACCAAATAAATAACGTGAATTGAGCGGCAAAATCACCCCACCCGCGCGGGCGGAACGCCCCAATCAGGACGCCGCCAATCCACCCCTTCCCAGAGCATCGCAAGCTGCGCGGACGTCATCCGCACCGCCCCATCTTGAGCGCTCGGCCAAGGGAAACGACCACGTTCAAGCACCTTGTAATAGGAGCAAAACCCCTGGCCATCCCAATACAACAGCTTGATCCGATCCCCGCGCCGCCCCCGGAACGCAAACACTGCGCCACTGGCGGGTTTCTGATGCAGGACATCTTGCGTTAATGCTGCCAGCCCCGCGATCCCTTTGCGCATATCCGTCACACCGCAGGCCAGATAAACCCGCACCCCAGTTCCCGGACCAATCATGCCGCGTTAACCGCTCGGATCAGCGCTGCCAGCGCAGCAGGATCAATCGTGCTTTCAAAATGTAAACTGCGCCCGTCATGCAGGCACAATTCAACAGCAACTGGAGGCGGAAGCTCAGCAACCGGTACCTGCGCCACCGGCCCTCCTGCAGTCACGCGCATGTCCAGCGGCAAGAAAAGCGCCCCGGCATCGGGCGACCACAGACCCTTCTTATTCAAATCATGCCGCCAAGCGTAAATCTGCTGCCGCGTCACCTCATGGCGCTGCGCCACCTGCGTCTCCGTCGCCCCGCCGATACCAACCGACGTAAAAATCTCAAGCTTGTCCTCGTCACGCCACAAACCACGCCGTTCCAATCCAAGAATTTCCCCGCGCATCGTACACCCCGCATAAGACACGTCGCTAACGACGTCGTTAAATACGTGTCTTAGCTCAACGCGCCAGCGTCAGGCAGGCGGTCCCAATGGGGCGGTTACCCTATGTCACTGCGTCCGCGAGAATCTTTTCGAGCCGGTTAAAAAGAATTTCAGATGCGTAATTCTGTTCGAAATACGCTCTGCCATTATTGCCGTATTGCTGACGTTGTGTTTGTGATGACTGTACAAGCGTAGTAATAGCCTGCGCCAGCAATTGTGGTGATTGCGTCGGGGCAACCACACCAGCCTGCGCTTCTGATATAACGCGGGCCCCTTCGCCGTCCAGCGATGCAATAACGGGTTTGCCGCAAGCTAAATAAGTTTGTACTTTATACGGCACCGTAAGAGCAAATATATTATTCCGTTTCAGGCTGACCAGCATCGCATCTGCATGTGCGAAAAAATGCGGCATACGGGATTCTGGGAAACGACCGAGAAAATGAAACCTGTTGTCCAGTTCTGTATCTTTGACACGGGCGATCACGCGGTCGCAGTCGCGTCCGGACCCTATAATAATCCACTGGACATTATGCAGGTCTCCCAGCTCTTTTGCTGTCGCGATGATGGTATCGAAATCCTGGCTTTCACCGATATTGCCTGCAAATATTATCCGGAACCCCGTAGCAGGCATCATTTCGGCTTCTTCAGACTGCATGTCGGGTGTGACAGGCTGATACATTTCTGCTGCTGTATTGGGAAATACACTGACTTTGACGGACGGAACACCAAACCGCATGATCATAGGTGGAAATGCGTCGCTCTGGACCATGATATGATCGGCCTGCCGGTATATCCATCCGCACAGCCATGTCAGCGGCTTTATGATAACCGGGCTGCGCAGGTTAAGCGAGTACGTTGCACTTTCCGGCCAGATATCCTGTACCCAATAGACCAGAGGCACCTTGAAACGGCGCTTAAGATATATGCCGACAAGCGCCTGAAACACAGGTGATGGCATTGACACAAAGGAAATATCCGGTCTGTGTTTGCGGGCCACTTTACGGGCGGTCCAAATCCCGGTAACAACAAAAGCAAGATAATTGGCGATCAGTTGAATGGCGCGCTGCCCTCTTGCAATGGTCCAGGCCCGGTGAATACGGACACCACACCAGTCATCTTCCCGGCGGGTCTTGTTGGAATATCCATCGGTAAAAACACCTTCGGGATAATTTGGAACACATGTAATTACGTCCACATCATGCCCTTTATCGACCAAAGATCGTGCCAGAGCATTATTGGAAAACTGTTCCGGATAGAAATATTGCGAAATGTAGGCTATACGCATAGTCTTCCTTTCGAACTCGGCTTTCGCCAATGACTTACGGAGTGCATTATCACATGTCGAACATTGCTGTAACAGGAGCAACGGGCTTCATAGGCGCGGCGGTTGTGGCGGATATTACCGCGCACGGACATCATGTAACAGCCTTGACGAGAGGGGCAAACCCACAACCGGACACCGTCAGCATTCAATGGCACTCCAATACGGATTATGCGTCACCCGCAGCGATGACCCGCGCAATTGCGGGGACCGATTATGTTATTCATCTTGCAGATGATGCAACGCGCAATGGTGATCATAATTCCGAAGCGGCGCTGGCAGTAGCTCGTGCGCTGTCCTTGGCAATGCAGGCCAATGGTCAGAAACAGCTTATATTCGCCAGCAGTATCTACGCCCGGATGGGAACAGCGTACGGGAATAAAAAGAAAGTCGTGGAAGATTTCTTTTTAAAAGAAACAGATGTCGAACCGATCATTTTGCGATTACCACCGGTCTACGGTCCAGGATGCGGTGGCGGTTTTGCAGTCCTGAGCGGCCTTCTACGACGGGGACTGCCCTTGCCATTCGGCAATGCCACAGCATTACGCGCCTATATTTCCCTGAAAAATCTTTGCGCTCTCATAGAACATATCGTTTCACTCGAACTGGACACATGGACCGCAGCGGCAGGCCAGATCTATGAACCCAGTGACGGGAGCGCCATCGCGACAAATACACTTGCCCGCCATATCGGCATAACACTCGGGTCGCCGGCACGCTTGTTTTCCGTACCGCAAAGCCTTTTGTTGCTCGCCGGAGGACTGACTGGCAAACGAAATGCCGTCGAAGCGGCACTTTCACCTCTGGAAACTACGGACAACGGAAAACTACAGCAAATTCTCGGGTGGCATCCCGTTGAACACCCGCCCGAAAGCTTTGGTTTTTTAACAAAAGACACGGTCTAAAGAGATTTGGCAGCATCCCCCTGACCTGCGCCCAATGCGGTTTGAGCAATAAGTTTCATATCCTTTCCAAAACTTTGAGTTTTAATATATGTAGCGTCGGTTTCGGCCAAAAGTTTTGGCGTCGACATATCGATGCCCAAAACCTGCGCCGGTCCAGTGATACCCGGTCGAACCTTGAATACATCGCGTCTTTCACGTTCGGCAATTAGTTCGGTTTGCGTTACAAGACATGGACGTGGTCCGACAAAACTCATATCACCCAAAAGGACATTAATGATTTGGGGTAATTCATCAATTTTCAGGCGGCGGATGATACGGCCGATTTTGGTAACATGCGCACCGCCAATTTCGTGGCTTCCTACACTTTTTGTACCAGTAGCCATCGATCGTAATTTCCACAGCGTAAATTTTTTCATATTGCGTCCCACGCGGGTCTGTAAAAAAAGCGGAGATCCAGGTGTTTCCAAGCGGATTGCAATACATGCGATCCCGCACAGAAGCAGAGCTACTGGCAGCAGCACAAGAGCAAGAAAAACGTCAAAAAATCGTTTCACAAGATTTCCTTTTTGAATAATGTTACACAACACATGCAGACCACTAAATGTATTTTACGAGAGATATAGCTAAAAGTTGACGGGGCGGTAAAAGTCAATTCATTTTGTACGCTGTATCGGTTATAATTTGCATGATTACATTGCGCGATAGACGGACCGGTGAGTTGGGTTGAGTGCAGAATACCCCTATAAGGATTTTTGGCACCCTTTTAGGCTCTAAAACAAGCCTCAGTCATCTTTCGTTCCGAGATATCGATAGATAGTGGCTTTGGAGAGGCCGTAGTGAGCCATTAGATCTTTGATTAGGGTGCCCTGTTGGCGTTTTTCGCGTAAGGTTGAAACCTGATTGTTTATAAGCGCTGGTCGTTTTCCGAACTGTACGCCTAGATCGTTGGCTTTTTTTTAATCCCATCCATTTGGCGCTCAGCGCGGATCTCGGTTTCAAACTGCCCGATTGGCCTTGCAGTTACCCACAAGTCGTGCGGCAAATTGATTCACCCAGCAGACTTCGCCTTGTCCGAATAGGCCCAATCATGATTCGTGATGTTGCACTGAATAATCGAGGTGTGCAGATGGTGCAGAGTTGGGTGGAAGCAGAAACGGCTGAGTGCGATCTTGGGGACGCCCGGCTAAACCGGCGCCCTGGGGCAATGCTAGTGGCTCTGGGGGAACGACCGGGTAAATCGCTGCCGACGGCATTTCAAGATTGGTCGAAAATCAACGCTGCTTACCGCTTCTTTTCAAACGGAAATGTCAGTGAAAATAAGATCCTGGCGGTCCATTTTGCTGCCTCTGCCTTGCGCATCAGCGCAACTGACGGTCCCACTCTGATCCTTCAGGACACAACGGAATTCTCTTTCAAGCGTGCGGATCCGCAGAAGGTCGGGTTCACGCACGTGTCGACCGGGCGTAAGATAAAGGACGGGCGCTATCAGAAACATGCGGGCTCTGGGCTCCTGATGCATGCCAGCCTGGCTATCACGCCGGAGGGTTTGCCCCTTGGACTGACGCCGGCGAAATTCTGGGCGCGCAGCAAGTTCAAGGGAACCCGTGCCCTTAAGCGCAAGATCAATCCGACGCGGGTTCCGATCGAGCATAAGCAAAGCATGCGCTGGCTTGACAATCTGCGCCTGTCTACAAAATTGGCGAATACGCCCGAGCGCTGCGCGCATATCGGTGATCGGGAAAGCGACATCTACGAACTCTACTGTCTGGCTGGGGAACTCGGAACCGGGTTCTTGGTACAGAGCTGTGTCGACCGCTTGGCGGAGAATGGCGACACGACCATTGGGAAAGTGATGGCGCAAGTGCAATCCAGCGGCATCCACGAGATCCAGTTCCGAAATGCACAGGGAAAAGCCCATCGTGCGGTCCTGTCGATCCGTCACGCTTCGATGGGCGTAACCTGGACGGACCTGCGGGACACTTGCTGGATTACTGTAGCT
>TARA_R110000850_G_scaffold122010_3_pt1 | contig 18126 bp, 12 predicted proteins | sample TARA_R110000850 | Tara Oceans TARA_R110000850 (sample SAMEA4397586) | marine metagenome | biome: Polar Biome; feature: [SRF] surface water layer (ENVO:00010504); material: water (ENVO:00002006), including particulate matter (ENVO:01000060) such as... | depth 5 m | reverse complement strand
GCATAACTACTACGACGCATATAACGGAAACTTAGTTGAAGCAGATTACAACTATGTAACAAATCCGTATAATTCTGAAAAACACAAAGTAAAAGGCTTTCCCGCTAAATTAAGAAGTTACAACATTATTAAACCTGTTGTAGATTTATTATTAGGGGAAAAATCTAAAAGACCTTTTGCACATACTGTTGTTATCCGTAATTCTGATATGAAGGATAACCAACAAAAACTATTAACAGAAGAACTAAAAAAATACCTAGAACAAAAGTTTATTAATGAACTTAACGGAATGGGTATGGAAACAGGTGAGCTTTCTCAAGAGCAAATGCCATTAGAAGAGTTGAAAGAAGAAATTCTTACAAACTACAAAGATGCAAGAGCTATTATGGGTCAAGAGGCTTTAGATTATATGATAGATAAACTAGAACTACCAGATCATTTACAAATGGGGTTCTTTGACTGGTTAGTTTCTGGTGAAGTCTATTCATATAAAGATATCTGTATGAATGAGGTAGAATATGAAATAGTATCACCATTAGATTTAGATTACGAAAAGTCACCGGACATTCAATTCATTGAAGACGGAGATTGGGCAATCAGAAGAAAGATGATGAGTGTTAATGCTATTGTTGATTCTTTTTACGATGTTTTAAAACCAGACGAAATAGATAGATTAGAAAGCCCTAGTGGTAAAACGATGAACGGTATATTATCTCCGTTTAATCGCGATTCTAGATCTATGGACACTGAACGATTTGCTGAGGTACTACATGTAACATGGAAATCATTTGCTAGAATAGGAATTCTAACTTACTACGATGAAGTAGGTCAAGAACAACAAATGGTAGTAGATGAAAAATATAAATTAGATTCTGAAAAAGAAGAGTCTATAGAATATTACTGGGTTAATCAAGTTTGGGAAGGGTATAGAATTGACGGAGATATCTTCGTTAACGTTCGTCCTCATCAAGTACAAAGAAACGAAATGTCAAACTTATCCGTTTGTAAGCTCCCTTATAACGGTCGAATCTACTCAAATCGACATTCAGATCAAATATCCGTCGTTTCGATGGGGGTACCCTACCAAATTTTATATAACATCTTTCATTATAGACTAGAACTTTCTATTGCTAAGAATAAAGATAAGATCATGTTAATGGAAATGAATACAATTCCTAAGAGACATGGTTGGGACGAAGAAAAGTTTATGTACTACGCAGATGCGATGGGATACGCTTTTATAGATTCTACAGCAGAAGGTAAACGTGGTGAAGCTGTTACGTTTAATCAATTCCAAGTATTGGATATGAGTTTAGGGCAATACATAGCCGCTCAGTTTCAATTACTACAATCTGTTAAACAAGAATGGGAAGAACTTATTGGTATCTCAAGACAAAGAAAAGGACAAGTGCAAGCATCTGATGGTATTGGAGCCACAGAGAGAGCTGTCTTTCAAAGCTCTGTTATGACAGAGGAATTGTTTAGACGTTTCGATAAATATGTAGAAAGAGAATTTAACGGTCTACTTGATACATCTAAAGTTGCCTGGAAAGACGGTAAGAAAACACAATACATTACTGGAGATTACAGAGAGGCTATTTTAGATATAGACGCTGAACTTTTCCAAGAAGCAGAGTATGGTGTGTTTGTTAAAAACAATTCTATCGAAAATGATAAAATACAGCAATTAAAACAAATGACATTATCATTTGCTCAAAATGGATCACAACCAGGAACTATTGCTGAGATATTAGACTCTAGTAATTTTGCACAAATAAAAGAAAAGCTTAATGAAGTAGATGCTGTTGAAAAGAAATTACAAGCAGTACAACAACAGCAAGCTCAACAAATGCAGCAACAACAACTAGAGGCACAAGCAGCAGCCGCGCAAGCAGCTCAAGCATTTGAAGCAGAGCAAAACCAACTTGATAGAGACAATAAGATACAAGTTAAAGAACTTGAAATAGCAGCTAAAACTATTGATCAAGACATGAACAATAACGGCATAAATGATGCTGTTGATCTTGAGCGAGTTAGAATCGAAAGAGAAAAACTACAGCAAAAAGAAAGAGAGATGCAATCAAAAGAACGCATGGAAAACAAAAAAATGGACCTTCAAAAGAAGGCATTAAGTAAGAAACAAACATAAAAAGGCTCTATATAAACACAAACAAAAGTTTGCATTTTATATATTGAAATTTAGTATAATTTAATTAATTTTGACATGAGTAAAGAAGACAACCTAGATTTATCAAAGATAAGCGTAAGCGAGCTCTTAGATGACCAGCAAATTCCAAGTACAGAAACTACAGAAGAAACATCAGAAGACGTAGATACTGAAACTTCTAAAGCAGACGAGACATCTGAAGAGACTACAGAAGAGACATCTGTAGACATTCAAGAGGATGACACAGAAGCACCAGAGCCTAATGAAGATTTGCAAGAAGCAGCAGACACATTAGAAACTGAAACAGAAGAATCCGAAGCTAGTATTATATCCACTCTTAAAGAAAGACTAGGGTATGAAATAGAAGGAGATTTTGAAGATGACTACGATGGTATAGCCGGTTTAACCAAAGCTATGGCAGAAAAGATTGCTGAAGAGCAATTTAGATCTGTGTTTCAATCGTTTCCTGATATTCAGGAATATTTAAATTACAGAGTATCTGGAGGAGATCCAGACAAGTTCTTTAAAGTAGCAGCAAAAGAAATTGATTTCGGAAAGCTAGCTTTAAACAAAGAAGACAAAGGTATGCAACGTAAAGTTGTAGAAAGTTTTATGCAAATGCAAGGTTTTGAAGCAGAAGAAATAACTGAAGCGATACAAGACTACGAAGATGCAGGTATTCTTTTAAAGAACTCTGAGAGAGCAGTTAAAAAATTAGCAGCACATCAAGTAAAACAAAAAGAGTCTTTAGTACAAGAGCAACAACAGCAGGCTCAAGAGACTGCTAAACAAACTCAAGAAACTTGGGGTCAGATAGGATCTATCATAAACAAAGGTAGATTAAGAGACTTTACAATTCCTGAGAGTGATAAAAAAAGATTCTATAATTGGATGGCAACACCAATAGATAATAATGGTAGAAGTCAAAGACTTATAGATAGAGAAAAATTAGATCAAGAGTCTATTCTAGCAATGGAATACCTTATGTATAAGGGACTTGACATATCTAAATTAGTAAGCGCCAAAGTAAATACAAAGCAAGCGGCAAGTTTGAAATCTAAATTGAAATCAGGCAATCCTACAGCTTCTAGAAGAATGAAGGGTAATAAAGGAGGATATAACAAGACTAGCAATGGTCGACCTAATATTCCAACTTTAGATAAGCTATTAGGCTAAACACGAATTTTTAATTTTAATCTTTAATATTTATTAAACATGGCAGCAGACAACGCAAAAAGACTTCGTTTATACGAAGACCATTTCAACGCAGAGGGAATGACAGATGAGAACTCGCTAGCGAGCGCTCTACTTACTCAGCCTGATGTATTATCACCTGTGATCACTCACTTGGCAGGAAAAGAAGACAAGAGGTTTCCTCTTTCTTTTCTTACTGAAGGAACTGGGGCAGTAAAGTACATCAACGACATTGAGTACGATTATCCAGTAATGGGTAGACTAAACAAAGCAGTTAGATCTAGTTCACTAGTTTCTGGATCAGGTGCAAATTACACACGATTTAAAGTAGCCTTTGATAGCAAATGGTTTATCAAACAATACATTATCGAAAGTGAAAACGGAATCCAGGCAAGAGTAATGGATGAACCATATGAAAACGCAAGTGGACAGTGGGTTTATACTTTACAATTAGTTACTGCAGATGAAAACGATCAAATCGGAGCATCTGATGTAGCTGGTAAAAACTGGGTACAATTATTCGCGCCAACAGCGATCTCTGGATCAGTTGGTAATGAGAGCAATTGGGTTGCTCCATCTAAAATGAGAAATCAAATTTCTCTTATCAGAAAGTCTTACCGTTATGAAGGTAATGCTCCTGATAGAGTTGTAAACTTTGAGTTTAACGTAGACGGTAGAAAAACTGCTTTATGGTATGACTTCGAAGAGTATCAACACATGTTACGATGGAAAGAAGAAACTGAATACGCTCTTTGGTATTCTAAATACAACAGATCTTCTGAAGGTGTCATTCACATGAAAGACGACAACGGAAAACCAATTCCACTTGGTTCTGGAGTATTAGAGCAAATTCCTAACGTAGATACTTACTCTACATTAACAGCTACAAAAATCAAGTCAGTAGTAAGAGATGCATTATATGGTGCTTCTGATGCTCAAGACATGAACATAGTATTGTTCACAGGTTTAGGTGGAATGGAAGAATTTGATAACGCAATGAAATCTGAACTAAGTTCTGGTACTTATATCAAGAACACAGATCCTTCTAACTTTGTTACAGGGTCAGGTACATCATTACAGTTAGGTGGATTCTTTACTTCATACAGACATATTGATGGTCACACAGTAACAGTGAGACACTTACCTTTATTTGATCATGGTGCAAGAGCATTGAATAGTCCAAAACACCCAGTGACTGGATTACCAATGGAATCTTACCGAATGATTTTCTTAGACATGTCAACTTACGATGGTGAAACCAACGTACAGATGGTATCTAGAAAAGGTAGAGAACTAGTAAGATGGGCAGTTGCAGGTGCTTCAGTACCTCCAGGATTCAACAGCGGTAACTCTTTAAGAGCTAACGACGTTGATGGTGCATCAGTTCACTTTATGAAAGAATGTGGTATCGCAATTAGACGAGCTACAAACTGTCTACACCTAGAATGTGTAAAATCATAAATTTATAAGCAGTCGGGGGAGTAATAGTACTCCCCTTTACTGTTTTGTTTAACATAGAAAATAAAATCATGAGTTCAAGAAAAGTAGTTTTAAAACGAAAAGCTAACGCAACAAATTTACCGGAACACGTTTACGCAGAAGCGAAACGAAAAATAGGTTCCACTTTTTCTAGTAATGGAGACTCACAAACAGGTCTATCCTTTGCAGAACAAAAAAAATACATGCCTCAAATAATTGGTGTCGACTCAACTGACATTAATTTTATGAAAGAGGTAAAAAAATATTTCCATAACATGACTGTTACTATTGAATCTACAGGAACAGATTTAGAAGTAGGAACAGATGAAAGTGGAGACCCATTAAATTTAATGGATTACATAAGATGGAAATTCGCATGTGCGCACCCATACGTAGCGCAGGATGAAAAAGAAATGAAATCTAATAGAGGTTACAAGTACTTTATCTATGATACCAAAATTGAAAAAGTTAAACAGCTATCAGGAGTTAGGAAAAGAAAAGAAGCTTACAAAGAATTTATAAAGGTTACCGCTAATGTATCCAAAATGGATCAATTATTACAAGTTTACGGATACGAGCCTAAAAATATGGATGAAGCCCAGAAAGAGATTACTCTTGAAGGAGAAGTAGAAGGAGATCCAACTCAATTTTTACAATACGCTTTAGATAAGAATTTAGAGCACCAGGCTTTCGTAAACGACTGCTTAACAAGAGAAGTCCTACGTAAGGTAGGTAATACTATATTAAACGGAGATGTGTCTTTAGGAGACTCTATGGAAGAAGCAATCTTGTTTATAAAAGACAAGAAAAATTCTGATGTATTAACAACCTTAAAAGCGCGTCTAAAAACTTTTAGTTAATTATGACAGTAGCAGAAATGCATTTTGCTGTAGAACAAGGTCTACAAAAAGTAGGTTCTAATTCCTTTGATACTTTTTTACCAGAGGAATTGGACTTTGCTTTAAATAAAATGCAAGAGCGTTTTATAAAACAACGCTTTTGGAATAAATCAGATCCAAAACAATCGGGATATTACGGTACTCAAAAACGTATTGACGATTTACGTGTATTAACTATATTAGATTATAGTGATGACGTTTCTTCAATGAGTGCTACTGTAGATCATGAGGATTTTGATTTACCAACAGACTACATGTTTTTAGTAAACTCTAGAGTTAAAGTTTATTATGATGATTGCGGAAGAGCAAAACTAGGAGCAGATGTTTCATCAGGCGAAATAGAAATAGAAGTAGACAAATATAAGAAAGAAGTTGTCTTACGGATTGTTGAGCCCGACGATGCATATAATTTGCTTGCAAGTCCTTTTGCACAATCAACACATAAAAGCCCAATGGGCATAATTTCAGATACGTTTATCAAGGTATTTACAAACAAAAGGTTTCTATTAAAAGGTGTAAGCTTAGATTACATTAGGGAGCCTTCAGAAATTTCCTTATCTTCGAACCTGGATTGCGAGCTAGCAGAACATACACACCAAGAGATAGTAGATTTAACAGTTAAACATTTATTAGAAGCAACAGAGGCTCCGAGATACCAAACCAATTCAATTGAGGGATCTCAATCTGAGTAATTAATTTAATTTTAATCTTTAATATTTATTTATCATGGCAAAAAAAGAAGTCCTAATCATCAACAGCGATACTGCTGCTTCTTCTGCTTTTGAAGCTGCAAAGTTCGGTTACGCAAAAGACGGAGCGACTTTCTCAGCTGCATTAACAAGCGGAGACGACAACGTATCATTATTCTACGGATCTAAAAATGTAGGTCCAATCAGCGAAGGTAACATCAAAAAAGTTACATCTATAGCATATAGCGCTGGAACAGCACAATCCTCTACTGCAACAGTTGCATTAGAATCAGGAAGTGCTTATGTAAAAATTATCAATACTACCAAAGGTACTATGAACCTTCCAATAAAAACCTTCGAAGGTGCAAGTGCTGCAATTATCGAAGCTCTTATGGATGTTGAGTTTGCTAAGTCAAGCTCTGAGTTCTATGGTTTTGGTGCAAGTATATCTGGTGCTGTTATCACAATTACAGCTCCTATTGACTCACATTTCAGATTAGCTGGAAATGACGCTAGTTCATTTGCTTACGGTACAGCAGCTGTTCCTTCTGTAGGAACTGAAGCTAAAGTAGCTCAAGCAGAATTAGGTGGATTCATTGACGGTGGAGTATTTGGTCTTGGTGGTACAAACATCAAAAAACCAGCATCTGTAGTATCTGGAAATTACGATTTAGTTTTAATTGAAGCTGAAAAAGTAACACCATCTAAAGCAGTTGGAAATGCAAAAAATTATGACACTTTCATTATTGAAGTATATGTAAAAGACGGCAACTCTACTGTAACACCAGCGGCTATTGTAACCGAGGTGGAAAAACTTAAATAGACAAACTTATAATATAATTGTTTGTTAGTTTTATTGTTAGTTCAAAGGAGGGGGCGGTTTTAAAACTGCTCCCTTTTTTATTACAAAATAACAGACAAATTAAAATTTAGTATTTTTGAGAAACCATAAATCAAACAATTGTGAAATTAGAAGACGTAATAAAACAAAAACTAATAGAAAACCCAAAATCAAGTTTTAGCCAAATAGCAGAAATAGTACAAAAGCACCATACCGGAGAAATGTTTTCTCATCGTACCCTACGACGTAAGGTAGCAAAAGTATCAAGACACGAAGCAATAGATGATGCAAGGGTACCAACAACATATAACTATAAAGGAGAAAAACCTATTACCTCTTTAGCAGAGGCTGTAGATTTCTTTAAAATAGATCTTAAAAAATTTGAAGTAACTGGTTACACATGTAACGCGTGGGATGTTACTTCACAAAAAGGAAAGAAGACTAACTATCAAGTTAAGCTTACTTTAAAACCACGTGAAAAAGAAATAGATTATAAAGAACTAAGAAAAAGCTTAGACTCTGCGATATCTACTATAAATGTAAAAAGAACACCTGGCACTAATCATGGCGTTCTATGTCTGGCAGATTTACATATAGGAGCGGATATACAGAACTTAGCAAAAACCCAGGACTTTAATTACAAAACAGTAATAGAGTATTTAAGAAAAATAGCAGACAAAGTAAATGAAAGAGGGTACAAGAAAGTGTCAGTTATCTTTCTAGGAGACTTTATAGAGTCATTTACGGGACTTAATCACATCAACTCATGGAAAAGCATGGGGAAAGGATTATATGGTCACCACGTCGTTATTTTGGCTTATGAGATAGTAAGAGATTTTTTAGCAGCAGTTAATAATTTAACAGACGTGTATATGGTTGCAGGTAATCATGATAGATCTACCTCTGATGCAAAACACGATAACGAAGGTGATGTTGCTGGACTATTATTTTATATGGTTAAACAAACCTATTTAAAGAAAAAGGTTAATATTGAGTTTTCTTCTATTATTTTAAATAGAATGATAGATGGTATTTTTTACGTAATGACTCACAACCATCATGGAGTATCTAAAGGAGATATAGGAAAAGTATTTTTTGAGTATGGAGATCAAAACTCTTATAACATTTTACTAGGAGGTCACTGGCATTCTAGAAAATCTAAAAAGGTTTTTCATACTTTAAATGAAACTTATCTAGATCAAGCAAATTATCGTGCTGTAGATATTGCCCCATTGTTTACCGGGAATTTTTACAGTGAATCAAATGGTTGGACTAGTAATGCTGGTTTTAGTTTGATTGAAAACAATGGTAGTGGTAAACCTAACATATTTGATTATTCTTTATAATGGCTGCAGGATCACACAATTTTAAAATCGAACAAGGAACAACCTTTAATAACACTCTTACATATAAGCAAGCAGATGATACTGCTGTGGATATAAGTGGTGCGCAAATAACTTTGAAAGCAAAAGATAATAGAAGTGATAGTACACTTGTTCTTGACTTAAGTGTAGGTAATGGAATAACTATTACTAATGCAGTTGCAGGACAATTTACTATTAGTATTCCTTCTTCTACAACTGCTAATTATACTTGGAACAGAGCTGATTTTGATTTAGATCTTACTTTATCATCTACTACTGAGAGATTAATATCCGGACAAATACAAATAATTAAATCTGTAGCATAATGGCTAAATACGTAAAAATATCCACACCAGCAAATAATGAGGTACATGTTAATTCCTCAACTAAAAATAAAATTGTAACTTCGCAAAACCAGGTAGTAGTTACCAGTGTAGGTACTCAGGGACCTGCAGGTACAGCATCTACTTCTGAAGTTTTCACTCAAGCAGTAGCATCTAATGAATGGGTTATTAATCATTCACTAAATAAAAAACCATCAGTAACAATAGTTGATTCAGCAGATACAGTAGTGGTAGGAGCAGTTGTTTATAACACAAACAGCAGACTCACAGTAAGCTTTGAGGCAACGTTCTCGGGAAAAGCATATTTAAACTAAATGTATAATATAATTAAAAATAAATAATCATGGCTGAAATTAAACACCTTGTTGATATTAACCTTAGTGGTAATCAACTACAAAATGCATCTATACACCCTTTAGGGACTGCTCCTAGTGCAAGTCTACAAGCAGGTCGTATATATTTTGACACCTCACCTTCTGCAGAAGTAGACTATAGATTAAAAGTTTATAGTGGGTCTACAGGGGGATGGCTAGAAGTAGGCGATCCTGTTTATGACGCAACATTAACTGTTACTGCAGGAACTCTTTTAAGTTTTGGATCTGGACAAACCGGAACTCTTACTTTAAATCAATCTGCTAATAAAGCATTTACAATTAATCACGACGCTGTGTCAGCAACAGCAACTGCTGGAACTGCCTCAACATTAGGATTTGGAGAGTCATTTAATAACATATCTACAACTTACACATCAGAAGGTCACGTAGACACAGTTACTACTGTTGCTACTACTTTACCTAGTTTAGGTACAGCGTCGGGTACAGCGCTTGAAGGTGACACAGATGTTGCAGATGTATCTAACGCTCATTTACTTACACGTTTAGCTGCACTAGAATCATCCGGTGGCGCTGCAAATGAAAACATTGTTATAGGTGCTGACTCAGGAGATACTATTGTTCTTACTGGAAACTTAGTTGTATCTGGTACAACCACAACAGTTAACTCTGAAACAATCAATTTAGCAGATAACATTATTACTTTAAACAGTAATCTTGCAGGTAACGTTGATCCTACTCAAAACGCAGGTCTTGAAGTTGTAAGGGGTACTGAAAGTGATGTACTTATTTACTGGGATGAAAGTGATGACAAATGGAAGGTAAATGATGGTGCTGTTAAAATTATTGCTACAGAAGGTAACATTGCTTTAGGTACTCATACTACTGGAAACTATGTTGCTACTATTACAGGTAGTACAGGTATTGATTCAACAGCTGCAACAAGTGGTGAAGGAACTACTCACTCTTTAACTCTAGATTTAAATGAACTAACTGCCGCTACAGGTATAGTAAGTTTAGCAGGGGTAGGTGCAAGTAGTGCTACTAAGAAATTTACTATAGCTACTGTAGCCGCAGAAATTCTTAGTGACGTAAGTGCAAGCACAACTGTTGGCGATGATACTGCAACTGTTTTTTATATAGATCATGGACTTGCTTCTAATAAAGTAATTGTTCAATTGTTTGATGCTACCGGTAACACTGTTATTGCAGAAGTTAGACGAGGTGTTAGTGATGCAAGTAATACAGTATCTACAGATCATATAAAAGTTAGTTTTAATGCAGCTCCTGCATCAGACGCACAAATTACAGTTTTAATACAAAAAATAGCGTAATAACGTTATTTAAATATTTGGTAGATTATGGCACAAAAGTTCTTAACAGATATAGAGGTTTCTGGTAAATTATTTACTACAGATATTGTTGGTATTGGTGTTTCTACACTTGCAGGTCAAGAAGGTTCTGCAAATGGATCACCAATACTACAAGTAGGAAAAACAGGAAGTACTGGTTCTTATAATCTTGTTGCCAGGTTTGGCACTGATCAAGATCAAGAAAGTAGTGGTGCTTCTGTTTTAATTAACGCAGGTAATGACAGAGGTTTATTAATATCTGCTGGGAGGGGAAACAGCAACAGAGCAATATCACATTTAAATTTAATACAGTATGATGGTAGTGAGTTAACTGATGGTATAACTTTATCTCAATACGCAGCAGGTTCTGCAGGAGCAACTAGTGGTACATACATAGGTATGGGAATATCAATTCCTTTACAGCCTTTATCTATAGAAAATTCTGTATCTCCTTTAATAAAAATAAGAAATACAACTAATGGAGGAGGAGCAGGTATTGAGTTTAATGATAATGGAACATCTACTGATACTCAAAACGGACAAATAACATACTATCACGCAGACTCCGCTTCTCAAGGAGGGGGTTCTTCTTTTCATCTTACGGGAGAAAATGACCAAACTCTAGTTGTAGGCGCAAGTGGTTCATCTGGAAGAGTTGTTGTTAGCAGTGCTAATAGTTCTACAGAAGTTGGTTATGGTTTTTATGATGACGTAAATACCGGTATGACTAGGACTTCAGCTGATAATGTTTCATTAGTAGCAGGAGGAGTTAGAGGAGTAGGCGTAGGTACTACCGCAGTTAGTTTAAAATATGGAGGCGTTACAAAAATAGCAACTTCTAATACAGGAACAAATGTAACCGGAGAAGTAGTTGCTAGTGGTCGTGTTTCAGCTAGTGAATTTGACTTACCATCAGGTGGTAAGCTAGACTGGGCTAATGGTGATGCAAGAATAGTTGAAGGATTAGTTAATAACTATAGTCTATCACTTCAAACATATGATGGAACCAATGTGACTACAGCATTAAGACTTGATGGAGATAATACAGCAAGTTTTGCAGGTGACGTTAATATAGTTGGAAATACAGGCACAATTTTAGATGTGCAAGGATCGCTAGGACAATTGTTTTCTGTTACAGATTCTTTAACCGGTGATTTATTTAGTGTATCTGATGTTTCAGGATCGCCAATATTAAATGTTAATTCTAATGGAAATGTTGACATAGATGGTAAGCTAGGGATTAATAACAATGTACCTGCTTATAGTTTAGACATAGCATTAGATAGCGTAAATGATAGAATAAACGTTACTGCTGGCGGAGCACAAAAAGTTATAATAAATGGTTATGGTAATATTATTGCTTACGGTACTTTAACTTCTTATAACAATTCTTTAGGAGGTGGTGGTGGTATTTTTACTTATAAAGGAGGTACAGGTACTCAAACAATAGGTCATAGATTTCAACACGTGAGCGGTAATTTTACTGGATCAAGTGGTGATCAAACTATGATGCAGATTAATCCAACGATTAATCAAACTTCTACAGCAGGTTACACAGGTATAAAACTTAACGTAACTGAAACAGCTACTGGTTCTGGAACTAAAAATCTTCTTGATTTACAAGTTGGAGGAACTAGTAAAGCATCAATTTCTAATACAGGAAACGCAACTTTTGCAGGTGATGTAGATTCACAAGGATATACTATAAACGAATCAACGTTGCAAGGTTTTCATGATTTTCAATCAAGACCTATAGATGCAGATTCCGGTATGTTTACAGTTGGTGGTCATGGTATGGCATTAGGTTATACAAGAGCTATTTCAATGTGGTCCAGTACAGATGGCGTGTGGAATAGTTGGGTTGGTACAAACTTAAGATGGGACGGAACAAACTTTAAAAGAGCTTCTGACAATGGTGGTCAAAACTGGGGTAATATAGCTGGTATAAGATTTTTAGGTAACTCTAGTACATCAGGTGCAGCAATGCAGTTTATAATTGATCCGCCAGAACAATCAAGCGCACCAAGTGGAGAGCAGACTATAGGTACATCACTTCCAACGTCGATGACTGCATTATCAATAAATAATGATTTATCTGCAACTTTTGCAGGTAATATTGTAATGGCAGCAAACGCTACAGTTGATGGTGTAGACATAAGTGCTTTACCAACTACCTTTGCTCCTACTAATGCAGAACAAAATGTTCAGTCAGACTGGAATGCAACTAGTGGAGATGCTCAAATTTTAAACAAACTTAATAGAAAGTTTACAGATAATTGGGGTGATGATAGATTTGTAAGAACAGTTGGAGGTCCTGGTGCGAACACTGGAGATAAATGGGTTAGTTTATCAACCGTTGCTATAACTGGTGGTTACGAAAAAGTAAAAATTGAGTTTACAATTGGTTCTTATGATGATAACACCAGAGGTGATGAAAGAATAACAGTCTTATATGAAAATCACAGTAGTGCTCAAGAGGGTCATATTTTACATTGGTATTACGGAGATCAAATACCAACTTTATTTAAAGCGGTAAAATCAATAAGATCAGCAAGTTCAGGATTAACTAATACTTATGATCTTTATGTACAAATAGATGGTGCTTGGAAAGATACTTTTACAGTTCATGCTAAGTGGTGGGAAACTGGTGATGCTATAACATACCCAACTACAGCTGGTGGATCTACACCAACAGCAGGTAGTGATGATAAATCTTTAACATCGAGAGAAAGATGGGTTGATGCAGATAAGCTAGACGGTCAGCAAGGAACATATTATTTAGATTATAGTAACGCAACTAATACTCCTACAATACCTGCTGATCATGGTGATCATGATGGGTTATACTTACCTATAGGTGGAGGAACTTTAACAGGAGACCTAAAGATAAATACTCAAATTGGCTTTCAAAGAGATGGCACAGAGTACTCAAACTATATTAAATCTTCGCAATTTACTTCTGCAGGATATGATAATAGTGGATCACCCCCAAATGATAGATATTGGTTAGAGTATGGAGCAAAAGGAGGTCACCATTTTATAGTAAATACAGATGGTGGAGTTGATGCTGCAGCAAACACTTATGACCTTTTTACTATATGGCAAGGAGAAGTAGATGGTAATAACCTTTTTCAAGTTAACAATGTAGGTAATACAAGCGTTGCAGGTAATTTAACTGTAGGAGGAAATCTAACAGTTGAAGGAACAGTAACTACTTTAAACACAGCTACTATAGAAGTTGAAGATAATATTCTACAGCTTAATACAACACAAGCATCAACAGATACTGCAACTGCTACAACATCAGGTATATCTATTTATAGAGGAGTTGATGAAAATGACGTTGCTATAACTCAAGCTAGTTTAATATTTGATGATGGTGATGACACATGGGATTTAACAAATAAACTAAAAGTTGCTAGTAATTTAAATGTTGGAGGAAACGTTTTTACTATAGAAGCTAATAATCCTTATATAAGAGGTACAGGTACTGGCTCTATGCGAATAAAACATACATCAGGTCAAACTATGTATATTAGACCAGATGAAACTGGTTCTTTAAGTTTCTTTGAAGGAGCAAATTCTCAGTCGGTTTACTTTATGACAAAAACTCCTACTGTAGATGATACTACCAATGAGTCTGCTAAATTACTGTTTCACACTAGGTCTAAACAGTCTGATGGAAATGCAGTATCTAAGTATGCTACTATAAAGCACCTAACTCACGATATAGGATACAATTACACAACGCTAGATTTTGCAGGAAGTAATAAGTCTAAATTTAATATGCCTATTGAAGCGGCGGGGGGTTTATATTTTACTGGTGATACACACATGGGTTTTATACCTCATCCAAGAGGTGCTCAATTTAGAAGTGATAGCTCTGCTCTTACGGGTTATATAAAAATAGAACTACCAACAGATATAGGTACAACCCCAGATGATATGGTTTCTTTTTACGTAGATGTATATGATTACACTACAAATGAAACGATTTCTGTTTTTATAGCAGGTTATACTTATACAACAACAGCAACAACCGCTTCTTACTGGTATAATCCTACCGCTATAATTACTACCAAACAAACGGCAAAAGATTTTAACGTAAGGTATGGTTATGATGGCACGCATTTTTATGTAGCTATAGGGGAAACAACCTCAGTCTGGTCACATCCAAGCATAGTTGTTAGAGATTTTCAATGTTCTTATAGGTCAAACGTAGAGCATTATATAGATGGTTGGGATGTAAGTGTAACAACAACTACTTTAACAGGAGTTGACGAAACACAAACAGGTAACTTGCCTCAAGCTAAACATGCTACAACGGCTGGTCGTGCTGATACTGCTACAGCTCTACATAATGCAAGAACTATTGGTGGTGTTTCTTTTAACGGAACAGCTAATATTAATCTACCGGGTGTTAACGCAGCTGGAAACCAAAACACAAGTGGGTCGTCTGCTTCGTGTACTGGTAACTCAGCTTCAGCAAACTATGCTAGTGATTACTCTAATTATATGCTTCGTAGAGATAATAGAGTTATTTCTCCTAGTGAAGACGCAGCTAGTAGGATGAGGTTTGGTTTTACTAGTTGGGGTAATGACAACTCAGCTCCATACGCCGATTTCTTACACATGCGAAGTTATTCAGACACCTCTGGTGGTTCTGACAACTTAGTAATGTTTAAGAAGAGTGGTATTGGAATGAGGATTTGGCAACAAGGCTTTGGATCTAGTACAGCTTATGCTAGTTATGAAAATGTATATTCAACGACATACGAACATAAGCAAGCAAATACCAATGTAGCTTCAGGGGCAACTAGAACAATAGCTTCTGTAGACGACGCATCTTTTGGAGTATTTTTTGATTTTCTTATAAAAAAAGGGACTAATGTTAGAGCAGGTACTCTTACGGTATGTCATGATGGAACAAATGTAGAGTTTGCAGAAACATCTACTATTGATTTAGGAAATACAGGGGAAGTTGTTTTAACAGCTGTCTTGTCTGGAGGTAATGTAGTTCTTCAAGCAACTACACAAACAGATAGTTGGAGTATAAAATCTTTAATACGAGCATTATAATGGGAATATACAGAGGTCCAAATACAGTAAAAGACGGTTTAATTTTTGGTTACGATACTGGTTATGGTGTTAACAGTAACAACGTTGGTACTAGATTCTATCCAGGGGAGCCTACAACAAATCTGTATACTAACTCTGATTTTAGTAGCGGGGAAAGCGGTTGGACTTTTGGTTCTTGGGATGGTAACATATCTCATGAAGCAACAACTGTTCAGGGACCTTATGGAAATACTGTTTCTGCTGTAAAATTTACGGTAAACTCAACATCTTCTTATTCTCATTTTCATCAATATAATAATGGTAAATACACTAGCGGTAATTCTTACACACAATCTGCTTGGGTAAAAGGATATGGAACAATGTGGGGGAAATCTCATTGGGGAGGTAACACGCAATTTACTATGACAGGAGATTGGCAGTACATAACCTACACTGTAAACGCTACTACAACATCCACCGGTAACTTTCCGTATTGGGGAGGAGAAGGATTAACTGCGGGTACTGTTTTCTATATGACGGATGTACAGACAGAAGCAAATAGTCATGCTACTCCATATGTTAAATCAGGATCCACAACCGGCTCTAGAACTGATACTACAAGTTTAATAGATTTAAAAAAAACAATTGATATAGATGTTTCTAATGTTTCTTTTGGTACTACAGGTCAGCCTACATTTGACGGGACAAATGATTATATATCTAAGACTCGAAAACAGTATGTAGACGAACCGTGGTCCGTAGATATTGTTTTTAAACCAACTGATGATACTGACACATCTTGGAATGGTTTGTTTGGAGGCAATATAGGAGCAGGTGGATATTGGTTTTTTCATTCTGCTGGAAATCTTGCGCTTTATAGTTCAGTAGGGTATTTAAGTTATCGAAGTTGGACAAAAGCAAATACTTTTGTTGCTGGTGAATATCATCATCTTACAATAACTTTTAAATCAACAGGAGTAGGATTGACTGGAGATTTTGTTTTATATTATAATGGAGGAGAAAAAACAGATTCTTTTAGTTTCACTTTTGCTAATTCTTACAGTTTAGACTCACATTGGATAGGCATGGGATCTGGAAACAGATTTGGAACTAACGACGTAGCTATCTATAAAGAATATGATAAAATACTAACTGCTGCTGAAGTACAACAAAATTATAAAGCATATAAAAACAGATTTAATATATAAAACTATGGAATTTAGAAACAGACGATGGTTAGTTATACCAACTAACATTATAAACGATATAAACTTTAATGAAGTATTAGAAAGCGGTACACGCGGATTAAGAAAATCTATTGACCAATCTAAAACTTTTGTTAAATATCAAGTTAATGTTGTAATAAATACACACACAGAAGTTATAGCAGATCCAGAAACAGGAGAAGAAAGCTCTAACACTGTAGAAGCAGGAGTATACGGAAGACCTTCTATTTATAAAGAAGAGTATCCAGAATACACTTACTCTCAAATTAAAGAATTACTTCAAACTGACGAGTGGTTAGTAAACGATATGGAATAATATGGGAACAATAGCAGGACCAAATATAATAGAAGACGGTTTAGTATTCGGCTATGATACAGGATATGGTATTGCTGATAGTGATACCAATACTAGATTTTATGAAGGTATGCCTACTACTAATCTAAACGCAGATCCTTACCACACTACAAGAAGTGCAGGTGATACTATAACCTTATCTGGATGGGGTGGAGATACTGGTGAGGGTTCTTTTGAAGTTAATACAAGTCCACCAGGAGGCGGAATGATGTTTATAAACAATAATACTTCTAGCCCTGCTGGTAGTGGAGGTATGTATACTGATTTTCCAGCGACTAGATATACGTTAACAAACGGTGTAACATACACAAGAAGTTGGTGGGCTAAGTCAGATGATGTACGTACTGCAAGCGCACATATTTGTAGTTGCAATAGAGACTCAACTAACACTTATATAGTAGGAAGTACTGTAAGTTTAAACACAACTTGGCAAAGATATTCTTCTACATTTACTTACACAGGACCAACATCCACTGACTGGCAGTTTAGACATATTAATTATGATCAAAGTAAAATTTATATAGCTAATGTACAATTAGAAGTAGGAAGTGTTGCATCTGCTTTTGTTGATGGTACAAGATCTGATACAGGCTCTTTAGTGGATTTAAAAAAGACTACTGACATAGATCTAGGATATGTATCTTTTGATTCAACAGGACAGCCTGAAATGGACGGAACAGACGATTATGTAGACTTAGGAGCAGATTTAGAAGTATCCTCTATAAATCAAGGTTGGACCGCTGAATATGTATTTAATTCTGATACAGCAGATGTACTACAACATTTTAACGGATGTGAAGAAGATGTACATAATGCTGGTTGGATA
>TARA_R110000850_G_scaffold255469_3_pt1 | contig 18158 bp, 13 predicted proteins | sample TARA_R110000850 | Tara Oceans TARA_R110000850 (sample SAMEA4397586) | marine metagenome | biome: Polar Biome; feature: [SRF] surface water layer (ENVO:00010504); material: water (ENVO:00002006), including particulate matter (ENVO:01000060) such as... | depth 5 m | reverse complement strand
AACCAGGACTCGACGTCGGTAAAGCCGCCACCGTCGGCGTCTGAACTCGCTGCCCCGTTTCAAACAATGCGGCCCCTCATCGCCATGAGGGGCTGCATTCATTTATGTTCTTGAGAACCCGGTCGGCAATCTTCCAAGCCAAACTTGAAAAAACAATCGGAAAACAATTATCACCATGAGCTATCAGTCCGTCTTTCGCCCCGACATTTTCAAGAATCAGGTTGTCATCATCACAGGTAGCGGAAGCGGCATAGGTCGCTGCAGTGCACACGAACTAGCCTCTCTGGGTGCCACGGTGGCATTGGTCGGTCGCAATCTGGACAAGCTCGACGGCGTCAAGAAGGAAATCGAGGATGCAGGCATCTCATCTGAACGCATCAGTTGCCATGCCTGTGATATCCGCAAAGAAGATGAAGTCATCGCGATGGTTGAGAGCGTGCTCGCCCAACACAACCGTATCGATTGCCTGGTCAATAACGCGGGAGGCCAGTACCGACAGCCTCTGGAAGAAATCAGCAGCAAGGGATTTGAGGCCGTCGTGCGCCTGAACCTCTTTGGCGGCTTCATGGTCATGCGTGAGGTCTACAACCGCTGGATGAAAAACAATGGCGGCGCGATCGTGAACATGATTGCCGACATCTGGGGTGGCTGGTTCCACTATGGCCACTCCGGCTCTGCCCGCGGTGGCATGTGGACACTGAGCCAGACCGCCGCAGCCGAATGGGCCCACTCCGGCGTGCGGGTAAATTGCGTTGCACCGGGCGGTATCGCGAGCAGCGGCTTCGATACCTACGAGCCCCATGTGCAGGCCGACATTCTCAAGTATCCGCCATCAGTTCCCGCACAGCGTTATGGCAATGTCGCCGAGGTTTCCGGCGCCATTACCTATCTGCTGTCGCCAGCCGCCGCCTACATCAACGGCTCTTGCATCCGTATCGACGGCGGCGCGCCCAATGCACGCCCCTGGAATCCGCCGGAGCCGATGACCGACAACTTGGCTCACGACAAGTCGCGGGAGTTCGATGCATTCCATCTGGACACTCCGCCAAAATTGCTGACCGAGGGCGTCAAGACCAAATCTTCGCGCAGCTAAGCAAGCGCTTTCTCGTTGTTGTGCGATACACGAGGGCCTCCAGATGACTCTGGAGGCCCTGATCGTTTCTGCCGCGAAATCTCCCTTACCCTGACCGCTCAACTGTGGCAGCGCGTTGGCAGGGACGGTCTTTCTCTGCCGCCAGCGGCAATAGCCCACAGCGGAATTTGACTCCACCGAGTGATTCCACAACCCTAGGCCGCGATCATCAAATCAACAATCAGTACCCCGGTTGTTCTGCCCTGATCCAAGCCGCTGAAGTGGGCCAGAATCCGTGTCTGGATCTGCCTCGCGTGCCGCAGGTTTGATCAAATCGCGGCGCCGGGTTGCCAAAACAGGTGGGAGAAAAGCACTTGAGCAACAGCCATCCAGAAAACATCCCTGTCATCGTCGGTGTGGGGGAATACGTCGATCGTCCCGAGACGCTCGAGCAGGCTCTTGAGGCTCTAGCGCTGATGGCGCACGCGTTGAAAGCGGCAGACGCAGATGCCGGAGGCGGTTTTCTCAAGCGAGTCGAGTCCCTGGAGTTGATCGGCCTAATGTCATGGCCTTACGAGGACCCCGTGTCTCAACTTTGCACACGGCTCGATATAAGCCCCGCTAGAACCGTCAACGCCAGCATGGGTGGTGAAACGCCGATTCGTCTGGTCTATGAAGCGGCGGTTCGCATTGCCAAGGGCGAACTGAGCGTGGCAGCCATTGTGGGTGGTGAGGCCATGCATACTGCTGCTCGTTTGGCCAAAGCCGGGGGCAACATGGGGATCGCTGCAATGGTCAGTGGCGAGATGAATCCTTCCGCAAACCCCGGAAACTGGACACCGCCGGCACCCCGCGACAAGGCCACACGCTTTGCATCCAGCAGCTTCGAAATGAGCCCGATTGCTGAGCAGCTCGATGTCGTCGATCCTGCGCGGGTCTATCCCTTGTATGAAATGGCCGCGCAGGCGGCGTGGAATCAGACGCCCGCCCAAGGGATGGCCGAATCGGCCCAGCTTTGGTCTATGTACGCCAGCGTTGCAGCAGACAACCCCACCGCCTGGTTGTCCAAGGGCGCCACTGCAGAAGAAATAAGCGCCATCGGTCCGAAGAACCGTCTCATCAATTGGCCTTATCCTAAATTGATGACGGCCAACCCGATGGTCAACCAGGCCGCTGCCGTCATCGTCACCAGTCTGGCTGCGGCGCGGGCAGCAGGCATCGCGGAAGATCGTATCGTCCATATCTGGGGCAGTGCTCAGGCGCGCGAACCGGAAGACTGGCTGAAGCGCGACCGCTACGACCACAGCGCCGCACAGCTGATGGTGCTCAATCGCGTGATGCAGATCGCCGGTGGGAGTGCAGAGCATTTCGGGCCAGTTGAGCTGTACAGCTGTTTCCCCGTGGTTCCCAAGATGGCTTTAAGGGCACTTGGAAAAACTAGCAGTGAAATCTCGCCCACAGTCGCAGGCGGACTCACATTTTTTGGCGGACCACTGAATAACTACATGACGCACGCGCTATGCGCCATGGTGCGCAAGCTGCGCGAGAACTCCGATAAGCCAGGCATGCTCTACGGCCAGGGCGGTTACGTGAATAAGCACCACGCGATGCTGCTGAGTACCCACCCTGCCCCGACCCCACTCTCCATGGATGACTCCGTGCAGGCCGAGGCTGACACTGCTCGTGATCCGATCCCCGAAGTGCTGAATAGCTACGAGGGGCCTGCAAGCATCGAGACCTATACCGTTGCCTATGGTCGCGATGGCCAGCCACTACATGGCCTGGTTGTCTTGCGTACCCCTGAAAACAAGCGAACTCTGGCGAAGGTGCCAAGCGATGATGAAGCATCGTTGTCACTGCTGCTATCGACCCAGTGCAATGCCATCGGCAACAAAGGTCACGTTCGGATCGATGCTTTTGGCGACCTGATTTGGGAAGCCGGAGATCAGCCGAGGGATCGCAGTCAGCGCAAACTGAAGTACTGCACGGTTGAGCGTGAGGGACACCTGAGCATCATCACTATCAACCGCCCTGAGTTGATGAACGCCTTGCACCCGCAATCCAACGCGGAACTGCAGGAGGTGTTTGACGAGTTTGATGCAGACCCGGACCAGTGGGTCGCAATTCTCACAGGCGCTGGCGACAAGGCCTTTAGCGCAGGCAATGACCTCAAGTACATGAGCATGGCGATGATGCGCGGAGATCGCATCAGCCCGCCCCTGAAGGGCTTTGCAGGCCTTACGGCACGCTTTGACATGAACAAGCCTGTGATCGCGGCCGTCAACGGGGTTGCCATGGGTGGCGGCTTCGAGATTGCGCTGGCCTGCGACGTCATCCTGGCCGCGGACACCGCGAGCTTCGCCCTGCCCGAGCCCAAGGTCGGCATTGCCGCATTGGCGGGCGGACTGCTGCGTCTGCCGCGCCAGATTGGCGAAAAGCGCGCAATGGAAATGATCCTGACGGCGCGCAAGGTGTCTGCGAGCGAAGGTGAAACGCTGGGCTTCGTCAACAAGGTAGTGCCCGCTGCAGAGCTGATGTCAGAAGCCAGGAGCATGGCCAAGCTGATTATTGCCAACAGCCCGATGTCGATACGTGCTTCGAAAGAGGTCGTACGCGAAGGCCTGAACGAAGCGACCATCGCCAAGGCCTATGCCGAACAGCAGAGCTACCCGGCAGTCAAAGCGCTATTTAAGTCTGGTGACATCATTGAAGGGCCAACCGCATTTGCACAGAAGCGGGCGCCGAAGTGGAGTGGCCAGTAGTTGTCACTGAGCGAGGCGATGCTCGCTCGGAATATTGAACCGCCTCGCTTGCACCGGCCTTAAAAACTTCCGTCCCCGCCAAGTCCTGTTGGGCATGGCGGGGACGGAAGTCGCAATGGTCTTAATCAATTAAGACTGCTCAACGCAGGTCGAAGCGATCCAGGTTCATGACTTTGGTCCACGCACTGACAAAATCATCCACAAACTTTTTGTCTGCATCCGAACTTGCATAGACCTCCGCAATGGCGCGCAGCTGCGAGTTTGAACCAAAAAGCAGATCAGCTCGGGTCCCTGTCCACGCAATCTTCCCGGAAGCACGGTCCCTGCCCTCATAGATTCCATTGGTCTGCCCAGGCTTCCATTCCGTGGCCATATCAAGCAGGTGGACAAAGAACGCGTTATTCAACTGCCCTGGCTGATGGGTAAACACGCCGTGCTTTGACCCACCGGTATTGGCGCCGAGCACACGCAGACCGCCCACCAGAACCGTCATTTCCGGCGCACTCAAGGTAAGCAGCTGGGCCCGGTCAATCAGGGCAATGTCTGGCCTCATTGCATTGCCATCCGCGTGGTAATTGCGAAATCCATCTGAACTGGGTTCAAGCACGGCCAGCGCTTCTACATCAGTCTGCTCCTGTGAAGCATCCGTGCGGCCAGGTGCGAATGGAACCGACACCTGGTGACCGGCCTTGCCAGCAGCCTGTTCGATAGCGGTATTTCCAGCCAACACAATCAAATCAGCCAGAGAGATTTTCGCGTTCTCGCTGCCAGCATTGAAGGAGGCCTGGATGGATTCCAGCACCTTGAGCACCTGCGCAAGTTCAGCCGGCTGATTGACAGGCCAGTCCTTTTGCGGTGCCAGTCGAATCCGGGCACCGTTTGCACCGCCGCGCTTGTCGGAATCGCGGTAGGTTGAAGCCGACGCCCACGCGGTACTCACCAATTGAGACACGGACAGACCTGAGTCAAGAATTGCTTTCTTGAGGCCGTCAATCTGCGCCTGATTCACCAGCGGATACTCAACTTTGGGAACCGGATCCTGCCAAATCAATTCCTCTTTCGGAACCAAGGGTCCGAGGTAACGGGAAACTGGCCCCATATCCCGATGCGTCAGCTTGTACCAGGCGCGGGAGAATGCATCCGCAAATGCTTGCGGGTCATTGAGGAAGCGTCGGGCAATTTTCTCGTAGTCCGGATCGGCGCGCAGACCAAGATCGGCAGTCGACATCATCGGTGCGTGTGACTTGGAGCTGTCATGCGCGTCAGGGACATTTTTGACGCCACCCTTAGGGGTCCATTGATGTGCGCCCGCAGGACTCTTGGTGAGTTCCCATTCGTGAGCAAACAACGTCTCAAGGTAGCTGTGATCCCAGGTCACCGGCGTTGCTGTCCATGCGCCTTCCAGTCCGCTGGTGATGGCGTCGCCCGCCTTGCCGCTGCCCATGGAATTGGCCCAGCCAAATCCTTGCGCCTCCAATGCAGCGCCCTCAGGTTCGGCGCCAACGTGCTGGGGATCACCCGCACCGTGACATTTTCCGAACGTATGCCCGCCTGCCAGCAGGGCAACCGTTTCTTCATCGTTCATCGCCATTCGTGCGAAGGTTTCGCGAACATCTCGCGCTGACGCTGCAGGGTCGGGTTTTCCGTTAGGACCTTCCGGGTTCACGTAGATAAGGCCCATCTGAACCGCACCGAGCGGCTCCTGCAGATCGCGCTCGCCGCTGTAGCGCTCATCCCCCAGCCATTCGGCTTCCGGGCCCCAGTTGATGTCTTCCTCAGGCTCCCAAATGTCTTCGCGACCACCTGCGAAACCGAAGGTCTTAAAGCCCATGGATTCCAGCGCAACGTTTCCGGCGAGGATCATCAAATCGGCCCAGGAAATCTTCTGGCCGTACTTCTGCTTGATAGGCCACAACAAGCGCCGTGCTTTGTCCAGATTGCCGTTGTCGGGCCAGCTATTGAGCGGGGCAAATCTTTGTGACCCCGTAGAAGCTCCGCCGCGACCATCAGAAATGCGATAGGTGCCCGCGCTGTGCCAGGCCATGCGAATGAACAGAGGCCCGTAATGACCATAGTCAGCAGGCCACCAATCCTGAGAATCTGTCATCAGGGCATGCAAATCCTGCACAACCGCATCCAGATCAAGAGACTTGAAAGCCTCGGCATAGTTGAAATCTTGCGCCGTCGGATTAGCGCGCTCCGAATGCTGATGCAGGATCTTCAGGTTTGGCTGATCTGGCCACCACTGTGCGTTTCCGCGAGCGCCTGTAACCGCATGCTGCCCACCGACCGCGGCCATCGGGCATTTTGAATTGCTAGACATTGCCTTCCTCCATTTGAAAAATCGATTCGGAACTCAGACGACACAGTAGCTGGCAAGATGCGATTAAGGAAATTGTTCCTTATTGTTACTCTCATTAATCGAGACTATTGACTCAAAAAAAGCGAACTCAATGTCATTCTTCGCGAATCTTAGGAACAACCGACAGAGACTCAGAACTTTCCGCGCCAGCACACGGGCCGGGGAAGATCAGACATAGCCCTTACTCAGCGAACCTTCTCTTCAATCTTGGCCCAGGTGTCACGCAAGGTCACCGTTCGATTGAAAACCGGACGCTTCGAGCAATAGTCCCTGCGATCTGCAACGAAATACCCCAGCCGTTCGAACTGAAATACCTGCTCTGGATCGGCTGAGGACAAGGACGGCTCTGCCCAACAGTTCGGCCGTACTTCTAGGGAGCTAGGATTGAGGCTCGCAATGAGGTCGGCACCCCCTCTATCAGGCGCTTCTACGTTGAAGAGGCGCTCGTAGAGCCGCACTTCCACAGGTACCCCGTGCTGGACCGAGACCCAGTGAATTACACCCTTTGGTTTGACGCCGTCCGCCGAATCTCCACCCAGCGTTTCCGGTTCGTACCTGCACTGTACCTCGGTAATATTTCCAGCAGCGTCCTTCAAACATTTGTCGGCCACAATGACATAAGCGTTCCTGAGCCGAACTTTTTTGCCTAAGACCAGACGCTTGTATTTCTTATTGGCATCTTCGCGGAAATCATCACGCTCAATCCAAATCTCCCGCGAAAAAGGCAACTCGCGTTCCCGGAAATCACTGTGATTCGGATGACCCGCCGCCACGAATCGTTCCGTCTTGCCTTCGGGGTAATTGGTGATTACTACTTTGAGCGGATCAATTACGCACATCGCCCGCGGCGCACTTTCGTTCAATTCATCGCGCATAGCATGTTCCAGCATTGCCACATCTACTGTGTTGGCCGCGCGACTGACGCCAATCATCTCGCAAAACTTTCTTAGTGCAACTGCCGGTATTCCTCGTCTGCGCATGCCCTGGATCGTCGGCATTCGCGGGTCATCCCAACCGGATACATGGCCTTCGTCAACAAGCTGCTTAAGCTTTCGCTTGCTGGTAATGGTGTAGCTCAAATTAAGTCGAGCAAACTCATATTGCCGAGGAGAAGCGGGGACCGGCAGATTCTCAATGAACCAGTTGTAGAGCGGCTTGTGATCCTCGAACTCAAGGGTGCAAATAGAATGTGTAACACCGTCGATTGCGTCCGATTGCCCTTGCGCAAAATCATAAGATGGGTAGATGCACCAAGCATTGCCAGTTTGATGGTGATACGCCTTTCGGATTCGATACATGATCGGATCACGCATATTCATATTAGGCGCGGCCATGTCGATCTTGGCCCGCAGCGCACAACTCCCCTCTGCCAGTTCTCCTGACTTCATCTTCTCAAATAATGAGAGATTCTCTTCCACACTGCGATCTCTGTATGGACTGTTCCGCCCTGGAATTGTCAGCGTCCCCCTATTTTCCCTCGCCTCTTCCAAGGTCTGGTCATCCACATACGCAAGGCCTTGCTCTATCAGGTGAATAGCCCAGTCATACAGTTGCTGGAAATAGTGTGAGGCATGGCGCACTTGCCCTTGCCATTCAAACCCAAGCCACCGGACGTCTTCCACGATGGCATCGATATACTCCTGACTCTCCTTGTCAGGATTGGTGTCATCAAGTCTGAGGTGACACGTCCCTCCAAATTTCTCTGCCAATCCGAAATTGAGGCATATCGACTTGGCATGCCCGACATGGAGATAGCCATTTGGTTCGGGCGGGAATCGCGTAACGATACCCTCAGCAAACTGTCCTGCTTCTAGCTGCTGCTGGATAAGGGTACGTAAGAAATTGCTAGGGGAATCCGACACGCTATGTTCCGTCAACAAATTGCCCCGACAGGGCGGGCGCGGAGTATACCGGCAACATTCAGCTCGGCTGACTCACCCCGCCTGGGCGAGCCATTCCTCGGCCGAGTATTTCTCCTAGTATTTTCTTTATCATACAGTAGGTTGTGAGATATTCGACTCTCATGAAAGACCATCACCTGTCCCAATTTTCAGCGCCCCTAACCCTTCCGATGAGCGAATTCGCAGAGCAGGTCCTGCCCATCAAATGACCTCAGGTCAGAGTCAAGTCCATTGATGATCGGACTATGGGAGAGTCTCGAAGCCAATCTCGGACTGACCGGGCGGGTTACCTAAAGCTGGTAAGAACAAGACAAGGCTTTTTTGCAATCAAACTCTCAAGCATTTTTTCTTCTGGGCAACGCGCGAAGGCTTGGATTGCGCGCCAAGGGTGCCGCATTAGGGAAAAATGGCCTTACGCCCTATAAGTTCTTATAGGACACGCCACTCAACCTCACACCGGGCTCGCCGGTCGGCTAGTTTCGAGTTCTCAACTTCTAGGGAACTCTGAAATGAACCAGCTAATCTCCAGCGAAACGCACTTCTACCTTTCGGGCCGCTTGAACGGCATCAACGCCATTCCATCTCGGTATATCGAGAGCATGTATCGCCTGCGATGCCGTGTATTCCATGAAAGGTTGTCGTGGGAGGTCCAGGTCAACGAGGGCAGAGAGTATGACGAGTACGATGACCCGGACGCAGTGTACTTCCTCATCATCGATAAACTTGAGGATGAAGTTATAGGCTCTTGCCGACTTCGACCGACCGTCAAGAAAAATATGTTGAAGAACACCTTTCCATTCCTGCTAGGACAGCATCCTATGCCGGAACACCCTGACATTGGAGAAATCTCTCGACTTGCCGTGGAGCAGCCAAAAGGCTTACGCGGAGGCTCGGCCACTTTCACAAATATCACCAAAGAGTTGATGGGCCGCACCATCGCATGGGGCGCATCAAACGGTATCAGTGACTACGTGTGGGTCACATCTCTGCAGGTAGAACGCATGATGCGTCGCGTGCTCTGTGGACTACAACGCATTGGTTCGCCGACAACAGTGGGAGACGTAATCTGTGTAGTTAACCAGCTCCCCGTCAGTACGCAGTCGGCTGCCCATTGCCTTAATCAGATGTCTACCAAATTCAGGGCAGCGGCCTAACAACACGCCGACAAATAACGTATGGGAGCCACGTAGATGCTATAGAATTCAACAATTTCCAGTCCGACACAATTGCCAATTCGGCAATCCCTTTTCGGGCTTGATGCGAACGAGGCGGGCTGCATGGAAACGTGGGACTTGGATGTAGAGCAGCGCATTGATGAGGCGACGTCGCAAGAAGAGGTCGCCAAACAGGTGGGCATTTACGCTGCTCATTGCGAGTACACGTTCTTCGGCTTGGGTCTTCAGGTGCCAGTTCCTCCGGACAAGACTGAGCATATCTTCCTGAGTAACTACCCCAAAAAGTGGCGGCAGGAGTACGACACTATGGGTTATGTTCAGAATGACCCTGTCGTTCTCCATGCATTGAGATCATCTATGCCCATCATGTGGAGCGATTTGATCATTGAGTCTCCAGAGCAGAAACACGTTTTCAAGAAAGCGTCCGAGTTTGGGCTCGTTCACGGGATTACAGTTCCCTACCTTACCCATAGAGGAATTTTCGGGCTCCTCTCCCTTGCAAGGGAATCACGACCAGCATTCACACCAGCTGCTGCAATTCGCATCAAACAACAATTGCTCTGGCTCATGCATCTGGCAGCAGAGAAAATCCTGAGCCTTGAGTCAAATACGCAAGAAGTACCGAAGCGTCAGCTAACAGTGCGAGAGGCTCAATGTCTCAAGCTCGCTCTGGACGGCCACAGGATTAATGAGATCGCCGAAATCATGGACGTTTCCGCATCAACGGTTAGCTATTTCTTTGGACAAGCGCGCAAGAAATTGGGCGTGACTGGCAGAAGCGCGATCCTCGCGGAAGCACTTAAGTCAGGGGCCCTGAGCGTGCATATGGTAGAGATGAGTTCAGCACCAGTATTAACGGCTCGCGACAACGAAATTGATGAGCGACGCCATCCGGACCGCAATTTAGCAAGCCCGACCGAGCGCTTCGGCAGAGATTCAAGGAAATCACCAGACCGGCGGCACTGAAAGCTTCAGCAGTCAAACGGATTGATCCGCAGCTAAAAGCCAGTAGCGCCAGCCGCCGACTTCCGTTCCTCGATAACAATCGGCCCATTGGGAAACGCAAAAGCGATGTTCCGCACAGGGGCGTGCCCCGCCGGAACGACCTCAACTCACAAACAATCCCGCCGCTCCTGCAGAGCACCGCCAATCAGCCCTTAAGCACGTCTGCCGTGTGCATCGTATCCAGATATTCCTTGACCGAGGCAATCTTGCCGTCTTTGATCTCGATCAGGAAATGGTACTCGTTGTTGTAGGTGCGGCCATTGGGCAGTACCCCAAACGACTCTGCCTCGCAGGCAACCTTGTTCCCTTCGGCAATCATGGCGCTGGGGGTAATCGCCAGACCGTCCTTGGTTCCAGGAACCAGGCTATTGAGAATCTCGGTAATGGCTTGCTTGGATTTCAAGCCGGCAATTGGGAAAAGCTCCGGCTTTCCGCCGATCCACCAGGTGCCATCTTCGGCCATCATATTCATCGCGCCCTCTACATCCTTACGGCCAAAATGGGCGAAGAAATCAGCAACCAGCTTTTTGTTTGCCTCGAGACTCATTGATCCAAGCTCCCCTCGTAATTTGTGGTGAACGTTTCTAGCACTGAATCGCGCTCCGGCACAATCGAGAGTGACCCCGTATCGAGATACTTCTTGCGCGCCTAATGACCAATGCTTGGCTCTGCGCCGTGCAAATTATGGGTGCACAAGCCGCGATTCTCAGAATCTGCTCGGATTCCTGATGGCACAGACCCTTTGGTATCGGTATTCTTTGAGCCACAAATTCAAACTGATGCAACCTGACAATTCACGAGAACTCAAATATGACTGCCAATTCCAGACGCTACCGCTGCCGCTACTGTTCTCACGTCTATGATGAAGCCTTGGGCGACCCAGATTCTGGCATTGCGCCGGGAACCTCCTATGACGATATTCCCGAAGACTGGATCTGCCCGGAGTGTGGTGCGGCAAAATCTGACTATGACCTGATCGAGGACGAGTAAGCGCATTTCGTCTGTCGAAAGCTCATTGGCGCGATGAAGTTGCCGAAACTTCCAGACACAAAAAATAGCCCGGATTTCAGTCCGGGCTATTTTGTATCTGAAACTTTCAGATTCAAGTGGATCTGATCAGTACCCGCCGTAAATTACGGAGGCGATCAAGCCGCTTGTGATGGCAACCAAGATGAAATCGCGGTCGACCCGCACCCAGTGATAACCCCTTGGTGGGTGATGAAGATGGTGATGGTGGTAGTCATGCACTACATACCGATGTCCGCGATAGTGGTGCGGAATAAAGTGTCCACGGTGCCACCGGTGGCTTGAGTGACCATGGTTGGATCGGTAAGCAGGCGCGCGATAGTGATGACTATTCCACTGTCGCCGGTAGTCACGATGGGCCTGGCGGTGGTCCCGCCTGTGCTGCTGTTGATGATATTGCTGGTGGTGCCGATTGGCCTCGCGACGATGCGCCTTGTGATGCTGCTTTGCGTGATGCTTGTGGCTGTCCTTCCACTGCTTGCCACCATGATGCGACTGATGCTTTGACGGACCAAAATGAGGGCGGTCCCGATCCGAATCAGGCCTAGCCAGCGCGGACTGCGGCATACCCAGACTCAGCCCCAGCGCTGAAACGAGAATGATTTTTTTGAACATGGAATTACTCCGTTTGAGAAGCAATTCCAATCTAGTAATCGGGGCTGAATGGTTTCTGAGTATCTCGAAAATGCGACATCTTGTTACAAATTCAAGCTTTCAGCCGCCGGGGCGCTTCATGCCGCCACCACAGGGATTTTTCCAATTCGACCCTGCCATTCACGTGGCCCGGTCTGATGCACCGAGGTGCCCTGCGCGTCCACCGCAACTGTGACCGGCATGTCCTTGACGTCAAACTCATAAATGGCCTCCATGCCAAGGTCCTCGAAACCCACGACCTTGGCCGACTGAATGGCCTTCGCCACCAGATAGGCCGCGCCGCCGACCGCCATCAGATAGGCACTCTTGTGCTTCTTGATGGCCTCGATGGCAACCGGGCCTCGTTCTGCCTTACCGATCATGGCGATCAAGCCAGTTTCGGCCAGCATCATGTCGGTGAACTTATCCATTCGTGTGGCGGTGGTGGGGCCGGCCGGCCCCACAGCCTCGTTCCCAACCGGATCAACCGGGCCAACGTAATAAATCACCCGGTTCTTGAAATCCACCGGCAGCTTCTCGCCCTTGGCGAGCATGTCCTGAATGCGTTTGTGCGCGGCGTCGCGTCCGGTCAGCATCTTACCGTTGAGCAGCAAGGTCTGGCCCGGCTTCCAGCTCGCCACCATCTCTGGCGTAAGGCTATCCAGATCAATACGCGTGGACGTTTCCAGATTCGCTTTCCAGGTGACATCCGGCCAGTCCTCAAGCTTAGGCGGCGCCAACTTGGCCGGACCAGAACCGTCTAGTTCGAAGTGCACGTGCCGCGTTGCCGCGCAGTTGGGAATCAGTGCAACAGGCAAGCTCGCAGCGTGGGTTGGATAGTCGATGATCTTGATATCCAGCACGGTGGTGAGTCCGCCCAGACCTTGCGCACCAATGCCTAGGGCATTGACCTTTTCAAGCAGCTCTAGTCGCAGAGACTCAATGCGGGTCAGGGTCTCGCCGCGAGCCGCCTTGGCTTTGACCAGATGAATATCGACAGGGGCCATGATGGCTTCCTTGGCCATAACAGTCGCCTTTTCCGGCGTCCCCCCAATGCCAAGCCCCAAAATTCCCGGAGGACACCAGCCAGCGCCCATGGTCGGCACCGTCTTGAGCACCCAATCGACGATGGAGTCGGATGGATTCAGGCAAACCATCTTGGACTTGTTTTCTGAGCCACCGCCCTTGGCAGCGCAGGTGATATCCACCACATCGCCTGGCACCACCTGAAAATGGATAACGGCGGGTGTGTTGTCCTTGGTGTTCTTGCGCGCGCCGGCCGGATCACTCAATACGGAGGCACGCAGCTTGTTCTCGGGGTTCAGGTAGGCGCGTCGCACGCCTTCGTCAACCATTTCCTGCACGCTCATGGTCGCGTCCCACTGCACGTTCATACCTACTTTCATGAACACCACACAGATGCCGGTGTCCTGACAGATTGGACGCTTGCCTTCCGCACTCATGCGGGAATTGGTCAAAATTTGCGCAATTGCATCCTTGGCGGCTGGTGATTCCTCGCGCTCGTAAGCCTCACCCAATGCCGAGATGTAGTCTCGTGGATGGTAGTAGCTGATGTACTGAAAGGCGTCGGCAATGGATTGAATCAGGTCGTCCTGGCGGATGATGGTCACGGCTGGGCTCGGATCAATTTTGGTGGGCGCGCATTATCCTGCATCCGCACACCCGACGTGAACCCGAAAGCATCACTGGCCTGAATCAGGCCTGCCCGATCCCCTGTAGCTGCCTCAATTCAACCGGATCGTGGGCACTGAACAGCTTGACCCCCTGCCCTTGTTCATTATTCAGGGCGCGCAGTCGACGTTGATTGTGCAGTCTCTGCGAACCATTGATCTGCACCATGCTCTGAAAGGCCTTCAGACCGATCGGACAAGACGGCGGCGTCTCTATTTCACCGCGATAAAAATAGGCGTCTCCACAGTGAAGTAGCCAAGTGTCTCCGTCTCTTACGGCAACGCCGCAATGGCCGCGCGTATGACCTGCCAGCGGAACAAGCAATACGTCCACGTTGAGGCCAGGAATGGCCTGGATGGCGTCAAAACCCATCCATCGTTCCCCTTCCACTTCATGCCTGACCCAATCCGCGCCATGCGACCACTGTGCCTGGCAATAGCGCATGCGTTCGCGTAGCCCGGGAGACATTGCCGCGTCCAGTTCATCTGCAAAGACATGCACCTGCGCGTTCGGGAAGTCTCCAAGGCCACCGGCGTGATCCAGATCGAGATGCGTCACCACGATATAGCGCACATCTTCTGGCTTGAATCCCAGCGCTTCTACCCGACGAAGTGCTGTTTCTTCCTCCCGCAGAACTGGCCGGACCAAGGCAGAAAAGATGCGTCCCAGCCGAGCGGGTTCGCGGACATCCTGAATGCCCATGCCCGTGTCGACCAGAACAAGCCCCTGATCGGTTTCAATCAACAGGCAGTGACAGCACAGCTCAGCGTTCTCGAACAGGCTGCCCTCGCCTGCCATAAGGCGGCGACCGTGTGGACACATGGTGCCGCAGTTCAGGTGGTGGATTTTCGTTGACATCGGTTTGCCTCTATTTTAAGGCGACGTGAATCACGTCACCTCAATCAGTGCAGCGAACTTCTGATTGCCGCGGTAGGACAACAGCTATTCGGATTCATCCAGTGCGTCCGGCAACCTGAATACACGTGCGAAATAGCCAGAAAGCTCTTCCACAACCGCGCCCTTGTCGCTCTCAACATCAACGCCAGCAAGAACGCGTGCCAGACGACCTTTGTATTCCAGCTGCATGGCCCGGGCAATCTCGATGCGCTGTGCCTGGGGTGAGCCCGCACCGTGCATGGATTCAGTGAGGTAACCGACGGCATTTCGCCCCAGGGTCATATTCTCGATCAGTCGCAGCATTCGCATACGCTGCTCGGTGCTGAAAGTCTTGCGCCCGACCAGATACTTTCTGATCAGCGCCCCGACCTCGGGATGATTCAGGTCCTTCTCAGATGGCAGGGTCGCCACCAACCCCCCGGCGATATCCTGTGCGATGCGTCCCAAGTCGTAAGGCAGCTTGGTGACGTGATGCTTGCAGACATTGGCGAGCATGTCGTCTGCGAGGTAAGCGCCCGAGGCCGTTGCATATCCCTGGTAGCTGGCCGCGATGCCGGTGCCGTAGATCGTCTCGTTCAGATGCGTCATCTCGACCAGCTTGTCCTTGATGTGACTGGCCTTGTCTGCACCGTTCATCTGCGCAATGGAAGAAGCGGCACCGATCAGCACGTCACCAACGCCGCTCTTACAGACATAGGAACGTCGGTGATAGGCAGTGAAGCGCTGTACCAGCATAGCGGCAAAATCAGTCTCGCCATCCATGAAGATCAGCTCATTGGGAATGAAAACGTCATCAAAGATGACCATCGCTTCCTGTCCGCCGTACATGGCATTGCCCGGATCAATATCGCCGCCTTCCATTGCCCGGGTATCGCAAGACTGGCGCCCATAGATATAGGTGATACCGGGCGCATCCACCGGAACTGCACCGATAATTGCGTAGTCTTGATCCTTCTCCCCTAACCGCATCGTCGGCATCACCAGCATCCAGTGCGAATTGATGCACCCGGTCTGGTGTGCCTTGGCACCACGAATAAACACGCCATCGGCATTGCGCCGGCTGATGTGCACAAACAGATCGGGATCAGACTGCTCATGAGGCGCAAGCCCGCGATCCCCTTTGACATCCGTCATCGCCCCGCCCACCACGAAGTTGCCGCGGTGCATATCTGTCAGAAACGCTCTCATCCGCTCGTGGTACGGGGTCTGATGTTTCTGATCCATCTCAAAGGTCACGGAATAAAGTGCATTGAATGCATCCATTCCGACGCAGCGCTGGAAGCAGGTCCCTGTCAGCTGTCCGAGCTTGCGCTGCATCTTGTTCTGCGCCACCAGATCGGGCGCTGAGGTGCAGATGTGCAGGAAGCGGCTGACTCGTTCGCCGGTGAATGGCGACACCACGCTGGCCAGCTCCGGATTTTCTACCGCCAAATCGTACGTTCTGGCCAGGGCATTGATCGAAGGCCGCACGACGGGATGATCGACCGGCTCTTCAATTTTTTCGCCAAAGAGCCAGACGGTGAGATTTCTGCCGCGCAGGCTTTCAATGTAGTCCGCACCATTCTCAATCTTCTTCAGCGGCGTTCCGGCCGTTGCTGGGTTCATTCGGTAACCTCACTTGGTTTTGCCTGACCGCAAAATGATACGCGCGGAGTCATCATTTCCTGCCCGCTTTCGGGACACCACCAAGCGTCATTGCAGCCGGGTCCAGATATCGACGAAGCTCGGCTTCGGACAGATCTGTCTGTTCCAGTGCGACCTCGAGCACCGGTCGGTTCTCCCGATACGCTTGTTTGGCTATTTTTGCGCCCAGGTCGTAACCAATAACGGGATTCAGGGCTGTCACCAGCACTGGATTGCGAGAAAGCGCGCTGTCTATATGGGCCTGATTGACCGTGAATCCGGCAATGGCCTTCTCCCCAAGCAGTTTTGCGCCAGATGCCAGCAATTCCAGGGACTCGATAAGGCTGTGCGCGATCAGTGGCAGCATCACATTGAGCTGGAAATTGCCGGACTGTGCCGCAATGCCAATGCTCGCGTCATTACCCATCACCTTCGCCGCAATCATGCAGACCGCCTCCGGTGCGACCGGATTGACCTTGCCCGGCATGATGCTCGACCCCGGTTGCAGGACAGGCAGAGAAATCTCCTGCAAGCCAGAAAGCGGCCCGGAATTCATCCAGCGCAGGTCATTGGCAATTTTCATCATCGATCCTGCAATCACCTTTAGCTGGCCGGACAGCTCGTTAGCCGCATCCATGCAAGACAAGCTTTCAAAGTGATTCAGGCTGGCTCTGAACTTGAGCCCGGTGTGCTTACTCAGATTCCGGGCAAATCGAGCGGAAAATCCAGGATGCGCATTGACGCCGGTTCCAATCGCCGTGCCGCCCTGCGCCAGTCTGGAGAGTCTTGGCAACGTGGCATCCAGGCGTGCGATGCCATTGCTGATCTGCTGCGACCAGCCTGACAGTTCCTGTTCAAAGCGGATTGGCAAGGCATCCATCAGATGGGTACGGCCTGTCTTGACCAGCCCCTCAAGCTGTTGGCCTTTCTGATCTATCACGCTCCTGAGTTGAACCAGTGCGGGTTTGAGCTGCTCCTCCACAAGCAGACATGCAGCCAGATGAATAGCCGTGGGCAGCGTGTCATTGGAAGACTGGCCAAGATTGACGTGGTCATTGGGGTGTACTTTGCGTCGCAGGCGTCGCGATGCCAGTTTCGCCACCACTTCATTTGCGTTCATGTTGCTCGAGGTACCGGAGCCGGTCTGAAAGATGTCGACCGGGAACTGCTCGTCATACTTGCCGTCGCTGACATCCATGCCAGCCCGGGAAATCGCATTCGCCACATCGTCATCCAGAAGATGTAGCTCGGCATTTGTCGTGGCGGCAATGGCCTTGATCAGCCCAAGTGACCGGATCATCTGCCTGGACATGCGCAGCTGGGAAACCTCGAAGTTCTCTACCGCGCGCTGGGTCTGGGCACCCCAAAGTGCTTCCACCGGGACCGGAATTTCTCCGAGGCTATCATGCTCCATGCGATAGGCCGACTGACTGCTCGGCGCTAATTTTTTGCGGCTCATTGATCATCTCCTGAGGCTGCGCAGAGGTGTAACAGGGGCGTCATCCATTACACTTTGTCACCAATTTACTGACCAGCGTTCCAGATGAATCTTTCTTCGCTCTCCGCGGTATCCCCAATTGACGGCCGATATGCCGAGAAAACAGTCGATCTACGGCCAATATTCAGCGAATTCGGCCTCATGCGGTATCGCGTGGTCGCAGAGGTCCGGTGGCTCATTCAACTCGCGAGCCATCCACAAATTACTGAAGTGCCCGCGCTATCTGCGGAAGCTCTGCAGCGACTGGAGCAAATTGCGGAGAATTTCGGCATCGAGGATGCCCAGCGCATCAAAACCATCGAAGCCACCACCAATCACGACGTCAAGGCTGTCGAATATTTTCTGAAGGAGAAAATCGGCAGCCACGACGAATTGGGCGCGATCAAGGAGTTCATTCACTTCGCCTGCACTTCGGAAGACATGAACAATGTCGCCCATGCGCTGATGCTGCATGACGCACGTCGCGACATCATTCTTCCCCGGCTGGATCGCCTGATCGAGCTGTTGACGGG